>ERZ1292625.851-Hain-H41-01um-R1-851-length-41112-cov-27_pt2 | contig 30661 bp, 38 predicted proteins | sample MGYA00564400_ERZ1292625 | MGnify/ENA primary metagenome ERZ1292625 (study PRJEB36523, sample SAMEA6512639) | groundwater metagenome | collected 2019-01-08 | study: AquaDiva: Metagenomics assemblies of 32 groundwater samples
CCCAAAAAGGTTGCACCCAAAAAGGTTGCACCCAAAAAGGTTGCACCCAAAAAGGTTGCACCCAAAAAGGCAGAGGCTACACCCAGCGCCTATGAAAAACGTAACAACATAACACGCCCGGGTGCCGATACTCAGACAGGCAAATTTTGGAAGTGGTGCGACCAAGCGGCCGCTAATAAGGGCGGCGCTGTTCGCGCAACCCTTATTCAAAAAGCGGTCGATGCCGGTATGAGCAAATTTACGGGCGCCACGCAATATGCACGCTGGCGCGCCTTTAACGCTTAAACCCGAGCAGCAGGGCGACCATGCCCGTATCCCTATATGGTTAAGACATGGTTGCTGTCGTCCGGTCATTAGTACTCACAAGGTATGAGGCTACCTTTCCTGTAAGGGTGCGGCAACCAATCCGCATAATAGTTAGACCACTGAACGGTGTGGGCAAGCCCGGCAAGGCGGTTGAAAGCCGCCACTTATTTCACAGGAGGTAATAATGAATACGCAACAACCGGAAGCCGTTTCGCGCGATGGTGAGGCGTTAGATGTTCACAGCATTTTTAAAACGATTCAAGGGGAAGGCCCCTACGCAGGCCGACCTGCTATTTTCATCCGCCTTGCTGGGTGTAACTTGCAATGCCCCGCCTGTGATACGGAGTACACACAAGGTAGGCGCGATATGACCCCCCCGCAAATTGTTTTGGAGCTACAGGAACTAACAGGTTGTCACACCCCGCTAATTGTAATAACAGGAGGCGAACCTTTTAGGCAGCAGATCGGTATGCTATTGGACTACCTGTTTAACTGCGGCTATAAAGTACAAGTAGAAACCAACGGAACGCTTACTACCCAGGCACTGGATAGCTACGTCTATAAGGGGTTGAGTATTGTTTGTAGCCCTAAAACGGCACTAATAAATAGCGAGGTTGCTACCCTTGTCACTGCCTATAAGTATGTCATAAAACACGGTGAGGTTGACAGGGAAACAGGGTTGCCCACACGCGCGCTGGATCATCCGTGCAGCGCAGGCAGGGTGTATCGCCCGCACCCCAAATTCCCTGCTAACAGGATTTACATTCAGCCGTTGGATGAGGGCCATGCTGGTCGTAACAGGATGAATGTGCTAACGGCAATCGAAAGCTGCCAACGGTTCGGCTATATTTTCTGTCTACAGATTCATAAGATAATTAATCTACCTTAGGAGGGAACATCATGCAGCTGCCTACGCCGAAAGCATTAGTTGTTTTATCAGGAGGACAGGACTCAACCACCTGTCTGTTTTGGGCGGTGCAAAAGTTTGGCGCGGAAAATGTATACGCGCTAACTTTCGACTACGGGCAACGCCATGCCGCCGAATTGCGCGCCTCTATTATCGTAGCCGGGTTAGCGGGGGTAACTGCACGGCACCACAGCGTGAGCCTTGGTGAGCGTGTTCTTAAGTCGGCATCACCGCTTACACAGTTACACAACCGCCTTACACAATATACCGACTACTCGTCCATGGTTGAGGAAGTCGGGGGCAAGGTGGAAGCCACGTTCATCCCGCTACGTAATATGTTGTTCCTCACCATCGCCTGTAACCGCGCCATCAGCCTAGACTGTGACCGCGTAGTAATTGGCATTAGCGAGGAAGACTCTGCTAACTACCCTGACTGCACAGAACCCTTTTTAAATTCTTTTGAGCGCACAGCAAGGGAGGCGAGCGGCAACCCTGCCCTAGAAATAACCGCCCCCCTGCTGCACTCAAGCAAGGCGGAAACGTGCCAGTTGGCGACTACCCTACCGGGTTGCTGGGAGGCGTTGGCGTACACCCACACCAGTTATGCGGGCGAGTTCCCTCCTACCGACATGAACCACGCCAACATCCTGCGGGCGCACGGATTTGAGCAAGCCGGGTTGCCCGACCCCCTGTGGATACGGGCAGGGGAGCGCGGGTACACCTTACCGCCAACTTTTAACTATGATGCCGTGCGTAAGGCCTTCGCCGCGCGTAAACCCGCCGACTTTGGCAGCGGCCAGTGGATGAGAATACTTTATGCGCTTACCGCATTAGGAGGCAATAATGAGCGAGGGTAAATATCAAAGCACCAAAACATACGGACATGAGCGCGGCTTCTCTGTGTGCTTTCGGCAGTGGCGCGCTGAGTCACATTGTCGCTGGTTGCACGGATACGCACTGTCTTTTCGTTTCGTTTTTGAGACAGAGGTACTTGACAGCAACGGTTGGGTCGTAGATTTTGGTGGGCTTAAAGAGCTGGAAAGGCTGCTCAAACATAACTATGACCACCGCCTTATTGTGGCTGAGGATGATCCTTTACTAGACCTTTTTATCATGCTGCAGCCCACTGGTGTATCTATGCGTATTGTGCCGGCCACGGGTTGCGAGGCATTCGCGCGTGAGGCGTGGGGGCTGGCGGCACACATTATAGAACGTGATTATGTTTTTGTGCGAGTAATCTCCTGCGAAGTAGCGGAACATGGTAGTAACAGCGCCATTTATTTTGGGGGCAATGATGAGTAGGCAAAAGGCATATTTATCGCACAGAGATGTAGGGATATTGGCAATTGAGCTGGGAAAGCGTATCAGGCGATTTCCACACCCGCGCAAAAACCACGAAGCTACTTTTCCCATTAAACTTTACGGGGTGCCACGCGGGGGCGTGCTGGCACTTTACGCGCTGATGTGTCGGGTAGGCTTTTGGGTTGAGGTAGTTGAGGAGCCCAAAGATGCCGATGTATTTATCGACGATATTATTGACTCCGGCGCTACACGCGACATCTACACCACGTTGTACCCGGGCGTGCCTTTCATGGCCCTAGTGGATAAGACCGGCCCTGCCGAGTTGCTGAGTGATGCCTGGGTTGTTTTCCCTTGGGAACGCAACGAGCAGCAAAAAGAGGAGAGCCCCATCGCTGATAGCACCATTCGCCTGTTACAATATATTGGGGAAGACCCCGCGCGGGAGGGGCTGACCGAGACACCCGAGCGTGTAGCAAAGGCGTGGAAATATTGGACGAGCGGTTACACGCAGGACGCGGGTGAGCTGCTAAAAGTATTTGAGGATGGCGCGCAAGGGTGCGATGAGATGATTATGGTGAGGGACATCCCCTTGTATTCAAAGTGCGAGCACCATCTTGCCGATATTTTTGGGGCGGTAACAATCGCGTATATCCCGAACGGTAAAATTGTGGGGCTATCGAAACTTAATCGCCTGGCCGATATGTTTGCCAGGAGATTGCAGGTACAGGAACGCCTAACCAACCAGATCGCCGATGCCCTACATACCAACCTAGCCCCACTTGGCGTGGGGGTAATCATTAAGGCACGGCACATGTGTATGGAATCGCGCGGGGTGTGTCAACAGGGGCACATGACAATTACATCTGCGCTGCGGGGTGTCATTAAAACTGACAACCGGGCACGCGGGGAATTTTTGAAACTAGCGGAGTGACCAACCATGAGCAACGGCATTCTGAATTACCGGCATCGCAGTAGCCTAACCTATAAACCAGCGCCCCCTAGTTACCCCGCGTGGACAAAAAAGCGCCCACTTAGAAAGGGTAAACACTTTATCCCCGGGAGCAAATCGCATGGGGCTAAGTGTACCTGTACAGGCATCCGCCTCAGTACAGATCGCTACACCACCTGTTTTGAAAAGCTCAATAAACTAAAGCCAACCACATGAACCTCTACGTTGCCGCCGTTTATACCTCCAATTTTGATGTTAACGGCCAAATATTTGCACGCTTGACAGAGACGGAAAAAGTAGCGCGTAGAAATGTGACGCACATCCTGGAGTCGTACCACTACATCCACAGGAAATCCGCAGTCGCCAAAATACGGCGGGACGAAACAAAGGTATTCTTAGATTCAGGTGCCTTTTCTGCGTATACAAAAGGCATAGAGGTAGATATAAAAGGGTATTGTAGGTACATACAGGAAAATGCGGATATCATAGTTGAAGAAGATGGCAACCTTTGCGCCTCCGTGCTTGACGGTATTGGCGACCCTTTAAAGACGTGGCAGAATCAACAGCAGATGGAATCGCTGGGGGTACGCCCCCTGCCTTGTTTTCACTACGGCGAGGATGAGCGCTACCTTGAATGGTACATTGAACGCTACCCCTATATTACGCTCGGGGGGATGGTGCCTATTTCCACACCTCAGCTAATTGTGTGGCTTGATCGGCTATGGGAAAAGTATTTGTGTGATGGTGCGGGACGCCCCCGCTTAAAGGTGCATGCTTTTGGCCTAACCTCGCTGGCACTGATGAAACGCTACCCGTGGTACTCAGTTGATTCCTCTACGTGGGTGCAATGGGCGGCTAATGGTATGCTGTTGCTGCCCGGCATGGGGCAGATAAACGTGTCAAGTAAATCCTCCTCCCGTAAGGTGGAAGGGCAGCACTTAAACACCTATACGCCGCCGCAACGTGCCGCGATAGTAGCACGCATTGAAGCACTGGGGTATGACGTGAAACGCCTGGAGGACGAGTATATCAGCCGCTGGGCGTTCAACATATGGGCGTTTCCTGAGGAAGGGAAAAAGAGTACGCTAACTACGTTTCAGCGTTCGCAGGACGAATTATTTTAGGAGGTACGAATATGTTAAGAGCATTAAAATTTGTACAGGGCGCAGTTGCCAAAAAAGACTTTGTGCCCGAGATGACACACTTCCACATCAAGGCCGGGGAGATTACTAGTTCCAATGGTGTGATTACTTTATGCAGCCCGATAGGTCTTAACCTCGAAGTGCGCCCGAAAGCCGACCAGATGGCCAAGGCGATTGCCGCCTGTCAGGGTGAGCAGATAGTTATGCACCTAACCGCTGCCGGGAAGTTATCAATTAAAGCGGGGGCCTTTCGCGCTACGGTTGAGTGCCTACCCCTAACCTCTGCTTTTGCACCGCCTGCCAGTTGTATCGGTCAAGGTGCTACCCTTAGCGGCAACCTCATCCCTGTCCTCAGGAAATTATTTCCACTCATCAGCGAGGACGCCTCCCGCCCTTGGTCAAGGGGGATACTGTTGCGTAACGGGTCTGCTTTCGCAACCAATAATATTATAGCGGTTGAACATTGGTTAAGTGGGTGGGGGCTGCCTTTTGACGTTAACCTGCCGCGTGCTGCCATTGTCGAGATGTTACGCATAGGCGAGGAGCCACTTGATGTTATCGCGGAGGATGGCGCCGTTTCCTTTACCTATGAGGGCGGGAGGTGGCTGCGTACTCAAGTGTTGTCGCTTGAATGGCCCGACCTGTCGAGAGTGCTGGAGGCGGGGGTGCTACCCCTTACCGTAGCCCCCGCCTTTTGGGATAGCCTTACGACGCTTTCCCCGCTTGCAGATAAGATGCTGCGGGAGGTTTATGTGGATAGCACCTACGTTGCCACTACCTTATCGCCCGATACGGGGGCGAGCGTGGAATGCCAATGGGCTACTGATGGTGCGCTGTCACCTGTCACCCCTGCCCTTTTTAATATTGACCAACTGCTAAAACTAAAAGGCGTTGCCACCGCTATTAACATGGCGGCGTACCCGGCCCCATGTACGTTTAACGGCGACCAGTTACGGGGGGCAATTGTTGGTCTACGCCCTGCTAAAGTAGGCTAACTTATGCGCTACGATAACCTTGGCATGTTTTGGGAGGACGTGCAGACCAGCGGGCGTGGGGAAAAACGTATACGCAGTATGCCCCCCATTCCTGATACCGGGTGGACGGCACCTACTGAGTTTCCTAACCTGTCAACTGCTGACGCCATTAGCATTGACTGCGAAACATACGATCCCGAGTTACTGGATAATGGGCCGGGTTGGGCGCGAGGCAAGGGGCATATTGTAGGAGTGGCAGTGGGCGCAAGCGGCGGCGGACGTTGGTACTTCCCCATCCGCCACGAGATAGAACCGGAAACCAACATGCACCCGGAAACAGTAATGCGCTGGCTGGGTGACACACTACGCGATAAACGTCAGCCAAAAGTAGGGGCCAACCTGACCTATGATGTAGGGTGGCTCAACTGGGAAGGGGTCGCCGTTGCTGGTGAGCTAGTAGATGTGCAATTCGCGGAGGCGCTGCTTGCAGAATGCGCGTTAGTCAACCTTGAAACAATGAGTCAGAAATACCTTGGCGAAGGCAAGGCGACCAGTTTGCTGTATCAGTGGTGCGCCGATTTCTACGGGGGCGCTGTCACCCCACGTCAGCGCGCCAATATCTATCGAGCACCGCCCCGTTTGGTGGGGCCTTATGCAGAAGGTGACGCCGACCTGCCCTTGCGCCTTACACCCCTGTTGTACAAAGAACTTGCGACCAATGGGCTGCTTCCTGTATTTAATATGGAATGCGGCCTCATTCGCCTACTGATCGCCATGCGGATGAAGGGGGTGCGTGTGGACAATTCAAGGGCCGAGGTTTTGCAAGGCGAGTTAATAGGGGAGCAGGCGTTGCTGCAAGCGAAGCTTAATACCTTGGTCGGTTTTGATGTAACCGTTACCGAGCCCGACAGCCTAGCGCGCGCTTTTGATTCGCAGGGCCTGCCTTACAGTAAGACGCCAACAGGTCGCCCCAGCTTCACCAAAAAATTCATGGCCGATGCTAAGAACCCCATAGCGGATATAATTAACGACATCCGCAAACTGGAAAAGTTACGTGGTACTTTTATAGAGTCGTATGTCATTGGCTCACACATTGACGGGCGGGTTCACGGCCAATTCCATCAACTGCGAAACGATGAGGGCGGCACCCGCTCAGGCAGGTTAGCTGCCTCCTGCCCCAACCTGCAAAATATTCCGATACGTGATCCGGTTATCGCCCAAAAGATCAGAGGATTATTTTTACCTGACTATGGGCATAAGCAATGGGTTAAGTATGACTATTCACAAATTGAGTACAGGTTCTTAATCCACTTCGCCGTGGGCGCGGGTGCTGATGAGGCACGCGAATTATTTAACAGGGAACCGGATACTGATTATCACGATATGACAATGGATATGGTAGCGCCCATCGCGGGATGGGATGTGTCCACACCTGCCCGGCGTAGTCAGCAACGCCGCCCTATTAAAAATATTAACTTCGGTTTGATCTTCGGCATGGGCGAGGACAAACTTGCTGCCGACCTTAACCTCAGTAAAAAAGAAGGCAAGGAATTATTTAAGTTCTATCACAAGGCGGTGCCGTTCGCGCGGAAAACAATGGGGGCGTGTACTGAGGAGATCGAGCAGACTGGCGTAATCAGAACGATCCTGGGGCGGAAAAGTTATTTTGATTTATGGGAGCCGCTGGGCTGGGGGCATGATCGGGCGACCTGTCCGCCTCTGCCTTATCGTGAAGCGTTGCTTGCCTATGACAACATTAAGCGTGCCGAATCGCACAAGGGGCTTAACCGTAAGCTGCAAGGGTCGGCAGCGGACCTGCTTAAGCTAGGGATGCTAACTGCGTTTAATAATGGGGTGTTTGATTACATCGGCGTGCCCCTTTTAACCGTGCATGATGAATTAGACTTCAGCGATCCGGGTGGCGTAGACAGCGGGTTTGCCGAATTAAAGCGCATACTTGAAACCGTCATCCCCTTACGCATACCAGTTAAGGCAGACGTAGAGGTTGGGCCCGACTGGGGGCATGTAAAATAAAACTTGCAATAACTATCCAGTTCTGTATAATCGGTCTTGTTGGATTTGATTATAATTAATTAGGAGTAAAACATGGAACGAGGAAACGGAGAAACTACGCGGCAAATGGCAGCGGCACCACCCGGGGCTATATTTATCTGGTGTAACTCAAACTTGAGCTACCCGGTAGCACTGGCGAAACACCTAGGACGTACTGACCTGGAAATATACTCACCTTATTGGCTCGAAAGTAACAGGTATCGGGGGCGTGAGGTAAGTGCCGTTGTAGTTGACCACGCGGCAGAACTGACTCGCCGTCAACGGGGACTCACTCACGCGTAAGCCTTACGAATTCTAACAAGCGCATTGAATAATTTAGCCCGGAGGTATGATATGAACCTGCACAAATTGATCCGCCGCAACATTAAAGAAATGAAAAAGGCACTACGCAAGGTTGAGCGTATGAACACACGGTTACGCGAGCTTGAAGTAGTGGCAATGCAGCCACTCGGCCTTGACCTGCTCGTCAACTATATTCAAGCACACCAAGCGGGGGAACCCGTGTGGGTAAGACCGGCACTTACCTCTATTATCCACGATAAAAGGTGGAGGTTATTGTCGGAGGTAGTCGCAACATCGGGCATAACAACATGGGAGTGGTCGGAACCTGGATGGCAATACTCCTTAGTTGACCCCGCCGTCCTCAATATGACGCTAACATCGCTGCTGGATGTTAACAGCATCCCCCTGTAGCCTCACCCGTGACAGGTGGGTTGGAAATACTGCTGCTGTGCCTCTCCCTCGTCGCCTATTTTGAGGAGCGCGGGGGCAGCACAGTAGGGCAAATGGCGACTGCACACGTGACGCTTACCCGCGCCCTCGCCCGCCCTGACAGGGACGTCTGTGCTGTAATCGCCGCGCCGGGGCAATACCCGTGGGCAGCGGAGAAAATGGTAGGGGGCGTACTGCGTCCTGAGTACCGCCCGGATCGCGCCTCGGCGGGGTGGGTTAAGGCTGCACACTCCGCCCGCCTCGCCCTCTACAGTCAGGACTTCACGGGGGGCGCTACCCATTTCCACGCAGTAACGATTCCCATGCCGACAGGTTGGGCGCACATGCAAAGGCGCGGGGTGTGGGGGCGTCATGTTTATTATTATGAGGATCACGCAAAGTGGAAAAAGATAAGCCAATAGAAAATAATGGTATCGCCCTTGCTGTCGTTTTAGGATTAGATTTTTATCTCGCGTTAGTGGAACACTATTATGGCACGGTCAGTCAACAGCGATACCTGCACGGTAAGCGTGTGGTAATCGTTGTCCCCGTGGTCAAACCCCCTCGCATAAAACGGGTGCCCACGCCTAAGGTGCCTGGCCCCGGTCGTGCCGGGCGGCATGCGGGGGGCATGAATGCTCGTACTAAAGAGCTGCTACCCCGCATACTGGCAATGGAGGCCGCTGGTGCAAGGCGCAGGGAAATCACCCGCGAACTAGGGCCGCGCTCCGATACGCTGGTTCGTCTGCTGGGGCCGGCCAAAAGGAAAAAAGTGTGATGGCTAAAATTAGGATTACTTACGAACTGGTGGCGGATGATTCCGGCGATACATTGCTAAAATCACGCGGCACAATCCCATTTGTTACTGCGGTATCGTCCAACGGAGATTTACTACGGCTGGGCGCGGATCAGCTGGCTACTGAATTTTGGAGCTCAATTGTTCTTATGGGGTACACAGAATGAGTGCAGAAAATGCGGAAATTTTAACGCTACACACTTTTGCACTAACATGCAAAAGGTGCCACAGCGATAAGATTAAAATTGAGTCTACGGAGTGGTGGAGTGATGCAACAGGTATGTGCGGGCGGATTGTATTTACATGCCTATCATGTAAGCAGATCGAATGTTTGGTAGATCATGATGCAGATTAATCGCGTTCCGCGTACCAGTCCTGAATCGGCGCGCTGCTTTCTACAGGCATCGGCACTGTGTGCAGCACACACCCCTTAAGCCTTTCCAGCAGAAAGGTAGGCTAGCCCCTCCCACCCTGCTATGCACACAGCCTCCTGTACAGCCCCTTATTTCTCGCTGCGGACCTGAACCACTGCCTTGCCCTAGCCCGCTGCAACCTACGCATTATTGCCATCTGATTTCCCCCGTGACGCCTACAAAAAACCTAGTATCCATAACCGCGCCCATACCATTGAGCGGTGCAACTGGTTGATCCACGGTTGCCGTTGCCCCTAAGCACAGCATTTTTACGCAAGCAAACTCCTGCCGCGCGCCCAGCCGTACTGCTATGCCCACATCAGTCACGCCATAACCTACGGTGGCAGCGCCTTTGGTTGAGTATTTAAACCATGGCAGCGGCTCTTTTCTCACCATAGTCTCTATCGCGCCGGTGGCGGTATTCAAGGTAGGGGTTACGGTATGCCTACGGCCGTCCTCCGGTATCAGCACCGCATCGAGTACCACCACATCTTTATTCTGTACCATAGGCTCAGGCAGGTTCAGTTTCCGCTTAATCGGTTGCCCGGCGCGCGCCTGGATCGGTTTCAGTGGCATAACGTCCACTTTCCACAGATCATTATTTATCTCAGGTGCCTGTGTAGCGGTTACAGATTCGCTGACAGGTAGTACGCGCCCGGTGAAGGTAGCATAAAGCCACCCGGCGATGAATAACACAACTGTAACGATAACAGCGATTTTCCACCAGCGCGTGACAAAATCTTTTGCCCCATGCCAGGCGCCTGCTGCTTTCAATTTGATCCTGCGCCTAGTTATCATTTTTGCCCTCGCATGCCGCGCGTTGTTTGGCGCGTAGAATTGTTAACCCGCGTAACGGCTTACCATGGAACTTGTTAAATGCTTCGATCCGCTGACACGCAGCCGCGTACTGCTGGGAGTTTATCAGGTCGATTAGGTTGGGTGGCTTTCCCGGTTTCGCCTTGCGGCAGAATGCGCCTACGCCGATGTTGTAAGCCAATGTCACGTAAGTTCCAAACTCATGTGGGTATAAGGGGGCTGTGACACATTGGCGCACGCCTGCTGCGTACACATTTTCAATCTCATCGAGCAGGCGAATTGAGGCGCGCACAGGGTCAATCCTGTCACCCTTATGCACCCCCTTGGTTGTGCCGTAGCCGTAGGTGTAGACATCGCCAGGCACTGGGATCATCGCCTGCCCCTCATACCCTTCCTGTTGCATCACAGCGACCAGCGTGGACGCTGCCAGTACCAGCACGGCTACTAGCGAGCGTGCGGTATTACTACTGCTCATCTGATCGCCTCCCGTGTTTTGTAGCGCAAGAAAATGTTACCAGCAATAACGCTGGCGCTGATACCGATGTAAACGGCAGGGGGCAGTGACAGTTGAAACGCCAGTGCTGCGCCCTCGATGGTAGCAAGGGCAGCTGCCCATCCCCAGTTGTACCAGAGCGTGCGAGATTTGCGCGGGCGTTTCATTCGCTGAAAAACTTGTGGACGTGCCGCCAGCCTTCGCTTATCATAATAATGACGGGTACTATGTATAGAATGATCCGGCGTATCCATTTGGTCGCTTGAACAAACTCAACCCACCCTGATGTATTTTTGACAAGCAAGTCCAACTTTTCATCTTGTAGTGCCATATGCGCATCCTGTACGCTAAGATGTGTTTTGGTTTCAACGTGCTTCGAGTCGAGGGCGTTGAATCGTTCCTCAAAAAGATTCATACGCTCTTGATTTGCCACTGCTAATGAGCATGATGCTTTATCGGTCATTTCAGCTCCTGGTTAATTTGCCACGCCCGTTTAAATCCACTTGGCATATGCCTGCCGTCAATCTCTTTTTGGTATGCATTCTTACAATGCTCTGGCCCCTGAAATGGCCAGAATAATACGTTTACGAACTTCTCAAGTGCCCTATAGAGGGGACGCTGGTTCAGCCGGTAAATTCTCGACGACAGAGTTTCGTCTGCCGAACCGTTAAAAATCGCATTGATGAGCTGATCTATGGTTATGACAACCTGATAAATCCATTCAATGATAGCGGCGCGTAATATCATGCTTACCTCCCCCGAACATTACAACAATTTGCGCGCGTTGCAGAATGCGGTGTAATCAACAACCGCTTGTACTGCCTGTGCCGCCGTCATCGCGGGCATGGCGGTATACACCAGCCGCATATACTCATCCTCTATCTCTCGGCCTTTGATCGCCATCCCTACCGTTCCGCTGTTCTCGCCTATGATGTAGGCTGCGAACTGTGTCGCTGTCATCCCGACGCGCGAGCCAAGCAGGCCGAGATATGCCGAAGCCGTAGACCCGTCAGCCATCAGCGTTCCGGTGCGTCCCGCCTGAAATTCCACTGAGGCAAAATAGTTTTCGGAGTAAATCCGCGATACGCCGGGAGAATATTTCACCAGCGAATCCAACGTAGTTTTGCGCAGTTCTTTTACTTGGCCGATGCTGGTACCCTTCTGCTCAGCATCGCGCGCGGCTTGATATATTGCCAGCAAAGCGCTGTCCAAAATAAGACTGGCGCCAACCCGCACCATCCCGCCGAGCGTGATCGCTGGCATGACTCCATCAACTCTCTCGTCCCATAGAACGCGCGCCGAATCGAAATAGCCGACTGCCTCGATAAATTCTTGCTTGCCGTTAGGCGCATTTACCAGCATCTTGTTCATCACGCATTCCCTATTTTTCTAATTGAGAACCATACCTTGTCAGTAATGTCTGACGGCCCGCCGCCAGTGTGCGCCCTAATAACGTCGTTGACTGCAAGTAAAAATACACCAGATACAGAGATCGTATAGGCAGACGCACCAATGGTCATCATTAGCCGATTGGTTAAAGTTATCGAATTGATATTCGTCGTCAGTTGCGTGGAATTGACGGAAGCCCCCATTGTATCCGCTGCGGTAGGGGTGTCTGCATAAAATATCGAATACATACCGGCTTCGTTGATCGTGAATGCCCCCCCATTCGCGGCACTGTCGGCATATGTAATCGCAGTCCCTACGTTAATCATCGCGGTAGTAAATCGTCGAATTTTGGTGTTCGTCGATCCGTGGCCGTTGCCAGTATGAACGGTAACGCAGCTATCTCCAGTGCTGACCCCGGACGCTACTTGAGCCGTTCCATCATACTTAACGCGAGACAACTTGAACTGCGTAGCAGATACGGCCCTGACGATCACTTGATCGTTAGCGGCGCAAGTTACTGTTGCCGCACTCGCAACGCCGTCAATCAGCATGTTCGCGCCAGCCGTGAACGAACATGCTCCCGCACAAATCAGCACGCGCTCTGCACCAGCTTGCGGAGCATTTGGGAAGATAGTTGTAGTTGCTGTGCCTGTCCAGTCAATCTGATTGCCAAGAGCGCCCCAGATGTCGGCTGTGGTAGCGTGACTGGCTACTGTGGCTCGGGCAAAGTTGATGCTGCCGCTCGCTGATCCAGATAAAGTTCCTGCCGCGCCGGTTGCGCCAAGATCGCCTGTGCGAGTGAACGACAACAGGATTGAATCGCCATTAGCAAACGGGCTGGCCGCGCTTGATCCGGTATTGGTAACGGTCAAATTGCGATAACCAGCAGGGGCAGCACGCGCAGTGAGATTAAATGTAAGCCATTTTGAGCCATCAGCCACTTTGGATAATCGTACCTGCCCTTTCACCGCGTTGGTTGAAGCATCGAAGGTGTCCAGCACGGCCGTCCAGTCCACGCCTAGGCTATCTAGCAAATCGGTACGAATTACTGTTGCTGCGTTCTGTGTGGCGTTCCCCAACCGCAACTTGCCCGCTGCAGGATCGGCATCAGTGGTCGTTGTATCGAAAGTGTAGGTGATTGCCAGCACACCGTTCGCCGATGCCGCAGCTGCCTGCTTTACTGCAAAGTCAATTAGCGCATTCGATAGGCAGGGAATAAATCTTGTACGATGCCCTCCGTTGGCAAGACCAGTTGAAGCATTGTCGTCATCCGTATAGGTGACGCCGTTAACGGTGACTGAATTTACCATTATAGAAGCTCCTTGATTTCAAACATGGTCGAATGATTATTCACATAAGGATACTGAATAGGGCTAAGGGTACGCAGGCGTCCAAGGTACTGCCTGCGGAGGGCGTGGATAGTATCATCAGGATCGAAGATGAAAAATACCTCCCCATCAACACCGGCGCGCCTTTGAATTTCAAAAGCATTGCCCAGCCCCTCTGCAATACTCATATTGGGTATGGGTACAACAGTCACCCGATAAGGTGTCCGCCGTTGGAAGTATTCTGTCCCCCCTATTGCCTCCTGTACTCCCGTTTTGGTTTCCCAGCTAACGCTATTATTATAGCCCATGTGTAAAAGGGGCTGCCACACAGGGCCGATAAATACGCGCCCGATCTGCACATAGCCCGCCGCGTTGGTGGTGTCATCAATCTCCACACGCCAATATTGCGCTCTGATGTTCGTGACCAGGATGTGTGTATAGGTCGCCATGTACCCGGAGCGCTGTTCATCTGTGTATTGACCAGACCACCAATTGTCGTCCTCCCACTCCAACGAATCAGTAGTGTAGACAGCAGGCCAAACAGGCGACCAACCAGAATCGTATAACACTGTAGCAAAGGCTGCATCCGAGGCCCCGCGTATCCGCACTAACCCTGCCAGCGAGAAATTATGATTTACTAGTGAGATGGCTCTGATATTTTTGGCTACGGCATAGGTGGCGTCAAACTTCGTGCTCGCTAACGTGGCATCAGATGTGCGCGCTACCCTACCTATTATTCTGTTTTGTAGGTTGGCGCGCGGCAATGTTGTCGCCCAGGCGCCACCGCTCAAGGTTGCACTATCTATCAGGTTAGGATACCCGATCATGCAGCTCTGCATTTTAACCCCATAATGTTAGCACCGCGCGATTATCCGCTAGCTCAAGTCTTATCCCAATTAGGCGGAAACTACGCCCGGCATCCAACCCAAAACGTGCGAGCTGTACTGCCACTACATCGCCCAATTTTAAAGCGGTAACAGTTAGAATGTCAATGCTGACAGTAACATCGAATATATCCCGCCGAACCTTATATAATGCCAATCGCCTAGCTGCCTCAGTAGCGGCGTCTGCGGCTACGGTTAACAGCGTATCGGCCTTGTAAATGTCAGATAGAAACCACTGCGTTTTAATGCTGGCGTCCTCTGCCGCCGTATGGCGATACTGTTCTGCAAGGTATGCACGGCGAACAGCAGTTGTCCCCGCCGCTAACCCTAACACTTGCACAATACCAATCCTGCTATGCCCCAAAACAACGCGCCATATAGGGATGCCATTATCCTTAGGGGGGCGGCGTTCAAGCGTCTGTTGATCGAAGTCGTAAAGGGTAACTACAGGAGTTCCTGTAGGGGCGAGCAACTGTCCCATCCGTAATACGCCAGCAGCATCAAATCCGTACCACGCGCCCACACTATTTGCTACTTGATCCATCACCTGCAAAAAGCTGGCGTCTGGCGATGGGTAAACCCCTACCACCTGAGGCGCGGCTGTATCCAACGCTGTTACGTCTGCCGCACTAATTTCTCCTGATGCAAACCCGGCGTCCAGTGCGAGCTGTTTAAGAATTTGCGCCACGGTGCGGTTTGAGGCTGCCGCACCTTGCGTAATGTCAGCCGTAACCTGCCCGGCAGGGGTCGTCCCGAGCCTGAAATAGCCTTCGGCAAAACAAGTCTCATATGTGAGAACAGCGGGTGCCGCCGCTTGCAATAATGCGCTAGTGGCATGATCCCCTGCCTTCGTAACCAGCACACCGGAATCATAAACAGCGGGGATATCCGTCACAGCGCCATTGCTTACCTGATAAGTCAGTTTACTGGTGTTCACAAAATCGGGCACTTCGCTGTAGACCACCCCGTATGTTTTGGGTTTGGCCTTACCGCCTAGGTCGTTGGCAGTGCCTTCAAGACCTGCGGGTAGCGCGTTGTTCCCCGCATAAAGGACAGTTAACGCATTAAGCTGTAATCGCCATTGTTTGTCACGTAGCCGGAAAATAAATTTATCCCAAGTGGCATCCACCGCTTCTACGGTTCCTATTAGCAGCGTTGTAAAACCGGCAGGATACGCCGCCCCTGTTTCGCCACTGCGAACCGTAATAGCCCCGCCATCAAAACTATAATTTATCCAAGTGTCGAGACCGCCGTCAAGGTTGGCTAAAACAACCTCGCCAGTTTCCAACCGCGTGCTGCCACCAGTTTGCCCATCGGAAAAAATATGCACACCGATAGTGCCCGGGTCAATTAGGCGAGGCTCAAAAGCAACGCTAGCGGGGGTGTCAGTAGGGGATGTAACAAAGCTGCCCGTAGCCACATAGAAAGTCTGCACCGTACCGGCAGCGTCAATGCGTCCTGTAACCTCTATCAGTATCATGCCGATTGCCTAGATAGGGTACGGTTCATTGCTTCGATTCGTATGGACATGGTGTCAAGTTTACCGGCCGCCTCGGCCGCAATAGCCGCGCGCTGGGTCTTGTCGGCCTGTAGTTCCTCGCTCAGGGTTACAACCATTTTTCTAATCTCGTTGGTTATGTCTTTATTGTTGTTGCCAAGTGCATCACGGGTTTGTGATGCAGTATAAACCCTGCCTGGATTTTTAAACCTGACTAACTCCGGGCCTTGTTCACCCGCCATCGCCCAGCCGTTGCCCACACCCCCCGTAGCGTGGGAGCTAATATATTCCTGCGACCCTAAAAATCCGTTTACGATTGATTGCGGGGACGCCCCACTCGCTATTTGCGCCAACCAGCCCGCCTCACCTGCTGCGTCTGGTGCACGATTAAGTAGACGAGAGTAAAGGCCGTTAATAAATTGTTTATCCTCTGAGGTGCCTACTGTACCGCTGGTTGCATCAGCGAGCTGTGTAGCAGCGCCCGCCTGAAAGGCAGTTGCTGACCGGAGGGAAAGTACGGCGTCCCGTACTGACAGGATATTATTACTAAGATTTATCTGCCCCATTACGGATGCTTGCAGGGCGGTTAGTTGCTCCTGTGCAATATTGGACTGCTTTGAGGCGCTGACCGCCGACGCCGCCAGGATGCTCTGCACCTTGTCAAAATCTATCCCAAAGGCCGCGCCTGTGGCGTTGTACCCTTTGGAGGATTCGAGGAAAGCCTGTGCGGCCTTTTGCAGGGATTGTGCATCCGTTACCCCGGCCTTATACAGGGAGTAAACATTATCCAGCTGTGTGCCTGCCATCGCGTACTTTGTTTCTGGTGACGCGGTAGACAGGTCGCCCGACAACAGCGAATCACGGTAGGCTAATAATTCCTTACTATCATTTCTGCGAACTTCGATGAGACTCTGTAAGGCGGAGGCCTCATTGTCATAGGCGCTAGTAAGGGCGTCACGCGCCGCTGCTACCCTGTCATTTGCCGCCGCTAGGTTATCCTCACGCACCCTAGTAACAGTATCCGCAATAGCCGCGAATGCCTCCTGCACGTTCATCAAGGCAGCGTAGGTCGCCCGCCCTGCCTCCGTCATTAGGTGTCCACCCTCTACAATACCTTGGACTAGGTTGGCAAATTGTGCCTTAGTTTTAATCTCAGCATGCCCGAGCGACGCCATTACACGTAGAACATCTACCGATGCCAGTACGAAGCGTCGCCCATCGGTCAGGAAATTAGCAGCAAAATAACTAGCCTTAGTTTGCATCGCCTCCAACCCGCCTGACACCGCAATTAACCCCTCCCGCGCGGCCATTGACGACAACCCTACTTCTGTAAAACGCATACCTATAGTGTGCATTGCATTATCAACAGCAATAAATTCTGTGGCCAACCGTTTTATAATCGTGGCGGCAGTTTCACCTTCCTGGATAAACGCACTAAAGTTACCTGTCAGGTTAGCCAGCGAATCAGCAATGCCTAGAAACATATCGTCAATCGCTTTCTTATCGCCAGCCGCATCGCCGGTTAGCGCCACTTTGATCTTAGCCGTATAGCCCGCAATCTTATCAACTGGCAGGCTAAGTACATTAGCATACTCTGTGGTGCTACTACGTAACAATGCCATCGCCGTATTCATTTTTTCGGTAGCGTTAAAATCAAAGTCAGTGCGTTCCTGCTCTTGGCGATTACCGCGAAACCATCCGCCTTTACGCAGGGTGTCTACATAAGATTGCCCCTGAAAGCCGTCCGCGCCGAACTCGCCTTCTATCCCCTGCCCAATCACTTTCTTAGGGCCAAGGCCAAACATGGCGGGCAGTAGCCCCAGCGCTAAAGTTCCGGCCCAACCCTTTAGACCAAAAAGCGCCTTATCCCCATTTAATCCCTTCATCGCAAATAGCGCTGCTGCTACTGCGGCCAGGGGGCCGGCCATTGCGGCCATTGACGCCCCCATGCCAGCCAGCCCCCCTACCCCAGCGCCCGCACCCCATAACCCAGCGGCACCCGTCATTGCAGCCGCGCCGGTCGCAGTTGTGGCCATTCCAGCGCCCAGAGAAGTGAGGGCGGTTGAGCCAATCAGAGAGCCAATCCCGCTAGTGAACATGCTCATTCCGCTAGCCAAACCGCCAGAGAATCCAGACCACAGCATCTTCCCGGCATTCATCAAACCCGCCGCGTTGAATAGCGAATCCATCACACCGCCACCAGACGTACCCGGCAGTCCCCCTGTAAGGGAGGTTCCCACACGCAACATAATTTGCTGTTTACCGATCTGATAAATCAAGTCGAAGAAGGCGAGCTTGGTTGCCTCCATAATTGATTTAACCGCGCTTGAACCGTGAGCCGCAAACTGCACAAATGCCATCCGCCCAGTTTGTTCCATCTGTGACCACATGCGACTCCAATCCTCGCCCGCCTTTGCTATTTGCTGTTCCTCTACTAACTGCTTTTGCAGCCCTACCAGTGTTTCTAGGTTGTTGGCATAAACCATATAGCCCTTTTGCAGATCGCCGCCTTCCATCATCATGGCGGCGTTTCGCATATTCGCGGCTAACTCCAAATCCTTTGCGCCAACTAGGGAAAGGATTTGGGCGTTGGTCAAACCGTACAGGGCGTTCTGTTCGCGTTGGTTATCCAACTGTGTACGCATGGTCATAACCTGCTTATCACTGGCGTCCGTCATATCATCGGCCCCTTTTTTAGCCGCCTGCATGGCAATGCCCGCCTGTTCCTGTACCAACATGTTCTGCAATTCTACGGCGATATTTTCGCGCATGGCGTCGGTAAGTTTGATCTTGCTATCCCGTAGCCCGATCATCATATCCATAGCCATCTTTTGCCCGGCCGTTATTTTCTTCTCGCCGGACAGTTCCAGTTCCTGCGCTGCTGTTTTCTCGCGAATAGCGGATATTAGTTTGTCATACTCGGCGACGACCTTATCATTAGCAGTGCCGTTCGCTGCCGCTGCGCCGGAGGTGTAGTTAAGCGCGGGCTTAACGACAGGGCTCTTAATTTTGTCAGCCGCCGCCGCCATCTGCTGCGTACCGTTCAGCACCTCTGAGACAAACTTTTTAAAACTGGCGAGGCCAGCAGCATTATCCTCACTCATCATTTGACCGATCTGTGGGATGGCCTTGAAGTCCAAATGAATGAGGCGATCAAACTGCGCTGCATATCCGCCCAGCCCCCTACCCATCACTTCAAAGGCGAAAGCTACACTCGCCCCCAGGATGACTAGCGCCTTGAGTGCCGTACCCGCCGCCACCGCCGCCCCCGTGAATGAGGTAGTGCCTACGGTAGTGTTACCCATTGCAGAAGTGATATTAGTCAGAGCTGGCATCAGGTTAAGTGCCATGGAGGTAAACAGCTCATCCACCCTGACGCGCATCTTACCCATCTCATCCTTGAGCAGCGTACCGCGCTGCGCCGCCTCAGTAGAGGTCGCCGCGAACATGCCAATATGCTCGGCTATGTCATTCATCACTGGCAGCTGCTCGGCCCCGGCCTTGCTGAATAGGTCAGTAGCTAAGGCAGTCTTGTTGGCGCTATCGCGGTAGGTATCAAGTTTCCGCGCGGCCTCTATCATAACCTCTGACGGATCGCGCAATTCGCCAAGCGCGTTGCGCGAAGAAACCCCTAAGGATTTAAGCGCACTGTTTACCTTGTTGGTCGGGCTGTCAAGTGTCGCCATGCCCTTGGCGAGCTTGGCGATAGCCTTGTCTACGGCTTCAAAGTCGCCGCCAAAGGCTGTCACTACTTTCTGTATGCGGGATAGGTTCTCAATAGACGAGCCGGTCTTTTGCGCCATGTCGTCAAGGCGCGCTAATGTATTGATCGAGCTGTCCAGACGGCTGATGGCCGCGTGTACCGAAACGTAAGCACTCACGGCTAGTGCCGCGTTGCTTACTACGCTATTAAAATATTGCTTGGCGGATTTTTCTGCTTTATCGAAACTGCGCTGGGAATTTTGTGCAAACTTTAACGCGGCCTGATCGGAGGCAGCTATGCCTTTCGTATACTCGGCATACTCCAGTGCCAGCGTAACGACTAACGATCCGAGTGCTGACATAGTAGGCCCACCTTAATTGTTTAATACGGGTAACGCCGCCGCTTCCATTATGCGAATAGCGTGCCACAATCTTTTCTTTCTACTTAGGGAACGTGGCATCTGTGTTTCCACACCCGCGTAATTCAACCCGATATATCTTGGCCTTTCAGGGCCGGCGAGGACTACGAATTGCGTGGTTATGCTGCCAAAAAATATTACTGCCTCCCAGTTTACCGGGTACACGTCAAAGACGTCCGTATCCGATTCAGCGTCATCGTCAATGCCTATCCGTAATCGCGCTGCTTCGACCACCTCAGACGGCGCGCCCATTTCTATTAGCGCCGCTATGATAGACATATCAATGCTGGGGCGGACAGGGGGGCGCTCCCCTGCCCAATGCCTTGCAGCTAGCGCGAGTTTTTTTCTGGTGCCTTAACTACGTTTTCAAAGAACGCCAACAGCAACCCGTGTAGTGCCTGCGGGATGGAGAGTAGGGCCTCAACCTCGGCCTCATTAAACGGCACGGGTGTGCCGTCTTCCTCCTGAAATTCGTTCCACCCTGTCAAGACTTCACGAATGGAATCCTTGGGTGTCATCTCGCGCAGTTTTTCCATTTCCTTATCATTGGCAACCAGCTTGAAAATGCCATCAAACTGGTTAACATCGTGGCCACCTTTGCTGTTCGGCATAAGAACTTTCACGCGGTTAACAAAGGTTGGCTTTGTACTTTTTTTGAACGCCATTTTTTGTTGCTCCTCTACTGAGTTAAACTACACGGGGACTGCTGTTTGCTACAAAAAAAAAAAACAAAAAGGTTATCTTGCTACTAGGACAAACTCATCATTGCCCGCGTTAGGTTGTATGTCAAGCTTGGCCGTAACCATCGTTATCCCGTCCGACTCGTCCAACGAAAAGTCCAGGATCTGCACTTTCGGGCAGGCGATTGTCATAATGTTGCCGGCCACCAATCCGTGGGTAAAGGCGATAGCGGCCAAGGTGCCTGCCTTGATAGCTGCCGTCCAATCCTTAACCGCCACGGTATCCAGTTCCATTACCACCGTTCCTGTCGGATTGCGGTCAACCAGTACAACAGTTTCCGATCCCACGATGTTACGGTAGGCCACTTCATTGCCCAAGTCGATTTCCAGCGACTTCGCCTTTACCGCGATAGCATGCAAGGTGAAAACTGGAGTATTAACGAAGTTAATAGCCAACGGCGCAATAAACCCGGTATAAACCGCGCCGCCTGGAACTGCCGTATCGGTAGGTGCAACTTGTAGGCCAAGGAACTTAAATCGCATAACGGGGATACCACGGGAGTTAAGCGAGAATGCCACACTACCTTTACAGTCGAGCATGTTGTAGCGGACGCCATCAATGTGTACATAAATCGAAACCGCCTCCAGTGCCGTTGTCACTGGCTGGTAGGTTTGTGAGGTACTGACGATATTAGTGGACGACAACGCGCAGGCACGCAGTAAGGCGTCATAGGCCGGTGCTGTACCCGCTGTACCCGATGACTGGAACTCTACCTCGAATTCTAACTCACTGTGGCAGGCAGTAAATACACTGCCTTGATTACCCATCCACGCCTGTACGTTATTGCGTTTTTCAAACTCAGCCGTAAGGGGGGACGGTTTTAACCCCCGCGCCAGAATTGCGTTGGCAACCACGGGCACGGAATCAACGCCGGGGGTGGGCTGGATCTTAATGAGTAACAACATATTGCGGTATTGTTTTGACATAGCGGTTCCTTAAGTATAGGTGAGGTAACAGTTAATCTTCGTTACGTGTAATGCGGCCCGTTTCGGGGTCTTGTGAGTACGACCCGCCCATCCCCGCAAACTCGGTAGGCGGAGGTAAGACACCCCGTGTGGGCGGTACTACAGGGGGCATAGGAGCTACCTTTTGTTTAATAGTCGCGGGCATGACGTTTCCCTCGTTAGTTTCGTTAATCATTTTCATTTTACCCCCTTAAAAAATTAGCGCCTAGTTCTTATCACATGCTGCGAAAAAAACCCATATATGCTAGGGTCGGGCTCATAAGAGGCATCCCCCCTGTCCTCGTCTACCATGTACCCCGTGACGGCTCCCATAGCGGCGTCTATCGCAGTTTGATAGGCCGGTATTTCCGCCAGTGTGCGGGCGAAAATTACTACGGTTACTGTGTGCTGATCGTAGCCCCCACCTACTACCCACGTATCCTCCGGTTTGCTTTCAACGTCAAACACAAGGACGGGCCAGGTAGGATCAGGAGGAAGCTCGGTCGCCCACGTATTGCCTAGCACTGCGGTCAAGGCGGTTAGGATTGAGGATTTAATTGTCATGTTAGTTTAGCGATATCTTTACGCAGTTGATCGGCCATTGCCTGCTCCGCCTGTTCTTGTTTGTTTTCCAGTGCCGGGGCCAAGAAAGGGTGTTTCGTAATATGCCGGGTGCCGCGTTCCTGGAAGCGCGCATAAAAAGGATTGTCCCGGTAGGTGACAATAACCCTCCCACTTCTTTTATTTAACCCCAGTTGCTTATAACCTTTCCCCAATGCCTTACCTGACTTCACACCAACATGAACTTGGGCTATGCCGAAAGGTGTCCGCTCGCGTTTAATGGAAATATTTTTTAGCAGGGCACCTGTACTCCGCAACGAGCTGCCAAATAAATGCCGCGCTATAACCTTCGCCTCATTCCTTACTATTGCGGCACCTTTCAGCGTTGCCCGCATGGCTAACTTGGTTTGCATCTCCGTTGTCTGGCGATCAAAGGCCACATGCACTTCCGCCAGCCCCGTGATACGCTCACCGGCCAAGATTCAACCCCTGAGAACAAGTGATGAGCAACTCACGATTACCCCCCTTGATGTTATCAAGATGCAGGATATTATAATATTTGCCTGCATACGTAATCCTCATCTTACTAGTAATACCGGCACGGTAACGCACTCGCCACTCTACGGTTTCTTCCACAGTATCGCCGCCATGTGTGGTTCTACCGGCCTTACTACCAGAAACATTATTTAAGGCGGCGCGGGCTGTATAGGTGGTGGCCCAGCTGTCGGCCATGCCCCCTTCGCTGTCCTTAGTCTGCGTATTGGTTTGGATAAGGATTTGCTTGTTAAGTTTGCCGGCGCGTAACATGGTCAATACACCCTTAGGCTATCAAGCAGCCCGCAAAAGAAATCATCTGGCAACTCAGCAACTATCGTCCCAGTTATGATGGATTCGCGCTGGGCGTAGAGAGTACCAATCCCCAGCAGCATCCAGCTTTTGGCAAGGGCGGGTACAGCGGCGGCGGTTAAGTAACCCGTCAGGTAGCGCACCCGCACGGCGTTTATATACTGGTAGGTACTTGGCCACACTGTGCCGTAAGCCGGCACCACGCGCGCCACCTTGAAGTCACTAGAGGTGTCTAACGTGTAATCAGCACCGGCAAGGGTTATCAAGGCGCCCGCTGTGTCTAAATACTTGATGCTTGTAATACTTACAACAGGTGGGCGGCGGAGTAAGAGGACAGGGGTAAATGCGTCCTGTGTAAGCTCCCAAGTTTGCGGCATCAATGATCGCTTCGTTTCCTTTTCCGCCGCCATCCTGACCGCAATAATTATAGAGGTCAACAAGGCGTCATCTGCCGTGAGGTCGCTGTCCACGTTGCAGTGAATTTTGGCCTCTGCCAAAGTGATGGGTTCTGCAACGGGGGCAGTAATCAGTGACAGGGACATGGCAGCGGCCTAATCAAATTCGATGTCTAAGGCAAAGTCGAGTACGTTAACAACCGCAAGCGGCGTCCACGCCCCTAGCGCCTGTACAACGCCTAGCAGGGACAGGGCCAATCCGTCCACATCAACGGCGGCGCTAACCCGTGAGGAACCCAGCGGTACGGCCTGATAGCCTGTAATGCCCGCAGTAACGCCACCAGCGGGGTTTCGCCAGGCACCGGCAGCGAAACGGAATGTAGCAACCAGTTCGCGCATGGCAGCAGCACTAACCGGCAGCGCCGTATTATCGGCGGGGTAGCCAGCGTCAGCAAATGGAATACTTGCAACGGGACGGAACAGTAACAGGTCAAAGTCTAAGGCGGTTACAACCACGTTGGCGCTGGCGGGTGTTACTACGCAACGGCAACCCGTGATACGTCCGGACTTACGCGGCAGCGTAAACGTCAAGGGCACAACTAGGTTAGCCGTGAGGCTGTTGGCGATTATGTCGCCGGCAGTGTACGCAGTAGCATCCGCAGGCTTAGTCAAACTGGCGGATACCGCCAGTGCCCCCGTCCTCACTAATACACCATTCTCGTTTATCATAATCAGGTTGCTCCTGTCAGACTGCGGTTAAGGGGCTAGGCAACCAGCGCGTCAAGTTCTGCCTGCTTGGTTGCGATGAGCACCGCGATTGCTTCCTTTTCTTTTTTGGGCGCGTGGGCGAGGCTTTTTTCCAATTCAACAACCTCGGCGTGTAGTGCTTCCCACACCTCCGCAAGACGCGCTTGTTCTGCGACTATGGCAAGGCGTTCCTGCTCTGCGACTACTGCGTTCTCTTCAGCTTTAATCGCGGCTTCGATGCGGCTGGATACCGGGGTCTTAACTTCCACTATCCACTTCTCAGCAAGGGCAACAACGGCCAACGAGGCGACCATTTCTACTACCTCGCCTGCCGTGTAGTCAATAACGGTAAAACCATCCGGCGAACCTTTGAAACTTTTCAATATTTTGTAGGACATTTACATCTCCTCGAAAAAGAGGGTAGGCGCAAGATTCCGCGCCCCCCCTTGCCCCGTGTAGGGAATTATGCTGGCGGGTTAGCTGTCGGTGCCTTTGCCGGAAACCCCAAGACGGCGTTAACCGCCACAAGGGTGGCACTGGTATTGTTGGCAGGTGTAATAGTAATCCGCGTGTAACGCTTGCTGCCAATGTAACCAAGCTTCTTATTCTTGTTATCATCGCTAAACAAGGGTGCCGCCAGTGCCTCGGTTCCCAACAGGTCAGCATCAGCTACGGCAGTAGCATCCGAGAGGTTGGCGACGTCACCTTCTTCGAGCAGAATTGTAAAAGTAGCATCCACATCAGGAATAGCCCCGAAGGACAACACATAAGTAAGACTTTCGTAACCCTGCCGGTCGATGATCTGCCCAACAACAGCGGTATCATTGGCTGCAGTAGCAACCGGGTACACTGCGGGGATCGGGTTAATACTGTTAAATAAATCACGCATGGTAAGCTCCTAGAGTATTCGTAAAGATAATGGTTGTTTGAAACTCCCTCCCCTGTCAGTAAAGCAAGGGGGGGGGGGTATTGAACTGCTTACGATGCCGCAAACTTCATCAGCTTGATGGCCTCGTAATTCTTAATGCCGCCGCCAACGCGCTTGCGGAAATTAAACTTCGTGGTTCCCTTGGCTGTCAGGTTGTCACGAATCAGAACGATGCCCCGGCGATCAACAATCCGGTAAGCACGTTTCCAGTTGGCGTAGGCAATGGAGTAGCTATTGGCGGCAATGGCAGGCATATTGTCGTCCACTGCTACCGGCTTACCCAGCACGAAGCCGCCAAACTCGCCGGTAGCATCTGGGTTGAACAGGTAGAACGCACCGGAGGCATCCTTAATCTGACGTACCAGCGACAGGGTTACATCATTCATAAGCAGCACCGCCCCGTTGCGATAGCCTGCCTTAAGGGAATGCAACAGGTTAATGATGTTATCGGCTGGGTTGCTAGCTGCAAAGGCACCAGCGGCAGCAGATGCCACGTAACCTACGCTGCCCCATGCGTAACTAGCATTAGCCACGATGGTTTGATCCAGGAACCCGCGTGGCTTTTCGATACCGTTACCGCTGACGAAGGCCAGTCCTTCTGCCTCGCCAAAACCGATACCGGCTTCATCGGCCAGGTCGCTTTCAATGTCAAAGTCCATGTCCTCAAGCGCGCTGTTAAACGCCCAAGGCTCAATTTCCATCTCCCGTGCAAAGATTTCCATCTTTGCATATTTGGCGTTGGTTGTTTCGCCACCAGCATCACCCTCGCCAACCCAGCGAGCGGCAGTACCGGAAGTTTTCACGCGGAATTCAATGGAGGTCTTGCCGATGGTACGCACCTCCGCCAACTGACGCACGGTAGACATGACACTGGCAACCCGTTCAATGGTTTGATCCATTTCCGAGTGGATCAGAAAACCACCATCAACATCAGAACCTTGTTGCAAGACCTTTTGCTCCAGCGCCAGCAGCGGTGTCTTGTTGCCTGTGCGAATAAGGGTAGTAATAGCCGCCTTATGTTGCACTTGGTCAGCAGTCAGTGTCTCAGCATCAGTTGCTGCTGGCCGGTTCGCCTTCTTCGCTACCTCCGCGATATCCTTACCCAGCTGTGTAAGCTCGGTGTTGATGGTATCGACCTTGGCGGTTAAATCAGCGGGGGCATAACCCTTGTCCTCAATCGCCTTAAGGCGCGCATCATTGGCGTTCTTAAACTCGTTAAAGGCCGTACCTTGTTTGCCTATCAATTCGGACAGGGTTTCCATTGACGTTTCGCCCAGCATAAGAAAGGGGGCGGCTGCGAGAATGGTGAATGCCTCGGGAGCCGAAGGCAGTTCCCCGCTGATGGCACCAACCAAAACAAAAAGCACCGCTACCGTGAAAAACGTCCAAAGCCGTGACTTCAAAATATACTTCATTTTTGTATCCTTATAAAAGTTTGTTTATGTTGTCGGCTAACCGATAAAAGAGTCTATGTTTTTTTGTATCTGTACAGCCAATGCCTCTATGTCAACAACATCCCGTTGCTGTATAGCTTTGTAACCAACCGCCAAAATTGTTTTGGCGTCGGTCGTTGAAAACCCTACATCCCGTAAGGCCTGTTCTGCTACGCGAATAGACAGCCCATCGGATTTGACGGACTGCACTTGCGCCTCCAAATTCATGGGGAACGTAACTACCGACAGTTCCCGCAAAGTAACCCGCTTCAAGGTGCGCGCTGGGTCGCCCAGTTTTTTGCCGATAATGATATCCTCATTAGCGGCGGTGTACCCGATTGACATCCCGCTAATTGCCGGCCGCGGTGTCATTTTCATTAGGGTGTAAAGCTCAGTCCCCCGCATGGTATTGGCGAGCTTACCTTCCACCTTAAGTCCAACGTCATCTTCCTCCATGCTTGTCCACACGCCGACCGGGGTTAAGTCCTGCGCTGTGAATCCCCAGCCCCCGTGCTGCGATAACATCGAAGGCCATATGCCGCTTTTCTTGAATTCCTTAAGGCTGCGGGCGAAGGCCCCCTTGACGATAACATCCCCGCCTTGATCCACATTGCCAAAGACCGCACCATACCCGGAGAAAGTCATATCGGCGGTATCACCCTCCGCCCCCGCTAGTTTAAATTCGTGAAGGCTTTGGAAAAGGGTAAACACATTAGCGGCTACTACGTTACGCTGTGACATTATTATCTCCTAATGGTGTAGCGGTAGGTGCCACGTTGGTCGGGATAGGTAGTAAAGCTGCTGCGCCGCCCATCGGGTTCAGCTCGTCAAGGGCGCGTACCTCGTCTTGCGTCATCCAGGCAGGTGAGCCCCCTGCCCCTAGCGCCTTGGCAAAATAGTTGGAACGGTCAGCGTGCGCGCCACGCAACAGGGCATTGGCATTGAACTTAAAATAGTAACCTGCCGCGCGTTCTGCTACGGTTAGCAGATTTATGTTGGCTGATTGTTCAATCCGCACAAACCATGGCGACAGGGTGTAGACAACATGCGCTAGAAACATTTGTTCGGAGCTTGCGAACGTCATGGCCTTACTAGCGTGTCCCACCATGATTGGCATTACCCGCGCCGCCCTACAAGTTTCCTCTACCTGAAAAGCGCGCTGCTCAAGGTGCTGGCCATCTACGCTTGTCTGTGCTACCGGCATCCACTTAAGCCCGCCCGACAGGATCGCGGTAGTATATGCGGCCTCAGTTGTGCCTTGCGTTTCTTCCCAGCGTGCTTTTAGGGCGCTAGCCTGATCCTCTTCTAGGTTCGCCTCAGTAGTAAGGATGCCGCCCGGGCGTGCGCCATTGGCAAACATTTGCGCGCTATGTCGCTCAGAACTAACCGACAGGGCAATTGCCTCGCGCGCCAGCTTCACGCCTTCAAGCCCTACTGTGCCGTCCCATGATAGGCCGCGAATGTGCCACATATCTTTGCTGGCTACGGTAAGCGGTGCCCCCCCGCCTACTTCTATTTTGTAAACCCTGTCCCACCCTGCTTTAATAACGCGGACGAGATGCGGCGGGTAGGGGAGCAGTTCCAATATAGTATCGCGCGGCCCCCGCACAATGTAGATATAGGCGTTACCCATAAAACATAGATGTAATACTATTTGTTCTGCCAGCTCCGCCCATGACTGCCAGTCGTTAGGCTTAAGATTGGTAATCTCAAAAAGGGAGTGCGAATCGGCAACGTCAGAACCGCTACCATCGGCGCGCCGTTTATGCAGCTTAAATGGGCACTGGGCGATGCCCTCGGAAATAACCCGTACACAAGCGACCCATGTGGTCGCCTGCAACGCAGTTCGCCAGTTAACAGGGACGCCACTGCGGGTGTTATCCAACCTTAACAACTCTTTGAGAATATCAATAGGGCCGCTAACGGTATTTTTTTTGCCCCACGATAGGAACTTAGACCAGAGGTTCAAATTTTTTCCTAACGGTTAGTGGATCATCGGCTTAGGTTTAACTTCGGCGGCAGGGTTAGTTGTCATGGCAATGGCCATTGCCAGCGCCACCATGCCATCTATGCGCCCGGTCGTCTTCTGCTTTGTAAATTTTTGTGCCCCCGTGGGGTCTTTAACTATCGTAGCATTGGCGGCGCACATTGATAAAACAGGATGACCGCCATGCTCCAATTTTTTAGCCAACAGCAAGGATTCAAATTCTCGCAATGCCGGAGACATACTTTGAAAACCTTGTCCGAACTCTACAAACCGTTCCAGTTCCTCAGGGGTGAATCCTGCAAGAACCAACCACGGCTTGAGGAAGCGCATGTTGTAGCGATCAAACCCTAATGCAACAACATTACACGTATCGAATAATTTCCGCAAGCATGCAGCAATAAATACGTATTCTATCGCCCTCCCCGGCGTTGTTTCCAAGTACCCCTGTTTTGCCCACACGTCATAGGCTACACGATCCGTCCGCGCCTTCTCCGCAAGTCCTACCTCTGGCAACCAGAAGGTTGGCTTAACATGCCACGTAGCTCCCACCTTGGCGATCAGTACCAGTGCGGTTAGGTCGTTAACGCTTGACAGGTCGAGCCCCGCATAAACATCCAACCCCTCAAATGATTCCAACGGCGCCCCCGTATTTTCTTTCCACACCTGCCGCGATACAAACGGGTTGCGTGCCTCGATTCGCTGGTTGAGAATCAAGTTACGGTAGGAGCCTTCTCGTGACGGCATGCGCTTTGCATCCGCTGCCTGGCGCAGTACCTCCGTCTTATTCATAAAAATTTCATAGTGCGGATTAGCCGCGCGAATGGCCTCCACGCTGAATGGGTCGAGCTCAAGGGGGGCACTGTACATTGCAATTTTAATTCGCGGATCAGCACCTAGTAAGGCGTCGTCTATTAATACACTGAGTAGGTCGGCGTCGGTCGGTGCCTGCGTGCTGATAATGATGCTAAGGGGCTCCTCCTGCGCTGCCGCTGCGGTTTCGATTGCCTCATATAGCTCCGAGCGGGGGCCGCGTACCTGTCCTAGCTCATCATGTATCGCTAAAGCCGGGTTTAAACCGAACGAAGTTTTAACGTCTGCCGACATTGCTATATAGATAGTACCCAGCTCGGCGCACAGTAGATGCTTCTTCGTGTCACGAATGGTAATGTAGACTGACAGGGTAGGGGATAAGCGTACCGTTTTCATGGCAAGCGTAAACAACAAGGCCGCCTGATCCCGGCTTTGTGCGGCGCTGTACAGCGAGGAATTGCGCCGCGCCTCAGGCCCGCACAGGTGCAGCAGCGTAATAAAAGCAGCGAAGGCCGTCTTGGCGTTCTTACGTCCTACCGTCAAAATAAAAATACGGGTAGGCGTATCGTAAATTTTTTCCAACCAGACCCACTGCTCGTCTGTAAGTTTGACGTGCTGCCCTACTAGTTTGCCCTCCGGTATCATGCAATGACGTTCTATCCATGCGCCATTGCGCGCTGAACGCCAGTTGGCGGGTGTCACAGCCACGGCTTCACACTCCCTTCCCCGCGCGCTTTCGTTGCTGCGGCCCCGGTTGTATAGCGCGCTTGTGGTGTCAATCGCATTTTAGTTGCAAAGGATTGCACTAAGCGTGCCTGCCTTTCCTGGCTACGGTATAGCGCGTCCAATATTTTGTTGAGATAAAACAGGTCGGCAAGGTCTGCGTCCTCAGGCGGAGTCGCTGCTTCGGCCTGTTCAACCTGCACAGAAATAATTTCATAAGAAGAAATCGCTTTAACATATCCAATTAACATTGCCTCCGCGTCAAGCGTGAACCAGTCGGCAGACTTAGCCCCCGTGACTTGTATCCACAGTTCTCTTTGTCGCGCCGTTAACGACGCCGGCGGTTGCAACGGCACAGGCAGCCCGATGGGTACTACCGTTAACCCCGCTTCTGATTTCTTAGCCATATCCAATCCTTTTTGTTATGAGTTATAAAAATAAATC
>ERZ1292625.1298-Hain-H41-01um-R1-1298-length-30652-cov-7_pt1 | contig 30652 bp, 22 predicted proteins | sample MGYA00564400_ERZ1292625 | MGnify/ENA primary metagenome ERZ1292625 (study PRJEB36523, sample SAMEA6512639) | groundwater metagenome | collected 2019-01-08 | study: AquaDiva: Metagenomics assemblies of 32 groundwater samples
GTCACTACCCCGACCATATTTGTGCCTGAAATATGGGCCACGTCATAAGCTTCTACCCGGTAGTGAATTTTGGCATTATGCTCCGCAATTGCATTGTGTGTTATGCCAAAATCTACTACGGGGTCTATTCTAAAGTTTCTTTTTAACAAAGCGATGTCGTTTATGTGCTCTAGAGCAAAGATCTGCCTTTTTATTTTATGGGCTTTTTCAAAATCTCGTTTTTTAGCATGCTCTCGCATATCTTTCTTAAGTTTGACGACAAGGCTTTTCTTTTTACCTCCCAAAAATAGTTTTATATTTTTTATATTTTGAGCATATTCTTTTTTAGATATGACGTTTATGCACACACCGGGGCAAAGCCCGAGTTGGTAATTAAAGCACCCAACTCCGCCAAGGCTACGCTGGGCAAGCGGTTTTTTCTCGAGGGGTATACATTTATCTCTATATGGAAATATCTTACGAATAATTTTTAAGGCTTCTTTGAGCTGGCTATTGTGCGGAAACGGGCCGAAAACCTCAGAGGGTGAGGTGATTTCCCTTCCACGTACTATCAAAACTTTTGGAAACTCTTCTTTTGTTATAACGATGTAGTTCCAACTTTTTTGATCTTTTTCAGCTGTATTGTATGGGGGCTGGTGTTTTTTTATAAGCGAAGCCTCAAGTATAAGAGCTTCTAGTACAGAATCAGTCTTTTGCACTTTTATATTTTTGCTTTCACTCACCATCTTAGCTATGAGTGGCGAGCGTTTTTCTGATATGTCTTTGGTAAAATAGCTTCGCACCCTATTTTTCAGATTAGTTGCTTTGCCTATATACAAAATATCTTTCTTTTTACCAAGGAAAAAATATACTCCGGTAGTGTCGGATAATTTGGCTACTCCATCCTTAATCCTTGTATTACGCATACTATTGTTTTTACACTTTTTTTGGTATAAAATCAAAGTATGTTAAGTTTTGGTGATCGTAAACTTTCTATGGAAAGCTACAAAGGAGTTCGAGATTTTTATCCCGAAGATAAAGCTTTGCAAAAAAGAATTTTCAAAGTGCTTAGGGAAAAAGTAGAATCTTGGGGTTATGAGGAGTACGATGCTTCTCCTTTGGAGCCAGCCGAGCTGTATCGCAAGAAAAGCAGTCAAGAGATAGTAGATGAACAGACCTACACTTTTACTGATCGAGGTGGCAGGGAGGTAACACTGCGTCCAGAGATGACTCCGACAGTGGCTAGGATGATATCTTACAAATCTCAAGAGATCCCTTTTCCAGCTCGCTGGTATTCTATCCCCAATCTTTTCAGATATGAGAAGCCTCAAAGAGGTCGTTTGCGAGAACACTTCCAACTCAATGTTGATCTCTTTGGATCTAGTGGTGTTTTTGCTGATGCTGAAATCATAAATATAGCGAGTGATATACTGACTAGTTTTGGAGCAAAGCCAGATATGTTTGTCATAAAAATAAACAACAGAGGGCTTTTAGATGATCTTTTGCAAAAATTAGACATCAAGTCTGCATACAAACAGCCTATCTTTAGACTTTTAGATAAGAAAGAAAAAATGAAAGAAGACGATTTCAAGAAAGCTATTGTAGAGCTTTTGGGTGAAGAAAACGCCAAAAACTTTCTTGAGATGCTCTATTATGGTGAGGCTTTGCTTACCATGATGCCAGAGAGCCAAAGTGCTAGCTATTTGAACAAAGTGATAGACACATTGAGGCTCTGGGGTATCGGTAATATCCAGTTTAGCCCCACTCTTACCCGTGGTTTCGATTATTATACCGGTATAGTGTTTGAAGTATTTGATACTAATAAAGAAAATCCACGCTCTCTTTTCGGCGGTGGTCGGTACGACAATCTCACTCAAAATTTCATAAAGACCGATATTGCTGCCATCGGTTTTGGTATGGGAGATGTGACGCTCAAAGATTTTCTAGAGACGCACGGCTTGGTCCCTGTTGGTTCTAGTATTATTGATCTTTGGCTTGCTGTTACTCCAGAAATCGACATGAGAGAAATATATCTATTGGCTCAAAAGTTGAGAAGCTATGGTATCAAGGTGGCTATAGATATAAGCGGTAAAAAACTTTCAGATCAGCTCAAACTTTTGGAAAAAAGAAAGACAAAGTTTGTTATTGTAGTTGGATCTTTAGAGTTATCTTCCGGTAATTTTGTTTTGCGCAATGTAGAGACGCGAGAAGAAAAAAAGGTCAGTTTGGAAGAAATAATAGAATGCGTAAAATAGTTTTTGATATAGAAACTTCAAATATTTTTCAAGACGTGGGTAGCAACAACCCAGTCGATTTGGACATATCAGTTGTAGGAGTGCATGATTCTGATTCAGATAGTTACAGCATATTTACAGTAAGCGAGCTCATCGATCTCTGGCCTATTATTGAGAAAGCCGACATGCTCATCACTTTCAACGGTGAACATTTTGATATACCACTTCTCAACAAATATTATTCTGGCGATCTGACTAAAATAAAAAGTGTGGATTTGCTCAAGGAAATGCACAAGTCCGCCGGTAGAAGGATGAAGCTGGATCAGATAGCCGAAGGCACTTTGGGAATCAAAAAAAGTGGTCATGGGCTAGATGCTGTAAAGTGGTGGAAGGAAGGCAAGATGGAGGAGCTTAAGAAATATTGTTTGGACGATGTGCGTATCACAAAAGACATATACGAGTATGCACTCAAGAATGGCAAGCTTATTTTCAAAGAAGGTCCCCATCTCCATGAAATAAAATTAGACACAAGCAATTGGGAAATCCTCGATCCCCAACCTCTCAACTTCACCCTCCCCTTCTAGCCTTTATATACAGTATGCTACAATAAGTATATGCAAGAAGAAAATAATAAAAGCTTGATGGAGAAGATTTCGCTCCCACTTTCTATTATAGTGGCTGGGGCTCTTATCGCTGGCGGAGTATATCTGAATGGTAAGATGGAAAAGGATAGAGAATTATCTGCTGTGGAAAAAGCTAGAGAAGGTGGTCTGGCTGGTAGTAGCATAGAGCGTATTTTGAGGCCTCTGGATGAAAATGATCATGTGCTCGGAAGCCCGTCGGCAAGAATTGTGATAATAGAATATTCCGACACAGAATGTCCATTCTGTAAGACTTTCCACTCTACCATGAACACTATAATGCAAGAATATGGCAATAAAGCACAGGTAGCATGGGTTTATAGGCACTTCCCTATAGCCGAGCTTCATAGTAAGGCTCCAAGAGAAGCTGAAGCTTTGGAATGTGTAGCAGAGCTTGGTGGCAACTCCAAATTCTGGGAGTATATAAACAAACTTTACGAAGTAACTCCAAGCAACAATGGCCTTGAAGATCTAGAACTTTCCAAATTAGCTGCTCTAGTAGAGATAGATAAGGCAAAGTTTACTGTATGTCTCAATAGCGGTGAGTTCCGTACACGTGTAGAAGCTGATGTCCAAAATGCTCAAGAATTGGGTGCTCTAGGTACACCTTTCAACATTCTTATAGATACCAAAACGGGTGAGCACTATCCACTAGAGGGCGCTTACCCCTATAATCAACTCAAACAAGTTATTGATCTTATCTTAGAGTCATAATAATTTGCGATAAGCGCAATATGCGCAAGAATAATCTCCGCATAAAGAAGAAAATAACGATCCGGACCAGACGCTTTCTATGAGAGAGGCGATCTCAGAGCGCACTCTTTCTATGTCGCTTTGCTCTATCGGCACGCCGATGGTCGGGCAACGGCCTTTACGGTCTGGTTTTACAAAAACCAAAGCCGGCAAAATGATCTTCTCTTTATACATTGGTTTATCAGCTAGAAGCATTTTATAAAAGATGAGTTGGCGGAAGTAGTTGCCGTCTTCATTCTTAGTCTCGCCTTTTATGGCGTTGACACTCATGGCTTCTCTAGTTTTATAGTCAAACACCAAAACTTCTTTATCTTTTTCTATTATGGCATCAAGTTTGCCGTGCAGACGCAAAGTAATAGTTTCTTTTTTAAATTTTTTTTCAAAGTGGGTATCTACCCAACTTTCGGTTGATACTTTGCCTGTTTCGGAAAAGTGCTCCAAGAGGCTATGGGCTACTGTGGGCGCGCTCGCCACAAGTTCTTCAAGCACTACCCCTTTGTCTATTTTTGATAGAGGAGAATATTTGAAATACTCGTTGATGGAAGAAATCATGGTTTTTGTTATTTCCTTCTCCCCTCTCCTGTTTCTAGGAGAGGGGTTGGGGGTGAGGTGCCACACATTACTAATAGCCTCATGCATAGCGTTACCTTTTTCTGAGCTCGGGCTTCTCGGCTCTGGTAAGCGCAAAATGCTTTTGTAGAAAAATTTGTTTGGGCAATCTAGAAAATGGTTAAGAGCAGTGACCGATAGGCCATTTTCCAAAAGCGTTCGCTCAGTATATTGAATCGCTTCTCTCACCTTCCTATTTTCTCGATCGGTTTGATTTTCGGCTTTTGGTAAGATCTCTGTTTTCGGAATTTGGATCCTAGTCAGGTGTTCTTTCCCAAGCTCCTCTATGAACCGCAGTTCAGTCTGCGTCGAGCCATCCCCGTCTCTCACCGCATAGCTTATAGTGGCGTGACTCCGAGCCCTAGTAAGGGCTACATAGAAAAGTCTTCTTTCGTCACGGATTTCATCTTCTACCTCTTTTTCTCTCGGCAATATAAAATACGTTCCCCGTTTTTTGGAAAGCCAAACTTCTTCGATTGAGAATGGTAGGAACACATAGTCAAATTCAAGCCCCTTTGAGCCGTGAGCGGTCATTATGCTTACCCGAGCATTAGTGTTGCCCGAGATTATTTTTATTAATCTATAATCAGCTGATTTTTTGTAATCAAGCAGAGCTTGCATCAGCTCCCGTGCATCATTCAAATTGTTTTCGGTCGCTATGTTCTCAGCCAATTTATATATATTTCGCCAGACCTCTGTACTCTGTGGATCGTCCAGAAGCTTTTTGGTAAGACCCGATTTCTCTACAGTCAAGAGTAGGTAGGAGGTTGCACTTAGCTCTAACCTGTTTTTGAAAAGCTCTTTCAGCTCTGGAATCATTTGCTCTGTTTCTTTGTGGTCGCCGCTACGCAATCTTTTGATCAATTCTATTCTCTCAGCAAAATCCAAATCCCAAAGTCCGCTCCCTATGGTAGTAGCCAAACTTTCAGTTTGAGAGGGGTCGCTCAGAAATTGGATGAGGCTAAAAAAGAGTACTCCAACTGGATGGCTAAATATATCCACACCTCTTTCAGCACTTGCCTCCAAACCATTGGTCTGACAGAGGGCTAAAAGCCTAGCTACATCTCTGTTTTTCCTTACTATTATGGCAATTTGTTTATTTGGTTCTTTCTCTACAATTTTTTTGAGTCGCTCTAGAAGGAAGGCCTCTTCTGTGGCTCTCTCTGTCGCTACCTGTAGCTCAATAGTTCTATGCCCCCGAGCATTTGATTTGAGTGGAGCACGAAGCTTCGCTAGCTCATCTTCTGTATAATTTCTCTCTATCATAGAAAAAGAAGCATCAAGAATCTTTTGGTGTGAGCGGTAGTTTTGGGTCAGGTTTATCACCTTCATACTGCTCCATTTGTTCTGAAACTGAAGAAAGTTTTCTATGGAAGCTCCTTGAAATCTATAAATAGCCTGCTTCTCATCTCCCACCACAAAGAGATTCGGGTTTTCAAAAAAGTCGCTAATTATCTTCACGATCAGATTCTGAGAACCATTGGTATCTTGATGCTCGTCTACCAGAATGTACAAAAACTTTTCTTGCAGTAGTTGCAACAACAGCTCATCTTTACGCATAGTTTGTAGGAGTTCAAATATTAGGTCATCAAAATCAATTTTTCTTTTCCCAACTTTATCTTCTTCGTATTTTTTATACACTCTAGCAAATATAATAGTGCGTTCGCATTTCTCTATGCGCTTGAGGCTTTCGGCCTTCAGCTTGCCTTTACTCGTTCCGCGAGTGGAGATCGAGGCCTCATCATTCTTTATTCTCTCTATTTCTTCTTTAGCAAAACTCTCTACCATTTCGGGAGTCCAAGCTTCTTGCCTGCAAGTGCTCATGGTGTTCAGAATTTTTTGGATATAAAATTCTGGTTCGCCGAGGGGGCGGAGCGGGGCAAACTTTCTCTCTTTCAAAATCGTCCGCATCAGAGACTCGGCCTCCACCTCGGTCATTTGCTTAGAGCGAGCAAGGTGTGGGAAATGATCTTCAAATTCTCTGATGATGGATGAAGCGAAGCCATGGAAAGTATGTATCCGCACTTCGTCTGCTCGGGTACCTATAATAGTACGCAATTTGAGGCGCATAGCCTTAGCCCCAGCTTCGCTAAATGTGAGAGCCAAAATACCCGAAGCCGGAGTGTCGGTCTGAAGCAAAATATTTGCTATGCGCAAAGCTAGGATTGTGGTCTTGCCTGTCCCCGGCCCCGCCACCACCATCACCGGTCCCTCTATGGTATCCACCGCTTCTTTCTGCTCCTTATTGAGTCGTTTATAAGCCTCTTTGAACTCCGTTGTGATCATTGTTGGATTATATCACTCCCCACCCCCTCTTACATTAAGCGGGGGAAAAACTACAAAAAATGTTGTAAGCGGGAGGCTTTTTCGTGAGTACGCATTTTTTCTAGGGCTTTGGCTTCTATTTGACGGATGCGTTCGCGGGTCACCCCGAATTCTTTGCCCACGTCTTCTAGAGTGTGGTAGATGCCGTCGTGCAAGCCATTGCGCATTTCTATTATTCTGCGCTCTTTTTCTGGAAGTTCCATAAGTATTTCCATCAGTTGATCGCGTATTATGCGACGGTTGGACTCTTGTTCGGGGGAGAGTATTTTATCATCAGCTAGGAAATCGCTGAGAGTGGATTTGCTATCATCTTCATCTCCGACTGGGGTCTCTAGAGAAATAGTGCTTTGGTCTATCTTTTCTATCATATATATTTTTTCTGGTTCTATATTCATCTCCACCGCTATTTCCTCGGGCAAAGGATCTCGCCCTAGATCTTGAGACAGTCGGCGAACCACTTGTTTGTATTTGGCTATCGTTTCTACCATATGCACCGGCACTCTGATGGTCCTACTTTGGTCGGCCAAAGCTCTGGTGATAGCTTGTCTGATCCACCAAGTAGCATAAGTAGAGAATTTGAATCCTTTTGTCCAATCGAATTTATCTACCGCTTTGAAGAGCCCCAAGTTGCCTTCTTGTATTAGGTCAAGGAGGGTCAGATCTGCACTTCTACCAACATATTTTTTGGCGATAGAGACGACCAATCTTAAGTTGGCTCTAGCCAAAATATTTTTGGCTTCCTCATCTCCCGCTATTATGCGTCTGGCCAAATCTTTTTCTTGAGCTCCACTGATAAGAGAATGTTGCCCGATTTCTTTGAGGTACATCTGGATAGAGTCGTAAGGTGCGTCTTCGTAAAGCAGATTCTTGCCTTTGACCTCGGTTATGTCATCCAAGAGCCGGCCTCCTTCTAGTATTTCTATGCCACCTACAGCGCACTCGTCATATATTTTTTCCAACATTTCCACGTCTTCTTCTATGTTTGGAAATTCTTTGAGAATCTCATCATAAGTTATGAACCCTCTTTCCTTGCCTTTGGTTATAATACTTTCGCGCTTAAGATCAGACTCAAGCATCAACTTCTTTTTTGCTGAAATCTGTTTTTTCTCTTTTTTTACTATATTTTTTTTACCCGCAACATTCTTCTTGGCTTTCTTTTTATTTATCTTCTTTACTTTTTTAATTCTCTTATTTTTTATTTTTTTATACTTAGCTATTTTTTGTTTTTTTGCCATTTTATTTTTGTTTATTTACACTTTTATTTAATATTTTTATTTAGTAATTGATCTATTTTTTTTGATATTCTCTCTACCTCTTTCTTCATATTCTCTTTTTTATCTTTGTTTGGATCATCCATTTCCCTTGTCTTTTGACGGAGCTTATCTTTGAGGATTTTGAGCTCTATCCTTTCCAATATTTCTCCACTATCCCCTCCCCAAATTTCAGCTTGAAAGATAAGAGCCTCTTTCTCCCCCTCAAATGTTTTTAGTAAATCCATAACCTCTTTTTCTCCGCACAATTCTTGCCATTTATTTAAAATATCCTTATCTTTTTTTGCAAAAACCATGCCCGCAAGTATTTTTTCTGGAGAAGAAATTTCTGTTCTTATATTTTTTTGTTCTGATCCTACTTGTTGTTTGTTGAAAACAGTTATTTCTTTCAGGACTGCCTCCTCGTTTACTCCTAATTTATTGGCTATCATATGTACATAATGCGACCTCTCTATCTCGCTTTTTATGTATTTAAAATATGGTAATATAGTCTCCTCTACTTTTTTCATAAAGGCTACACCTTTTTTATCTTTAGGTATCTTGGATAGAGCAAAGTCTATCAGATGCCGTGCTTCTCTTAAGCACTTTTTCCAATGCTGGGGGTCTTTGAGAACCATAGAAGCCGGATCTTCATTCTCCGGCATCTCCGCTATCTTCACCTCCATATTCAAAGATAATGCTAGTTCACCAGCTCTTTCGGCGGCTTTTTGCCCCGCCTTATCGGAGTCGTAGCCTATTATTATACGATTGGTCAGCTTCTTTATCTTTTGCAAATGATCCGAGGTCAGCGCTGTTCCCGAAGAAGCTACAGTGTTTGGCACTTGAGCTAGGTGGGACATAAGCAGATCCATCTGGCCCTCTACTAGCACAGCATAATCCAATTTACGGATAGCCTCCTTTGCTATGTGCCATCCGTACAGCACGTTGCTTTTGTGAAAAATGGGAGTTTCTGGTGAGTTGAGATATTTTGGAGCGCCCGCTTTTTCTGTTACTATGCGTCCAGAGAAAGCTATCACCTTATTACCAGCATCAAATATAGGGAAGATTATTCTGTCTCTAAAGGTGTCATAATACTTAGGAGACTTCTCTTTTATAACACCAGCAAGCAACAGATTTTCTTTGGTAAACCCCTTACTTATGAGTGTGTCAAAGAGATCGCGCCATTCATCCTTGGCTAATCCGAGCCTCCATTTTTTGATCATGTTTTTAGTAAGACCTCTTTTTTGTAAATAAGCATTTGCCTTGCTATCTTTCTCTAGATTTTTCTCAAATATATCGCAAGATCTCTCCATTATTTCATAAAGTTTTTCTTTTGTGTTTCTGGTTTCGTTGCTGTTTGAATCCTCTGTATATTTTGGTAGTTCTATACCGGCTTTATCCGCAAGCAAGCTGAGCGTTTCTTTGAAATCTATACCCTCGTACTTTTCTACAAAAGTGAACATGTCACCCTTTTCGCCACAGCCGAAACAATAGAAACTTTGTCTAGATGCAGACACGAAAAATGAAGGAGTCTTTTCATTGTGGAATGGGCATTTGGCTTTATAGTTGATACCCGCTTTTTCCACTTTTATATAACTTCCTATTATATCTACTATATTTAACTTATCTTTTATTTGTTCTACAGAATTCATTATTGCAATTATTGCAATCTTTCAATCATCTTTTGTTTTTCGCTTCCTGCAAAGCCGGTACCAGCTGGTATCAAACGGCCGAGGATAACGTTTTCTTTTAAGCCTGTCAGATGGTCAGATGTCCCCTTTAAGGCATTCTGTATAAGCATTCTGGTAGTGTGTTGGAAAGAAGCACTAGAAAGGAAACTCTGTCTGGAGAGAGAGACTTCGGTAATACCAAGAAGAAGTGATTCTGTTTTAGCTTCTTCCTTGCCTTCAGATTTTATCTTAGCGTTTACCTCTTGAAGATGGGATTTAGAAACTATATCTCCCCGAGACAATTCTGTATCTCCAGAATCTTTGATGCGCATTCTAGAGAACATCTGCCTGATGATCACCTCAATGTGTTTTCTAGAAACAGGTTCTCCCTGAAGTTCGTAAATCTTGGTGATTTCGTGAATTATGTAATTTTGAGTTTTCTCTTTACCTGCGTATTTGAATAGCTCATCTAGATCTGCGGATCCATCTGTAAGCATGTCCCCCTTATTTACCTTATCGCCTACATTTACAAGGATGCTTCTGTGATAGTTTACAAGGTATTCGGTGTTTGTCTTTGTTTTTGATTTTTCTCCTTCGTCTGGAAGTATTATTATGATTTTTTCTTTACCATCAATTTTTATTTCACTCACCACTCCATCTATGTGGGAGATCACCGCTGGGTTTTTGGGATTGCGGTTTTCAAACACTTCTTCCACTCTCGGTAATCCGCTTGTTATGTCGCCTCCGACTTGAGCTGCACCTCCAGCATGGAATGTACGCATAGTGAGTTGGGTTCCTGGTTCACCGATCGCTTGAGCGGCTATAGTGCCTACAGCTTCACCTAGTTCTATTACTTTGTTTTTGCCAAGATCGGCGCCATAACAATGTACACATATGCTATCTAAGCTCTTACATGTGAGTGGAGAGCGTACCACTACGCTTTCTATGCCCGCATTTTCTATTATTTTGGCATCGTCTCTAGTTATATAGTGGCTGCGTTTGAATATTGTTTCTCCCTCTTTATCTTTCAAATCTTCAGCTAAGAATCTACCTTTGGTTACCTTTGACATAGAAACCTCTATTCCAGAAGAAGCATATTTGCTTATGATTATCCCTTCTTTGGTACCACAATCATCCTCGCGTATCAGGGAATCTTGAGCTACATCAAAAAGTTTTCTTGTTAGATAACCAGCTTTGGCAGTATTGAGAGCCGTGTCTGTAAGGCCTTTTCTCGCACCGTGAGTAGTGATGAAATACTCTATTGGAGTGAGCCCCTCTTTGTTTGAAGATATGACGGGGAAGTCTATAGTTTCGCCTTTTGTGTTTACGATCAGGCCTTTCATACCAGCCATCTGGGTAAGTTGGCCCATAGAACCTCTAGCTCCAGATTTCACCAAGTCAAAGACAGAGCCAGATTTGTCCAATGTTTCTTGCAACATTTTTTCTATTTCTTCTTTGACCGCCGTCCATACTTCTATATTTTTTATCCTTTTTTCACTATAAGAAAGAAGTCCAGAAGCATACTGATCTTCTATGATCGCTATTTTTGCTTTGGATCTATCTATAGCCGCATATTTATCTTTTGGCACCAGTATATCGCCTATGCCCCAGGTCACTCCGGATACAGTAGCGTATTTGAAGCCGAATTCTTTTATTTTATCCATGATGCTCGGTATAGCTTCTGCACCGTATTGCTGTATCAGATCATCCACCAACCCCTTCATTTTCTTGTTGTCTATTTCATAATTTAAGTACGGGTAATCTTTTGGAAGAACACTATTAAACAATAGTCTGCCTATACTGGTCTCAAATATTTTGCCTTCAAACTTTGCATATTTGGGTGAATCTGTACCGAGCACTTTGATCTTTGCTCTAAAGCTTGCCAAGTCAAAATCATACGCTGTTATGGCTTCGTTGGGAGACGAGAATATCATGCCTTCCCCTTTTTCTCCAGATACTTCTTTGGTCATCCAGAAACAGCCAAGTATGATGTCAAGTGGTTTATTGGATATAGTCGGGTCACCACTTCCTGGTTTGAGTATATTTTTATCTGACGCCATTATAAACTCTGCTTCCAGTTGAGCTTCATCGGAAAGAGGGACATGCACTGCCATCTGGTCGCCATCGAAGTCTGCGTTGAAAGCATTACAAACAAGGGGGTGGACTTGGATAGCGTTACCTTCTATCAGTACTGGTTTGAAAGCTTGTATGCCGAGGCGGTGCAAAGTAGGGGCTCGGTTTAAAAGCACGTATTTATTTTTGATAATATCATCCAATATCGCCCATACTTCTGGTATTTCTTCGTCTATCAGTCTGCCGGCACCACGCACATTGTAGGCTAGTTCTTGCCGCAGAAGCTCTGCTATAACGAAAGGTTTGAACAATTCAAGGGCCATATGTTTGGGCAGACCACATTGGTGAAGTTTCAATTCTGGTCCAACCACGATAACCGATCTTCCAGAATAATCCACTCTTTTTCCGAGAAGATTTTGTCTGAAAAGGCCTCTTTTACCTTTTAGATTGTCCGCCAGGCTTTTGAGCTCACGGGCTTTGGCAGTTTGAGAAAGAGCCTGCTCCTTATTGTTGTGTCTGATGGAGTTATCCAAAAGAGCATCTACCGCTTCTTGCAGAATCCTCTTTTCATTACGCAAAATAACATCTGGCGCTTTGATCTCGCGTAGCTTTTTGAGGCGATTATTTCTGTTGATCACTCTTCTGTAAAGATCGTTCACGTCGCTTGTCGCGTATCTGCCGCCGTCTAAGGGTACCATCGGTCGCATAGCTGGTGGTATAACAGGTATTCTAGTGAGAAACATCCATTCCGGACGCACACCCGCTCTAAGCATGGCCTGTACGATAGAAAGACGCTTGGCGATTTTGGATGAATCGATAGATTTAGCTTTTTCTAAGTCTACTATGAGATTAGATTCAAGTTTTTTGAGATCAATATTTTTGCAAATGTTGTATATGGCTTCTGCTCCTATTTGAGCTTCAAAGAGAGTGCCGTATTTTACCGAATAATTATGATAAGCCACTTCGTCTATCACTTTGCCAACTTCTATACTCTCTATTTCTTTCTTTGTGGCCAAAAGTTTTTCTTTGAGTTGTTCCTTATGTTTTTCTTCGGTTAATTGTTTTATTTTTGTTTTAAACTCCATATCCAAATCCTTCAATATGGAAGATTTTTCTTCATCTGTAACTTTGGTGATTATATAACCTGCAAAATAAACAACTTTTTCCACGTCTACAGAAGTAAGGCCAAGTATAATCGATATGCGCGAAGGCATACTCTTTAGGAACCAGACATGAGCTACTGGTGCCGCTAAGTCTATATGGCCCATTCTCTCTCTTCTTACAATTGATCTCGTTATTTCCACTCCGCATTTTTCGCACACGATACCCTTGTAGCGGATACCCTTGTATTTACCGCAATAACACTCAAAGTCCTTATCTGGACCGAATATTTTTTCATCAAATAGACCGTGGCGTTCACTGCGTTGAGTACGATAATTTATGGTTTCCGGCTTAGTGACTTCTCCATGTGACCAATTTTTTATTGCATCTGGTGAAGCCAAGATAAGCCTCATCGCCTTGAAATCGTTTGTTGGAGCCGCTTTGTTGTTGATCATTAGAGTGTTTCGTTATTATCTTTTAATAATTCTACATCGAGCCCCAAGCCACGCAGATTACTTATAAGAACATTAAAGGCAGCGGGTAGATTATCACTCTTTATTTTTTCGCCTTTTACTATCGCGTCAAAAGCAGCACTTCTACCTACTATGTCATCCGATTTTATAGTCAACATTTCTTTGAGAGTATAAGCTGCCCCATGTCCAAGAAGTGCCCAGACTTCCATTTCACCAAATCTTTGTCCACCACCTTGAGCTTTACCGCCAAGAGGCTGTTGGGTGATAAGGCTGTACGGACCGATGGATCGCATATGTATCTTGTCTTCCACCATGTGGTCTAGCTTCAGTATGTACATATAGCCAAGGCTGGTTTTTTGTTTGAATGCTTCACCTGTCCTGCCGTCATAGAGTTGCATTTTGCCGTCTTTGCTAAAACCAGCTTTCTCTAGTTCATCTTCTATTTCTTTGTTTGTGGCTCCAGCAAATGGAGGTACTATAGCTTGGTAGCCCAATTTTTTGGCAGCTAAACCTAGGTGGATTTCTAATATTTGCCCCAAGTTCATACGACTCGGTACTCCAAGTGGAGTAAGTATGACATCCACTGGTGTACCGTCTTCCATATAAGGCATATCTTCTATAGGAAGTATTTTGGATATAACCCCTTTGTTACCATGGCGTCCAGCCAGCTTGTCTCCGACTGATACGTTTCTTATCTGAGCGATTTCTATATGAATTCTTTTTATTATGCCACTCTCTAGCTTGTCTCCTTTTTCTCTACTAAATACTTGTACATTTATAATTCTACCTTTCTTGCCGCCTTCCACCCTCTTGGAGGTGTCTTTCACATCTCTGGCTTTTTCACCGAAGAGGCTTCGGAGCAGCCTCTCTTCTGGAGTAAGCTGGGTCTCCCCTTTTGGTGTTATTTTGCCGACAAGGATGTCTCCCGGATGCACTTCAGCTCCTATGCGAACGATGCCGTCTTCAGCCAAGTTTTTTAGTTTACCTTCTCCTACATTTGGTATGTCGCAAGTGGTTACTTCTGGTCCAAGCTTTGTGTCTCGGACGTTCACTACCACTTCATCTATATGCATAGTAGTAAACTTGCTATCTTTGATCAGTTTTTCAGAAAGTATAATGGCGTCTTCATAGTTTGAGCCAGACCAAGAAAGGAAAGCCACAAGCATGTTTTGCCCAAGTGCCATTTCTCCGCCAGAGCTTGTGAGTGTATCTGCCAAGACATCTCCTCTTTTGACCTTATCGCCCACATTTACTATTGGTCTCTGATGCAGACATGTAGCCGAATTGGTCTTTGTAAAATTGATCAGTTTGTAAACATCTTCTTTTTGTCCGGACTTCACTTTTATATGTTTGCCATCCACCGCCGTTACCAATCCTTCATTTAGAGCTATGGCAAGTCTTCCAGCATCTCGCATAGCAGGACCCTCCATACCCGTAGCTACAAGCGGTGCTTCTGGCAATACGCAAGGCGTTGCTTGTTTTTGCATGTTGCTACCCATCAGTGCTCTGTTGGCATCGTTGTGGTCTAGGAACGGAATCATAGATGTAGCTATAGAAAAAGCTTGGTTGGTCACCACATCCATATAATCTATTTTTTCTCTCGGTATTAGACTAGGCTTGCTATTGAAGCGAGCTTCTACCATTGATGGTTTTATGTGTCCTTCATCGTCTACTTGAGTTGCTGCGTGAGCGATAGCAAACTTCTCTTCTTCCAAAGCATTCAAATATTCTATTTCTTTTGTTACCATACCGTTTTTTACTTTGGCATAAGGAGTTTCTATCATGCCGAATTCATTTATCCGAGCATATACAGAAAGGTGAAGGATCAGACCAATGTTCGGACCTTCTGGAGTATGTATAGGGCAAAGCCTGCCGTAGTGGCTAGGATGGACATCGCGTACTTCAAACCCAGCTCTACTTCTGTTCAAACCTCCGGGTCCCAAAGCCGACAATTGTCTCAAATGCTCTATTTCAGAAAGAGCATTTTCTTGGGACATAAATTGCGACAATTGGTTAGTGGTAAAGAATTCTTTTATTCTAGCTTGTAGAGGCTTGGTCATTATAAACTGCATAGGCATAGAGACATCTGTATCTACTGTGGACATTCTATTTTGCATATTGCGTTTTATCTGGGCCATACCGATGCGAAACTTTTGTTGCATCATTTCTCCCATATAACGCACTCTTCTACTACCTAGGTGGTCTATGTCGTCCTCCTCTGCGCCGGGGGTGGTGTTGAGCTCTATAATATGAGACACCACAAGAGCTAGATCCGACAAACTTAGAGTTTTGCGCTCGGCGTCCTTGCCGTCGGTAGGCAAATTGAATCTGGCGTTGAATCTAAATCGTCCGACTTTTTGCAAATCGTATCTCTCACTACTAAAGATAGCGTTGAAGAATTCTTTGGCATTTTCTGGGGTAGCAAGATCGCCGTCTCGGAGCCTTCTGTATATTTCTACATAAGCTTGGTCCGCAAGCTTTACATGATCTTTGGCCAAAGTTTTTTCTATGTATTCGCGTGCCTCAGGTCGGTCTTTGAAGAGCTCTAATATATCTGTATCTGTTTGCGCTCCGAAGGCTCTAAGCAGGGTGGTGGCGGCAAATTTTCTCTTTCTATCTATTCTTACATACAAAGTTTTGTCTATATCTGTTTCTATCTCTATCCATGCCCCACGAGCAGGAATGATCTTGGCCCCAAAGAGTTTTCTTCCCTTCATTTCCATGCCAGTAAAGAATACGCCAAAAGATCTGGCGAGCTGAGGCACGATAACTCTCTCTACTCCACTTATTATAAATGTGCCATGTGGAGTCATCATGGGGAAATCGGCCATAAAGAGCTCCTGCTCCTTTTCGGTGCCGAAAGTTTTGTTGGTCAGTTTTACTCTAGCTTTTAGGCCAGCCTCATAAGAAAGCTTTTTTTCTTTGACATGATATTCGTCGTACTTTGGCTTCTCCAGTTCAAAACCCAAAAATTCAAATTTGAATTTCTTGCCTGTAAAATCGTTGATCATCGCAAACTCACTGCGCACTTCTTCCAGACCCTTCTCCACAAGCCATTTGAATGAATCGAGCTGGTCCTTGACTAGGCTTGGTACTCCGACGATAGGCTTCTTGAATTTACTGAAATATTTTTTGGGCAATAATGTTTGCATATTTTTTTATAAATTATTATTGTTCAGAATTACTGCCTCCGCTCTAGCCGCAATTCTTCACTTAGATCTAGTCTTATTTCCTCACATCACACTAAACACAACACAAGAAACGCACCCGAAAAGCATCGGGGCTTTTTGTTTTTTCCCTTCTTTAACTATTTTCGTTTGTGTTATTCAAAACGAGAAGGTCTTTTACTATTAAAACTATGGCTAGGAATAAAGCTTTTTCGCTATTCACAGCCACTCTCTTGACACTCAAAACTCAATCGTAATCTCCATTATAGTCTCTTTACAATTTCTGTCAACTTTGCAACCCATACCTGTGGATAATGGAAAATGTCTAAATTTTTTTTATATACTTTACAATAAGCTCTATGTTTCAGAGCAAACAAGCTCTTGCTCCAGGCGCGCTACCTAAGTGGCGCGGTTTTAGTTAGTAAAACTCGCCGAGAGATGTTGCTCCGGCGAGTTTCTTGAGAGTTCTGCGGTTTTTGAGCTCCGCTTTTTGGATCTGCCACTGCCCACCCCACCAAAGGAAGCCTCCCCTCTTTTTGAAACAAAGGGTGACGCTTGAGATGGCTTGACCAGAGTGGTCAAGCTTAGAGATCTTCACAGTCGCCTGTCGCCCAAAGAAGGACACCTTCTCTGAGTAGCCATATAAATCAATTCCCCCTGTTTGGCCAAAACTTGGCCAGCTTGAGGAAATCAAAAAGAACACAAGAATCACTTTATTCACACTACCCTCCTGCCGTAACATTACCAGTATATTTCTTAATATCAAGCTCGGTGTCTGTTATTCAGGAGAATCCTACGAATTTCTGTTGTTTTACACACTAGCTTTATAGGTTCCTAAGATTTTTAATGCTAGGCTTTTCTTTTTTATTTCAGCAAAAAATTTATTAGATTGCTTGTTGCAGACTCCCTCTAAAAAGAAATTATACTCAAAGGGTTTAGTTTTGTTTGGTCGCGAATGGATAGATGTAAGATTGATTTTATATCTGCTCGCTATTCCCAGTATTTCTAGAAGACTGCCTTCCATATGCTTTATAGATATCTCTAGTGTGAATTTATTGCCAGAAACAGATTTTTTTCTACCAATAACAATAAATCTCGTATAATTTTCTTTTGAATCCTGAATTCCTTTTGCCAATATCCGCATCTCGTATATTTGAGAAGCTTTTTCTGATGCAATGGCCGCCATTGATTTGTCTCCTAGATCTTTGATCGTTTTTACACTGCCAGCAGTATCGTAGGCATTTTCCACCACCCAATTTTTATGTTTTCTTAGAAAATTGTCGCACTGTAGAACTGCTTGGTAGTGCGCAAATACTTTTTTTATATCGCTAATTTTTGCATTTGGATTGGCGATCAAACAATGTTCTATTTTCACTTTTGTTTCGTGAGTAATATGCAAATTATATTCGTGTAGTAGATCCCAAACCTGATAGACTATGCCCCCCAAGCTATTTTCTACCGGTAAGACACCCCACTCACATTTACCGCTTTTTATCGAATCAAAAACTTCCTTAAATGACACACTTGGTCTTATTTTTGTTTTTTTATCAAACACATTATAAAGGGCCATTTCACTAAACGCTCCTATTTCACCCTGAAAAGCCACTGGTTTTTTAGATCTCAATTTCATAATCACAAATATAACACAAAAACTTGGAAACCCAGTTTCCAAGTGGTTAGGCGAGATTTTGTTATTAAAATGAAAAAGCGCCTAGGGAGTGGCAGGCGCTTTTTAGTCCTCGTCAGACTATGCTCCCATAAAAATGGGGCTGTACCCTTTCGGGTATACTGATGAACCTTGTTGCTGCAAATCCCCAGCGGGAAATCCGTCTTTCAGCCGAAATACTCCCTCTCTTGTTGTTCTTCGGCAAACTTGCGTTTGGAAGAAAAAGCCCGCACGACCATTGTCGTTGGGTACGGTAAGGTACTTCTAAATAAATAATAGCGCATCAATTTTTGTTTGCAATAGGTATGTGGATAGAATGCAAATCATGATCCGTTATTCATAAACTCCTTTGAGCAGGTCAATGTCTTTGTTGCTTTGGGTCAAAAGAGATTTGTTTTTCTCCTCCATACTTTTTAGTATATCAACGCCTTTTGTATCTTTGGTTATAGATTCGTAAATCTGTCTAAGAGCAGACATATCTTTTATAAAACAGTGACCCCCAGCTCCGCGACCACTTTTGTGTATAGGAGAGGCGTATCTGTTTGGTATGAAAGGGTCGGCTTTTAAAGCTTCTTCAATATTTTGCCAATTGGATCCTAGCTTGATAGCTAGGTCGTATATCAAATTGAAAAATATAATTTGGGTATAACCGCTACCGTTGTGAGCATATTTGATAAGTTCTGCTTCTTCGCTGGACACGGTTTTTATAAAAGGGGCATTTGGAAGTATGGAATGAACCAATCTAGCTGCTTCATTGTGTTTATCATTATTTTCTACGATACCGACTATGTTCATAAATGGATGCGCTGCATCGTTTGCGGCTGTTGTCTCGCTTAGGAATTCTGGTGAATGCATGATGATACGATCAGGAAATTCTTTCTGAATAATCCTAGTCAAGCCCGGTAGTATGGTAGATTTGAGGACTACGATTGTATTTGTCTCTGTTAAAGGTAATACGCTTCTTATGATACTTCCGTCGTACCCATTCTTAGTTGTTGGCGTGGGTACGGCGACAAAGACTATCTCACAAGTTTTTATGACGTCTCTGTTTTTGATATAAGGCTCCTCTTTGGCATAGCGGATTACTTCATACCCTCGTGTTTCAAAATCGTCTGCATAATTTTTACCTATATAACCCTGACCAATAAATCCCACGCGAATTTTTTTCATATGCTGGTTATTTTAGCAGATTTAGATTTTTTCTGTAAAAGATCGCAAAAGAGCTACTACAAAAAGACTTTCTGCCCATGCTAACGGTACGTTCTCGTTACATTTGGGTGAATCGGAGTAGTAAAGCTCCGGTATCTGATCGTTATAAATAGTCGCCATAGCTTTTTGGAGATACTCATGCGACTTTTCAATATTCCCCCAACCATTATAAATAATTCCTAGCCACGGAAAACCAAAGCACCATTCCGCCTCTTCGCTATACCCATCTTCATTTTTATTATAGTAGCGATCGTTTTTGTATCTTATAATTCCCCTATTGCGCTCCAAATGATATTCCACTTTGCGCACTATTTCCCTGGCCATCCTTTCGTCCACCACATTAAATGGGTAAATAAGAGAGAGTAGGGCTAGATCTGCAAATTTACTTTTGGATTCTCTGGGCAATAAATTGCGAAGCGCACTCTCCCCTTTTTCTATCAAATAATCTGATACTTTTATGGTTTCTACAAATTTTATTTTTTTAAGTCCGGCTACACAAGCGCCGACAGAAGACATATGAAGCTCCTCGTATTCTTCCCAGACCCCATTGTCCGGATCCTGCCAATATTCTATAGACTCTAAATAGTCCACAAGTATTTGTACAACCAATCTTTCATCACTTGTTTCCACTATTTTGATCCCTTTCTCCTCTAAGTCCCCTAGTTTGAAAAGTATGGCTCCTACGGCATCGTTTTGTTTATTACCCCACTCCTCCCAAAACTCCTCAAAATTTTCTGGATTGTAGCGAGCATGAATGTATTGATAAGTGGCGTACGGTTTGTTTTTTCTTGCCCAATCTATTTTGTCTTTATGTTTTATAAAAATCTGCAGTACGGCTTTCCAAGTCTTCTTTACTGTTTCCCAATCTCCCACTTCTTCAAAAGCAATGCAGGTATAAAAATTGTCGCGAAGCCATGCTTTGTTGTAGCCGGTAGAGACATCACTCCTAGAAGCCATAAAAAGCCCAGATGGTGATTGAAGAGCTCGAATGTTTTCTAAATGTTTTTCGATGATATCGTTCTCTATTTGCATATTTTTGAATTATGAATCAAGAATCATGAATTAAGCTTAATTCTTACTTTGTAATTCTTAATTCAGATTTTTTCAATCAGACTTTTTTCAAACAATTTCTTCGCTTCATTCGAGAACTCTCGCAGGTATGGTCTCTTGTTTTCCATCAGCTCCGCTATGATCGGATAGTTTTGCTTTGCTTCAGCATAAAGGGTAAGCATTTTTTCTTCTTCTATAAAAAAATCAAGCATCTTAAGAGCTATTTTCTCTTCATAATAATCGCCCCCTGCCTTTACTTGTCCGGCGGAATCTTGGCGAAGTCGGATGCTCTCTACGATTTCCTTAGCGATCTCGGTTTCTACTCGAGCTTGCTCCACCATAAAATCCAAAGGGTTCTTTATATTTTTGTTTCTAGCCATCTTTGTTTAAACATTTCTACTACTCTCATTTGGGCAGCTCTCATCTTTTCGTTTCTGGTTGGTTCATTTTCCACCCCATTCTCCGCTTTTTCTATATCAGGCCTATTTATACTTTCCATATTATATAAATTACTTATACACTTTTATATACTCCCATTATACTCTCTTTAAGACTCTGTGGTGTGGATAGAGGGTCTTTGAAATAAAAAAAGTATGATATTATTATTTAGGATAAGTTTTTTCTGAACCAAAAGAGAAGTCCATCTTCTGCCCTATAATGGCAGGTAACGTATTTCTCCTTTGGCTCAACTGAATACAGGCATAGATAAGGCGCCTTTTTATTTGCCTAAAGGTTGAGTACGAAAAATCCCGCATAGTCGGGATTTTTCGTTGTGTTCGGCCCCCTCTCTTGTTGTAAGAGAGGGTTGGGGTGAGTTATTTCCTTCGCCATTCGGTAATTTTCGCATGATGTCCGGAGAGTAATACTTTAGGAACTTTATAACTTTTGTTTTTATACTTAAACACTTCTGGTCGGGTATAGACATCGCTACTAGCCACCCTATTTTCCTCTACTGATTCTATTTTACCCAAAACTCCTGGTATACGACGCGCTACGCAATCCAAAATCACCATTGCTGGTAATTCTCCACCCGTCAGCACATAAGGTCCAACGGAAATTTCATCCACCTTAAACACTTTTTTTACTCGTGAATCAATACCTTCGTATCTACCACAGACAATGATCAAGTCAGAATATTTTTTGAACTTATCGGCCTGTACATTATCAAATTGTTTACCAGATGGTGTGAGCCAGATTATTTTTGCCTTTTTCACTTTACGTTTTACACTTTCTATCGCCTTGATCACTGGCAAAGCTTCTATCACCATCCCAGGGCCCCCACCAAAAGGCTTACGGTCTATCCTTCGGTGTTTGTCGCGAGTAAATTGACGTGGGTTATAAAATTTAATTTTTATTTTTTTATCTTTGACCGCTCTGCCAATAATAGAGCTGCTCGTGTATGAGCTAAAAGACTCCGGAAAGAGAGTAATTATATGAAAAGTCATAAGATGATAATACAATAAAATTAAAACTAAGTCCATTTGAACTTAGTTTTAATTTTCCTTAATTCTTTATTCGTAATTCTTGACTCTAAATCTTAAGGTCCTCCATCACATCATCCATAGACACATTGTCGGATGTCGGTGCTGTAGCGGGAGCCCTACGGCCACCCTCAGGTTCATTGATCTTTAGGTTTACGCGGGCGTTGTTCTTCATACCGACTACTCTAAGAAGTATTCTTATAGCTTTGGCGGTATTGCCAGAACGACCGATTATCTTACCCATGTCGTCTGAGTGTACATCTAAAGATAGAAGTACTCCCATTTCATCTACTGTACGCTTTATCTTTACTGATTCTGGGTGATCCACCAAACCTCTTATAATAAAGTCCAAAAATTCCTGATCTCTTTCCATTGTATTGCTGTTAGTCTTTCTAATAACTCCTAATTATAACATTATTCTGTAGCTTCGGCATCTGTAGCCTCGGCGGGTGTCTCTGGGGTCGATTCTTCGGCTGGTGCTTGTTCTTTTTCTGTTGCACCGACCACTTCTTCATTAGAAACTACATCGTTATCATTACTTTCTGATGCACCTCCTGCATCTTGCGTATTTTCATCACTCATATTTTTCGGGTTATTTGGCTCGGTTTCTTTTGGAATGCGAGCTTTTTTTATAATACTTGCTTTTAAAACATTAATTTTGGGCAAAGATATCGCTCCCATCTTTACCATAAGGTTGTGAACAGTAGGGCTCATCTGGGCCCCATGCTTTACCAGGTGGTTTACCCTCTCTCCTTTTATTTCAGCTTTTTCCGCCTTTCTTGAATCGTAAGATCCAAGTATTTCCAAGAACCGACCACTTTTCGTGGAGTTACGGCTATCAGTCAAAACAAGCCGATACATCGGCTCATGTTTCCTCCCTACTCTTTGCATCCTTATTTTTAACATTGCTTAAATAGTAGCAAAATAATAAAATAAGTCAAATGAATAATATGCCTATTATAAAGAATATAGATGCACTCTCTCGGCCAAACTCCAAGCTTCGAAAAGACGCACTTGCCATACTAGAAGCTGGACTTAGGGCTATAGATACAAAAAATATATTACGTCAAAAGATCTCCCTCCATGACAATTCTTTTTGCGTATCCACCGAACACGCAAAGATCAGAGGTATGGGGTTTCAATGCAATTTTTTTGAAAGAATATTTTTTATAGGTATTGGTAAATGCGCTTTAGATGGAGCTTTGGCAATAGAAGAAATGTTGGGAGATAAACTTACAGACGGTATCGTGGTAGATGTAAGGACTGGCAATTTGAAAAAGATAAAATCATACGTTGGCACTCATCCCTACCCCTCAGATATAAACATAGATACTACAAACAGAATAATAGAAATGGTAGAAGGAGTGACGGAGCGCGATCTTGTTTTAGTACTTATTTCTGGTGGGGGATCGGCACTTCTTTGTATGCCAAGCGACAAAAATTGCGATTCGCTTTCTAGAATAACCAAAGAACTTACAAACAAAGGCGCTCAAATATCTGAATTAAATATAGTAAGAAAACATTTGTCTCTAGTACATGGTGGCGGCCTTGCTAAAATACTTTATCCAGCTCAAGTTGTATCTCTTATATTTTCTGATGTTCCTGGGGATGATATGTCCATCGTGGCTTCCGGTCCTACAGTAAAGGACGACTCTACTTTAGAAGAGGTAAAAAATGTACTGGGGAAATATAATGTAGATTCAGATTTTATAAAGACTTTAAATTTTACGGAGACTTCAAAAGAAGATAAATATTTTAAGAAAGTACAAAATTTTCTTGTGCTTTCAAACAAAGATGCACTTATGGCAATGCAAGAGAAGGCTCAAGAGTTGGGTTTTAGAGCGAGCGTAGAGACTAATACCCTTTCTGGTGAAGCTAGGGAAATAGGAAAAAAGTTTGCTAGTGATGCTATTAGCCCAGATACTTGCTATATATTTGGCGGAGAGACTACTGTCAGTCTAAAAGCTGAAGGTAAGGGTGGCAGAAACCAGGAACTTGTTTTAGGGGCTTTGCCTTATATTAAAGATAGTCGCGTGGTCGCTTCCATTGCTAGTGATGGTTGGGACAATACGGAAGTTGCGGGAGCTTTGGCCGACGGAGAAATGCAAAAAAAAGCTGAAGAATTGGGCCTGCACCCGGAAGATTTTTTAGAAAAAAATAATAGCTATGATTTTTGGCAAAAAATTGATGGTGACATATACACAGGTAGACTCGGGAGTAATGTTTCTGATTTAGTTATAATACTAAACAGAAATGGAAAAAGATAAAAAATATATTTTATGGTTTGACCAGATCGGTATAGCAGACGTGGCTTTTGTTGGTGGCAAAAATGCTTCTCTAGGAGAGATGTATCAAAATCTTGTACCAAAGGGTATAAGAATACCAAATGGTTTTGCGATTAGCGCTTATGCTTACAGGTATTTCATAGATAAAGCCGGTCTAAAAAATTTTATAGAAAGTTCGCTTTCTACTTTGAATATCCAAGATGTCTCAAGCCTTCAAGCTGTAGGTAAGCGCATAAGGGAAAAAATAATAGAATCTGATTTACCAAATGATTTAGAGGAAGCTATAAAGCAAGCTTACAAGGATCTATCCAATGCCTACGGATCCAAAGCCACAGACACCGCTGTCCGCTCTAGTGCTACAGCCGAAGATTTACCAGGCGCTTCTTTTGCCGGAGAACATGAGACTTTTCTCAATGTTGTAGGCGAAACAAATGTCCTTCAAGCCACCAAAGAAGCTTTTGCTTCGCTCTGGAACGATAGGGCGATTTCTTACAGAGTCGATAAAGGCTTCAACCATTTTGACGTGGCTCTTTCTGTTGGTGTCCAAAAGATGGTTCGATCGGATAAAGGCTCTTCGGGAGTCATGTTTACTTTGGATACAGAGAGCGGTTTCAAGGATGTAGTAGAAATAGATGCCTCCTGGGGTTTGGGCGAGATGGTAGTTCAAGGTAAAGTGACTCCAGACGAATATTTGGTGTGGAAGATCGGCTTGCGTAACAATTTCCGGCCGATTATAAAGAAAAATCTTGGATCCAAGGAGAACAAAATGATCTACGCCATGGACATGAAAAAACCAGTTTACACTGAAGTTTCTCGAAGTGTTAAAGAAATAAAAACTTCCAAAGAAGAGCGCAATAGCTTTGTGTTGAACGATGAAGAGATTTTAGTTCTTTCTCGTTGGGGTATGGAAATAGAGGGTTATTATTCTGCTAAAGCTGGCAAACCTGTCCCTATGGATATGGAATGGGCCAAAGATGGTCTAACTGGGGAATTATTTATAGTGCAAGCAAGACCAGAGACCGTCCAATCTGAAAAGAGCCACCTACAAATTACTGAATATAAGCTAGAAACAAATGAAGAACCAATAGTCAAAGGTATTTCTGTTGGCACCAAAATAGCAAGCGGTAAGGTCCGTATAATAAAAGATGTAAAAAAGCTGAATGAATTTAAAAAGGGAGAAATTTTGGTTACCGAGATCACTGATCCAGATTGGGAACCCATAATGAAAATAGCAAGCGCCATCATTACAGAGAAAGGGGGTCGTACATCGCATGCGGCCATTGTCTCTAGAGAGCTGGGTATCCCAGCGGTGATCGGTACGGGCAATGCTCTAAGTATTTTAGAGGACGGAGAGGAGGTTACAGTAGATACTTCGAGTGGTACTGTCGGTAAAGTGTATAAAGGTAAGTTGGAATGGCAGGAAAAAGTGCACGATGTTTCTAACCTCAAAGAGACTCGCACCAAAGTGTGTATGAATATAGGCAGTCCCGAATCGGCTTTCATGTACTCTTTTATTCCAAACAAAGGAGTTGGGCTTGCAAGAGAAGAGTTCATAATAGCCTCAAATATCAGAGTGCATCCGAATTGCCTACTCGATTTTGACAATTTAAAATCCCCGTCCTTAAAGAAAAAAATAGAAGCAATCACCGTCGGTTATGAGAAAAAAACAGATTTTTATATAAATAAACTTGCAGAAGGCATCGGTCAGATAGGTACGGCTTTTTGGCCAAATGATGTCATAGTTCGTTTTTCCGATTTTAAAACCAATGAATATGCTACTTTACTTGGAGGAGAAGCGTACGAACCAAAAGAAGAAAACCCAATGCTTGGCTGGCGAGGCGCTTCTCGTTATGCTGATCCCAAATTTACTCAAAGCTTCCGATTAGAGTGTATGGCCATAAAGAAAATTAGAGAAGAATTTGGTCTTAAAAATGTCGTGCCAATGATCCCATTCTGCCGTACGCCAGAAGAAGGGAGAAAAATTTTGGAAATAATGGAAAGTGAGGGTTTACATCGAGGCGAGGATGGCCTCAAGGTTTATGTAATGTGTGAGATACCGACCAACGTTCTGAGAGCGGATGAATTTTTAGATATTTTCGACGGTTTCTCAGTAGGTTCCAACGATCTTGCTCAACTTACTTTGGGGCTCGATCGCGATTCCGGCATTGTGGCTCATATTTCCAACGAAAACGATCCAGCAGTCAAAAATCTTGTGGCAATGGCTATTCAAAAATGTAGAGAGCGGGGCAAATACATAGGCTTCTGCGGCCAAGCTCCTTCCGACTACCCCGATTTTCTACGCTTTCTTATCCAAAACAAAATAGAATCAGTTTCCCTCAACCCCGACTCTGTTATCCCGATGCTCTCTGCTATCGCCGAAGAAGAAGCGAAGCAAGATATTTTAAATTAAAAATTATATGAACATTTTGTTTTTATACAAAGAAGAATGGGAGAAGGATTATGTGAGTCAGAAACTTTCTGGCCACACAATCACTTTTTCTAAAAGTTTGGATGAAGTAAACAAAGAAACTCTTGGTGCAACGGAGGTGCTCTCTATTTTCGTATATCATAAATGCGGTGAAAGCGAGATATCCAAAATGCCCAATCTGAAGCTCATCGCTACGCGTTCTACTGGGTTTGACCATATTGACCTAGAGTTTGCCAAAGCGAGAGGTGTAGAAGTTTGTTTCGTCCCCTCTTATGGCGAGAATACTGTGGCTGAATTTACATTTGCCCTGATCCTTTCTCTTTCTCGTAAAATACCGGAGGCTCATAACCAAGTTACAAGTACGGGCTCTTTTACTCAGGGTAATTTAAGAGGTTTTGATCTAGCGGGTAAAACTATAGGTGTTGTGGGAACAGGTAGAATAGGTTCGCATGTTATAAAAATAGCCAAGGGTTTTGGTATGGAAGTGATCGCTTATGATCCTTATCCGAAACAAGGTTTGGATCTAGAACTTGGATTTAGATACGCTCAGTTTGAAGAATTACTCTCTCTTTCTGATGTTATAACTCTTCACGCCATGCTAGATGACTCTACCTACCATATGATAAACGATCTAAGTATCCAGCATATAAAGCACGGAGCAGTCCTTATCAATACCGCAAGGGGTGGTCTGGTACAGACCAGTAGTTTGGCCAAAGCTCTAGAGGGAGGTGTTGTATCCGCTGCTGGGTTGGATGTCTTAGAAGAAGAAAATCTGATGGGAGAAGAATTGAAGCTTTTGTCTGATCCAGGTAAACATACAGAAGAAATAAATAATATTTTGGTAAACAATTATCTCATCAATCATCCAAGGGTGATAGTCACTCCGCATATAGCGTTTAACACAGAAGAGGCCATAAGGCGCATTTTGGACACCACGATAGATAATATTTGTTCTTTCGCTCTCTCTAATGAAGTAAAGAACAAAGTGGCTATATAGTTTCCACAAGAAGCATATTTGTTTCTTGAATATTCCTGTTTTCAGTGTGGGCTCCTGCTATTATCACTACTCTGTCGCCCATTTTTGCTATCCCTTTTTCTAGGCATATGTTTCTTACTATTTCAAAAGCTTCAGGAACACTTTTCCATTCTTCTATAAGAATCGGTACACAACCGAAAGACGCACACATTTGATTCACTGTTTTTACATTTGCAGATAGTGAGAATATGGGCACCCTCGGTTTGTGGCGCGATATCATACGTGCACTGAATCCGCTTCCGGTGAGAGCCACTATGGCTTTTGCCGATACATCGTGTGCCGTCTTGACCACTGACCTAGTGAGAGAGTCTGTCACGACAGTTTTGCCATTTTTGGGTGAGTGTACGATCTCTCTTTCTGGATAATTTGCTTCTATCTCTTTGGCGACTCTTGCCATTATTTTTACTGCCTCTAAAGGATAATTACCAAGAGTTGTTTCCTCTGATAGCATGATGGCGTCGGTACCGTCTAGTATCGCATTTGCCACATCCGACACTTCTGCTCTTGTCGGTATCGGACTCGTGATCATAGATTCCAACATTTGAGTCGCTGTTATGACTGGCTTACCAGCATCATTGCATTTGCGGATTATTTCTTTTTGAACAAAGGGCACCTTTTCAGCCGGAATCTCTATCGCCAAATCCCCTCTTGCTACCATTATTCCATCGGTTATTTCTATAATTTTGTCTATATTTTTGACTGCTTGAGGAGTTTCTATTTTTGCTATTATTTTTGGTTCCCACGCCGGAGCATTGCGAAGGCGGGCATCGACATTGTGATTTTTAATTATTTCTCGGAGTTCAGCTATATCTTCTGGTCTGCGGACGAAAGAAAGAGCTATAAAATCTACATCATTTTCTATACCGAATTCCAAGTCGCCTCTATCTTTTTCTGTAAGAGAGCTGATAGAAATGTTTGAATCTGGAAGGTTGACACCTCGTTTGCTTTTTATTTCGCCCCCTACCAGCACTTTACATACTACATCATTACCCATCACCTCTACTACTTCCAATTTCTTTTTACCGTCGTGCAAAAATATTATATGCCCCTGTGCTACCTCCATTGGTAAATGGGGGTAATTGATATGCACCTTATTTTCATCCCCCTCTATCTCGTCTATAGTGAGAGTAAACATCTGACCTTCTTTCAGTTCTATTCTATCGTTTTTGAAGTTGCCTATACGGATTTTTGGTCCGGCTAGGTCTTGCAGTATAGCCACCTTTTGGCCAGTTTTCTCTATTACTTTCTTTAGATTTGCGACTCTATTTCTATGCTCCTCAAAGTCGCCATGACTGAAATTTAGACGCATGACGTTCATACCACCGAGAACAAGCTTTTCAAGCATTTCCACTGTCTCCGTGGCTGGTCCTATGGTGCAAACTATTTTTGTTTTTTTAAGCATTATTTTTTTAAATTAAAATCCAGCCGTAAGCTGGGCCTCTCTTCTCATCAGTATAAACACCAAACAAATTAATCAATAAAGAGGAAATACATTATTGCATATTTCATAAGATAAACAAAATCCCCCGCAACCTTCTCGGTTGCGGGGGGTCTCCTTTGGAGAAAGATCAAGCTTCTTGAAGTTGGCCGTTGGCAACACGTTTTTCTTGCAAGGCGAATTTTTGATACTCTTCCTGCAATTTTTGCAAGAACGCATACTCCACGATGTCCGGGCTGGGATTGCCGTCTATCGTGTAGCTAGAATTGTTGCAATATCTTTTCAGATATAGATAGGTTGCCACGAAGTTATCATCGTAAGTGTCAAGTCGTGTTTTGATGATCTTCGGCTTGTCGTCTGGTCTGTTCCTTCGCCGCATCCTTGCTTCGGCAACTTCTCTATCAACAGTGTAGTGGATCAAAGTCACTATGTACTGGTACTGATTGAAAAGCATCTGAATCAGCATTCGTGCTTGTTCTTTGGTTCGCGCTGCTCCGTCAAAGAAAAGCTTTGAAGCTTCATGTGGGGCTGGAGTTGCCTCCATGATTGCTGCATGAGCCAAGTGGTCTGGTGCCAATAAGCCAAGTTGCATCTTGGCTTTTTCTTCTTCACTTGCGATTTTGTCCAAGGCCTCACTTACAGTGACAATGTGGTAACCTTTTTCTCGTGCAACTTCCGCAAGGGTGCTCTTGCCACTTCCGGGCGGTCCGATTACAACTATAGCGTGATTGTTTATCACTCGCTTTCTCCTTAACTAAAATGTGAACAACTGGTTGAAAATCTTATCAGATATAAAAACAAAATCAATATGTGGATAAGTGTGGTGCGCGTGCTAAGAGTTGAACTTAGGACCTCTCCATTATCAGTGGAGTGCTCTAACCAGGCTGAGCTACACGCGCGAAATTTTAAGGAATGAAATGACTATAAAATTTCAGCGTCCCGCGTAGCTTTAGTGAAGCGGGACTGCAAATTCTAAGCCACCGTTAAAATATATCAAAAATTAAGCTAAATGAAAATGCCTCGCGAACAACCCTTTAGGTCATTCGCGAGGCACTCGATCTAGAGAGCCCTAAAAAGTCTTGACGGTGGCGGTCTCATAGGGTGGTCAAACATGACCACCCTTTCGACCTTTTCGGACTTTTTTATTTTTCTCCTCCACCAGTTGGAAGAGATGATAATTATCATCCCAAATCCACCAAGGAAAGCCCCCGACTTGATCAGAAACAGAGAAGCCTCCTTGGCGGATTGTCGGTTAGGTAGCTCCACGTTTTGGCCGGCGGCGAGCAACTCGTTTGCTGTCAGAGTTGCCTCCACGTCATTGGCTTGTATGATGGCTCCGAAAGCCAACATACAAAAAGCCAAAAACAAAAAAATTATGCCGATGGCAAGAGCCAACAGCGAAACGACCTTCTGGATTTTCAAAAGCATGTCTGCACCTCTGTAAAATAGTATACCATAATATAAAAATAAAGCAAGTCAACTGTGGATAAGAGTGGTGTCGATAGTTCGACAAACTCATTACAAGCAGCAAAAAACCGCTTTGTTAAGCGGTTTTCAGCCTTTGTTTTGTTTCGTTGTGTTTTTTAGGATCGTCTTTCCGATCGGTCAAACAAATTGAGTTTTGTCAGTCTCCGCTTCTTTCTCCCTCCGCAGATGGGCTTGAGCCCTCACAAGGAGTGCTCAAATCGACTATCAGTCCTTCACCTCACTTGCGTGTAGGTTCAGGACGGTTTTTCACCTTGAAATATTCCACGACCAGCTTCCGCTAGCCGTGCCTTGTTACG
>ERZ1292625.962-Hain-H41-01um-R1-962-length-38404-cov-13_pt1 | contig 30646 bp, 32 predicted proteins | sample MGYA00564400_ERZ1292625 | MGnify/ENA primary metagenome ERZ1292625 (study PRJEB36523, sample SAMEA6512639) | groundwater metagenome | collected 2019-01-08 | study: AquaDiva: Metagenomics assemblies of 32 groundwater samples
CGGAATCCCGCCTTGGCGGTGATTGGTCGGTGCTCATAAAAGTTTAATTTGGTCGGGGTGCGGAGAATTGAACTCCGGCCGAACGACCCCCAGCCGTTCATACTACCGTTATACGACACCCCGTACTCGCATATTTTACCACGGTTAGCTTCATTTACACCTCTTGCAAAGATAACCCGAAGGGTCTAGTCTTTACTTATGCCAAAAAAAGCCAAAGCCGAAAAAACAGTTGCCAGACACGCCGACCGCGACCATCGTCTGCTGGCCATCAAGATCGCCATGGCCCAAATCGAGAAACAATTTGGTGCCGGAGCAATTATGAAGATGGGAGATGAACATATCAATCAAAAAATCTCCGTCATCTCCACCGGTTCGATTAGTTTGGACATGGCTCTCGGCGTCGGCGGTCTTCCCCGCGGCCGCGTCACTGAAATTTACGGCCCCGAAGCATCCGGGAAAACCACTCTGGCTCTTCATGTCATCGCCCAGGCTCAAAAAGCCGGCGGTGCCGCCGCCTTTATCGATGCCGAACACGCCCTTGATCCCAAACGCGCCCATGGTATTGGGGTGAAGCTTGAAGACCTGCTCCTTTCCCAGCCGGACAACGGCGAACAGGCCTTGGAAATTGCCGAAACTCTGATCCGCTCCGGTGGCGTTGACGTCATTGTCATCGACTCGGTCGCCGCTTTGGTCCCCAAGTCAGAAATCGAAGGTGAGATGGGTGACTCAGTCATGGGGCTCCAGGCCCGTTTGATGAGTCAGGCCTTAAGGAAAATGACCGGCGCTATCAGCAAAAGTAAATGCGTCGTTATTTTTACTAATCAACTGCGCGAAAAGATCGGCGTCATGTTCGGCAATCCGGAGGTGACTACCGGCGGCCGGGCCCTCAAGTTTTACGCTTCCGTCCGGATTGACATGAGAAAGATCGGCAATATTCAGGAGGGCGAAGAAATAGTCGGCAGCCGCCACCGGGCCAAGATTGTCAAAAACAAAGTCGCTCCGCCCTTCAAAGTGACCGAGTTTGATATTTTGAATGATGGCGGCATTTCCGCCACCGGCGATCTTTTAGACGTTGCCATCAACACCGGAATTATCGAAAAAGCCGGTGCCTTCCTGAAGTACAAGGGTAAGCTCCTGGCCCAGGGCCGAGAAGCCGCCCGAAAACTTCTTGGCCAAAAACAAGAGTTGTTCGACGAAATCAAGGCCGCTGTTATCGCCAATGGACCAGCCCATGCTGCCGCCCCAGTCGAGTAACCCAAAAGCAGTCCTGGAAAGTACCGCTATCCACTTCCTTTCATATCGACCGCGCTTCACCGCGGAGGTAATTAATCGTCTGGTCAAGAAGGCCAAAGAGCTCGGTCTAGCCGATTCCCCTACTTTAATTAATCAAATTATCGCCTCCCTGGAAAAATCCGGTTTTCTCGACGACAAAAAACTTCTCGAAAGCTACATCCGTTCCCGGCTGGTCGAAAAGAAAAAAGGGCCCTACTGGATTAGACAACATCTAGTGCGCTTCGGTCTTTCGAAGTTCGAAATTGACGCCGCACTGGCAAAATTTGCCGACAAACCATCCCAGCTGGCGGTAATCAGAAACTATCTCGAGCAGTACTTGACTATTGACCTCAAGACCAAAGCCGGGGTATTCCGCCGCCTCGTCGGTCGCGGCTTTTCCGCCTCTCTGGTGGCGGAAGCGTTTGACGAGAGGTAGCTCCTCGAAGTATAATCAACTACTAGATCAAATCACAAAGCCGGGCAATCTAAATCACATGACTTTTAACTCTTTGCCAAACCTAGGAACCCTTTCCAAGAACCCCGCCTAGCGGGACTGCTTTGTCGGATTTGATCACATTACTATTTGTGATCATCTACCATGTCCTTACTTTCAATTCTTAAAGCCAAGACAGCTCAAGCCAGGCCCCCTGCCGCTCCCGCCCCCGTCACCAAGCCGACCGTTACCAGCCCCGACCTGGCCCAGATCCAGTCCACTGCCCGCGAAATCATCCTCGAGGCCAAGGATGAGGCCATCAGGATCAAAGACCAGGCGGTCAGGGATGCCAGAGAGCGCCTGTCGGAAATCGAGGCCCAAGCGAAATCACTGACCCAAAAACAACAGGAACTAACGCGGCAGGAGCACGAGGTCAATCGGACCAGGTTAACCCTCGAAGATGAACAAAAAAAAGCCGAAAAAATGGGCACCGACCTGATAGCGAAGCAGGAAGAACTGGTCAAAAAGCTCGAAAAAATTGCCTCCCTGACCACCGATGAAGCCCGGGAAATTCTCCTAACCGAGGTCCGGAAAAAATCGACCGCCCAAATCGCCAAATCGATTAAAGAAGCTGAAGAAAAAGCCAAGTCGGAAGGCGATGAACTGGCCAAGGAAATCTTGGTCGATGCCATGCGCGCCGGCGCCACCGACTATGTCGCCGAATTTACCGTTTCCACCGTGGCCATTCCCGACGAGGAAACCAAGGGCCGCATCATCGGCAAGGAGGGCCGCAATATCCGCGTTTTCGAAAAAGTCTCCGGCGTTGATATCAGTATGGACGAAACCCCGGGCGAGATTCGTCTTTCTAGCTTTAACTCGGTTCGCCGTGAAATTGCCCGCGTCGCTCTAACTCGTCTGATCAAAGACGGTCGCATCCAGCCGGCTCGGATCGAGGAATATCTCGAGCATGCCCGACTCGACGTCGAACGGATTATGTTCCAGGAAGGTGAGCGGCTTTGTCACGCCGTTGGCGTTTACAACCTTCCCCGCGAGATTATCGCCATGCTGGGCAAATTCAAGTTCCGCTCTTCCTACGGTCAGAACATGATCGCCCACACCCTGGAAGAAACCCAAATCGGTATTCGTCTGGCCCAGGAGGTCAAGGCCAATGTTGACACCGTCCGTCTTGGTTGTCTGCTCCATGACATCGGCAAGGTCGTCGACGATATCGAGGGTAGCCACGTCGAGCTCGGGGTCAACTTCTTGAAGAAATTCAACCTCCCCCAAGCCGTCATCGATACGGTTGAGCAACACCACGAAGACCGTGAGTTTACTAGCAAAGAGTCGGTTTTAGTCTACATTGCTGACGCTATTTCCGGTTCTCGTCCGGGCGCCCGCCACGAAAACGTCGAGGACTACATCAAACGGCTTAACCGACTTGAAGAGATTGCCAATAGTCACGAAGGTGTGGCCGAGTCATTCGCTATTCAGGCCGGTCGGGAACTCCGCGTCGTCGTCACTCCGGAAGAGATCGCCGATGACCAACTGCCGATTCTGGCCAGCGCCATCAAAGACGAAATCCAAAACAGTCTTACTTACCCCGGCACCGTCAAGGTGACCGTCATCCGCGAGACCCGGGCCATCGACGTGGCGAAATGACAAAAAGAGGACTTGCATAATAGCGAACTCTGGTGGTAGTATCAGTCAAAATTATTATTAAAGAAAGTTATGACCAAACAAGACGCCATCAACATCGTTGCCAAAAAAGCCCACCTCACCAAAAAAGCCGCCAAGGAAGCCATCGAAACCTTTTTTAGCGAGGTTATCACCGCTCTCAACAAAGGCGACAAAGTTGTTATCTCCGGTTTTGGTACCTTTTATGTCGCCAAGGTCGCCGATAAACAGGTCGTCCCTTTCGGCAATGAAAAGGCTCGTCAGACGATCAAGGGTCACAAAGTGATCAACTTCCGCGTCGGCAAACCTCTGAAGAAGAAGGTTTGGTAATGAAGAGGTATTTCCTAAAGACATTTGGCTGTCAAGCCAATAAATCCGATTCCGAACGGATCGCCGGCGATTACCAGTCGCGGGGGTGGGAACCCTCCGACCGCTGGCAGGATGCCGCTGAAATCGTCATCAATACTTGTTCGGTTCGGGAGCGCGCCGAAGACCGGGTCAAAGGTTTTCTTCTCAATGTCGAAAAGCATTTTCACGGCCGGCGCCGGCCGAAGATCATTCTCACCGGCTGCATGCTCCACCACGGGGCGGGGAAAATAAAAGCCGCCTTGCCTCTTGTTGACGAAATTCTGCCCATCGGTGAAGTCGGTTTCAATTCCCCCGCCGTCAGAGGCGACAAAACTCACGCCTTTGTCCCCATCTCCACCGGCTGTAATTCTTTTTGCACTTTCTGTATCGTCCCTTACTCACGGGGGCGGGAAAAAAGCCGCCGGTCTTCCGACATCCTGGCCGAAGTCAAGGGACTTGCCGCTACCGGCTACACCGAAATTACCCTCCTTGGCCAAAACGTCAACTCCTATGGACTGGAAAAAGCGGGCATCGGCTACCGGAAGTTGCTTATGAGCCGCGAAGGCTTTAGCCTGAAAGATATCCCCAGCAACCAATCACAATATTTCCCACCCGATGGCGTTCCCCCCTTCGTCACTTTGCTCCGCCAGATTAGCCAGATCGCCGGTATCGAGAAAATTAACTTTATGACCAGCAATCCTTGGGACTTCGCCGACGTTCTGATCGCCGAGATTGCCGCTAACGGCAAAATCAGCCGCTTTGTCCATTTGCCGGTTCAGTCGGGCAGCGACCGGATTTTATCCCTCATGAATCGCGGCTATACCCGCGCCGATTTCCTCACTTTAATTAATAAAATCAAAAAGGCAATTCCCGATGTTACCTTTGGCACCGACATCATCGTTGGTTTTCCGGGAGAAACGGATACCGACTTTAAAGAAACAGTCGATTTAGTTAAACAGGTCGATTTTCAGATCGCCTTTGTCGCCCAGTATTCTCCCCGTCCCGGTACCGCCGCCTGGCGCATCTATCCGGACGATGTTCCTGCTAAAGTAAAGAAAGAGCGCTTCCGCATTTTAGAAGAACTGACCAACCAGGCCCACCTGCACCACCGACCCCATGTCCCCTAAATCCCGCGTCCTCATCATCGCCGGCCCTACTGCTTCAGGTAAGACCGCTCTCGCTCTTCGCCTCGCCGAAGTCTCGACGAAGGCGGGCCGGCGGCCCACCTCGATCATTTCTGCCGACTCCCGTCAGGTTTATCAGGGCCTCGACGTCTTGACCGGCAAGGATATCCCCGCCGAAAAAGCCAACCTCCGTTTGTTCGGCCTCGATCTCATCGCTCCTGATCAGACAATGAATGCCGCCCAGTATTCTGACTACGCCCGAAAAGTTATCGCGCTTGAAATCAAAGAGCACCGTCAAGTCATAATCGTCGGCGGTACCGGTTTTTATCTCCAGGCCCTGGTCGGCCCGGCCAGCCTCGCCGCCGTCGCTCCCAATGACCGCCTCAGACAGGAATTAAACCGGCTCCCGCTGGGAGAGCTTCAACATAGACTAAAAGAGATCGACGCCAAAAGACTGGCCGCCATGAACCAGTCCGACGTCGCCAATCCCCGCCGCCTCATTCGCGCCATCGAAATCGCTCTTGCTCCTACAAGGACTGTCCTCGTAGGGGGATTGGGCTACGAGGACAGTCCTTGTAGGTTTACCTGGATCGGCATTAGAGTTCCTCTTACAATTCTTAAAGAAAGAATCGCCGCCCGCGTCGAAGCTCGTCTTGATGCGGCTGTAACTGAGGTCCAAGACCTCCTCGCCGCCTACCCCGACCGGTCTCTTCCTATTTATACCTCGCTTGGCGTTGCCCCCATCTCGCGCTTTCTGGCTGGCGCAATTAGCCGCGGGGAAGCCCGACAACTCTGGACGACCGAAGAAGTCCAGTACGCCAAACGCCAATTGACCTGGTTTGCCAAACAGCAACAAATAATTTGGTATGATCTAGATGAGGTTAGTAAATTAAATTTAGATAAACTCGTATGAGCAGCAAAAAAATAACCGTCGATCTATCTTTCCGCAGTTACATTCTGGCGGTTATCGTCCTTCTCTCCATTCTCTTCTTCCAGAACATTCTCGGTATTTTGATACTGGTCTTTGTCTCTTTTCTCATCACTGTCGCCGTCGTCCCCTTTGTCGATTTTCTCGAGAGAAAACGTATTCCCCGAGGGCTGTCCACTTTTATCATCCTCCTTTTGATCTTTTCCGGCATCATTACCCTAGCTGTTTCCATGATCTCACCCTTGATTTCGCAAACGATCGGTTTCCTTCAACAGCTCCCCCCCCTGATTGCGCGACTCGCTCCCTACAATATCGACCTCTCGGGAGCCTTGACCCCCCAAATCACCTCTGTCCCGGGTAACGTCCTAAAACTAGCCGCCGGCACCTTTTCCAGCCTCTTGGCCCTTTTCACCGTCATTGTCATTAGTTACTATCTGGTCGCCGAGCGTTCTCACCTCAAAACCCGCCTCGAGTCTTGGTTTGACGCCGCCCGCGCCAAAAGATACCTTCATTCGGTCGAAGAACTCGAAAAACGTCTCGGTTCCTGGGTCAGGGGTCAAATTTTCCTCATGTTTCTGGTCGGTTTCCTAAGTTATATCGGCTTTGTCTTCATCGGCTTGCCGTCAGCCGTGCCCTTGGCCGTGATTGCTGGCGTTCTCGAACTGCTCCCGAACGTTGGTCCGACCGTTGCCGCCGTTCCGGCCGTGATTGTTGGTTTCTCAATCTCACCCACCCATGGCCTCCTCGCCCTCGGCTTGACCATCCTGATCCAACAGCTGGAAAATAATGTCTTTGTTCCGAAAATCATGCAGCACGCCACCGGCCTTCACCCCGTCGCCACCATCCTCGTTTTGATGATCGGTTATCGCCTGGGTGGTCCCCTTCTGGCCGTCCTTGCCCTGCCCCTGGTCCTCAGTTTGCTGTTAGTTATCTCCCACCTCCACACTCCGACAAAAGAGGGTCTGGGTGAGGAAATCAAAGAAGAAATCAAGAAAGATCTTTCCCTTTAATAAATCTGGTCAAAGTGTTAACAACCAAGCCTCATAAGCCGGATTCTGTTTAAGAAGATATCTGTCTATGCCTTTAAACTTTAGGTCGGGGAAAAGACACCCATAGACCAATTCGAAAGTTGCAGCGGGGCGGGTTGCCACCCCCAAATCATTTCTGACAAGGGGTCTCCCGCTATTGCGGGAACGTTTCACCTTTAATCGTCTCTGTGGCCCTATCGCGGTCCGATACTTGCGTACCGGACGACCGCCTTTCGGGGGTCACCCTGTCTTTTAGCTGTCCGGACTTTCCTCCCCCCGCCAAGGCGGGGGGCATCTTCCCGGGCCAGTTTGTTAACACCCCATATTATATCAAGTTTTAACGACCCTCGCCTTGGCAGGATCACCTTAGCCTCACTTTTGCTCTGAATATAACCGTTCATTATCACTTGTGATAGGATAAACCATGACAGATAACTTTTTTCTCAATGTCCAGAACTCGCTTTTGACGGCCGCTGTCTCCATTTTGACCAGCATCGTCTCCTACATTCCGACCCTCCTGGCCGCCCTGACCGTCTTCGTCATCGGCCTGGTCTTGGCCAACTGGCTGAAACTCCTGGTTATCAAATTGCTTAACCTGCTCCGCCTTTCCGATCTTCTGGGCAAGAGCGGCGCTAAACAGTTTTTAGCCAACGCCGATGTTACCCAGAAAGTGGAGATCGTCATTGGCCAATTGGTCCGCTATATCGTCATTCTCATCTTCGCCGTCGCCGCCATTAATCTTCTTGGTCTCAACACCGTCACCCAGGTGTTAAATGGGCTACTTAGCTACATCCCGAATATTCTGGCCGCCGTCTTTATCCTCGGCGCCGGCGTCGTTCTGGCCGGTTTCTTGGAAAAAGTCGTCAAGGGCTCGCTTGGCAGCCTTGACTTGAAGCTATCCCGTCTCATGGCCAAAGCCACCAGTTATTTAATCGTCGTCTTTGCCACCCTGGCGGCTATTTCTCAGTTGGGGATTGCCAAAAACTTTATCGACACCCTTTTCGTCGGCTTCGTCGGCATGCTCGCCCTCGCCCTTGGCCTCTCCCTCGGCTTGGGCAGTAAGGATCTGGTCAAAAGCATTCTCGAAGATTGGTATAAAGGTTTCAAGAAAGAACTAAAATAGGCAGTGGCAGAATGGGCCATATCATTGTGATATAAACTTGGCAGATAAGAGTTTCGACAAAACATGACTGATGAAATTGAGGTAATGGGGCCTACAAAAGATTTTGAAGATCTGAAGCAGGTTGACAAGAATGGAATTGAATATTGGATGGCTCGCGAGTTGACGTCTCCTTTAGGATATACACAATGGAGGAGTTTTGAAGATGTAGTTAAAAGAGCGATGCAAGCGTGTTTGAACAGTGGTCAATTTGTGGAAAACCATTTTGCGGACGCCAGCAAAATGGTCGAAATTGGGTCCAGTACGGTGAGGGAAGTAAAAGACTGGAAATTAGATCGGTATGCATGTTACTTGATAGCCCAGAACGGTGACTCTAGAAAAAGGGAAATTGCACTGGCACAAACTTATTTTGCATTACAGACAAGAAGGCAAGAACTAATCGGATCCATGACTGACGACCAGAGGAGAGTTTTTATAAGAGGAGAAGTCGCAAATGAAAATAAAAAGCTTTTCTCTACGGCAAGAAAGGTTGGGGTAAATCATTTTGGTTGGTTCAATGATGCCGGGTATAGAGGGTTGTATGGAAAAGGGATTGGTGAAATTGAGGTCTCAAAAGGTTTAAAGAAAGGCGAACTACTCGATAGAGCTGGTTCAACAGAATTGGCGGCCAATTTGTTTAGAATTACGCAAACTGATGAAAAGTTGAAAAAAGGAGGAATATCTAGCGAATCTCAGGCTACCTATGTTCATCTTTCGGTGGGGAGGGAAGTGAGAGAAACCATTAAAAAGATTGGCGGTGAGTTGCCGGAGAACTTACGACCAGAGAAACATATTAAGGAAGTCAAGAAGGAGCTAAAAAAAGTATCTAGATTGGTTGGCGAAACAGGAAACTAGTTATCCAAGGTTCGTGTCCCACAAAAAACCCGAGTGAAGGAAAACCTATCATCGGGTTTCTTGGTCGAGTTATTTAGCTCCAATTTTGAACATTTTGGTGCCGCAAACGGGACAAATAGCGCGGGCAGCCGGTTTACCATTTTTCATGGTAAGGGTTTCAAATTTTTCTACGTCTCTCTTAGCGCGACACTTAACACAGTACATTGTCATAAGATCATTCACCCCCTTTCGAGTGCCGGAGGTTAGCGCGCTAGATAAAGCCAAAGCGCTATCTCCAAAGCTAGAGCAAGCATAGTGAGAACAATTACCTTTGTCAAGTCAGACCGGAAATATTTAGCTTCAACCCCCTCCTTTTTAACCGCCCTCTCTTTTGTTTTGGAGCCATCCATCGCACCAAAAGCCACTTTGAAGCCCGAAGCCTTTATTTTTTGCGCCCGGGTTCTTTTTTTTGCCATAAGCCTATTCTAAGTCATTTTTGGTACAATCGTCTTTGTTATGTCCGATCCGAATGTCTACTATCTTTTTCTCGGCCTGGTTGGTTTTTGGCTCCTGATTCTCTCGTTTACCGTCTTCCGTCTCTTTTTCCACTATCAATCCCTGACCAAGGGACTTTCTCAGAAGGACCTTATCAGCGCCCTCAACAACTTTATCGCCAAAACCCAAACCAACCAGGAAGCGATTGAAAGCGTTCGGGCTCATCTGACCAAAGAGGTGGCCGACAACAAACTTCACCTCCAAAAAGTGAGTTTTATGAGGTTCAATCCCTTTACCGACACCGGTGGTAATCAGAGCTTTATTTTGAGTTTACTAGATGAAAATGGGACCGGGGTTGTGATAAGCTCATTGCATAGTCGGGAAAACACCCGCATTTATGCCAAGGCCATCGACAAAGGCCAGTGCCCGGACCAAGTCCTAAGTAAAGAAGAACGCCAAGTCATCAAAGATAGCCTTAAATAAATGAACAAAAAAATTATCTATCTTGCCTCCCTGGTCATCGCCTACCTCCTCGGCTTGGGCATCGGTTACGCGATCTTTCCGAAAGCGAGCCCAGAAGGCCTTGTCTCCCCTGCCCTTGAAGAGGGAGTGACGAAGGCCGGCAAGTCCCTGGTCGCCATCGATCCCTCCGAACCGAAAAATCAGACCTGTCCCCTCAATGGCTTGGCTTACACCACCACCGAAAAGAATCTCTGGGAAAGGCGCCGCCCGCTGACGGTCATGATCGAAAATCACCAGGAAGCCCGCCCTCAATCCGGCCTCAGCTCGGCCGATATTGTCTATGAAACCGTCGCCGAAGGCGCGATTACCCGTCTGCTAGCCGTATTTTACTGTGACACCGCCGCTACCGATCTGATTATCGGACCGGTCAGAAGCGCTCGGACTTACTTCCTCGACTGGGCCAGCGAATATGGCAAGTATCCGCTTTATGTCCACGTCGGCGGCGCCAATACCCCCAACAAGGCCAATGCCCTGGGCCAGATCAGAGACTATGGTTGGCAAGGGCTAAACGACCTCAATCAATTTGGCTTAGGGGTCAAGGAATGCTGGCGCGACTATACTCGCGTCGGCCACGAGGTTGCCACCGAACACACCATGTATTGTTCCACCGAAAACCTCTACAAGGCGGCCCAAAAGCGTGGTATTACCAACCTGGACAAAAAGGGCGACTCCTGGACCAAGTTTTTCGTCCCCTGGAAGTTCGGGGAAAAACCTGACGGCAACACCGGCAAACCGGCGGCTACCGTCGATTTTGACTTCTGGAAGGACTATGCTCAGTACCACGTCACCTGGACTTTTGACAGCAACGCCAAGGTTTACAAACGCGTCAACGGCGGCCAGGCCCACAAGGATAGAAATGCCGATAACCAAATTGAAGCCAAAACAGTTATCGTCCAATTCGTCACCGAGACCGGCCCCATTGACGAAGAAAAGCATATGCTCTATGGCACTACCGGTAGCGGCAACGCCCTTGTTTTTAGCCAAGGCCAGGTTTTTTCAGCCACCTGGAGCAAGAAAACCCGGCTCGATCGTACCGTCTATAAAGATAGTAAAGGTAAGGAATTCCAGTTTGTTCCGGGCAAGATCTGGGTCGAGATCCTCTCCAAAGCCAATACCTCCGTCTCCTACCAATAAAGGGTTTGGTTGGTATAAACTATTCTAATGCTTTCTTACGGCTTGGACTTTGGCACGACAAACACCTCTATAAGTATCTTAAAGGATGGCAAACCTTACCTCTTCCCCGTCGACGAAGTGGCTCCTAGTCCTGACGTCATCCGTTCGGCTTTATATTTCTTTCCACGAAAGTTTGTGGTTCACACAAACGTCCCTAAAGAGGCTATCCAAGCTCAAACATTTAAAGCAGATCAGTTTCATTATGAAGGAGAGATAAAAACCATTATTGGAAACAGAGCGGTTCAAGCTTATCTAGATGATAATAAATCCCGCCATTCAGGTATCAAAAGAAAAATTTTCACCGGCAAGATCATTCCCAATATCATCCTCTGGACCAACCCATACAGTGGCAGGGTCTATACCGCCGACGTCCCCGAATACTACGAAGAAATCGATTATGGCACGGGCCGCTTGTTTCACGCATTGAAATCCGCCCTGAAGTCGCCTCTTTTTAAGGGAAATCGCGTTTTCGGCAATTATTATGAGTTAGAGCAACTTATTGGACTCTTACTTAGCCAGATCAAGCGCCGGGCCGATGAAATTTCAGGCGAAAAAATTGACTCTGTTGTGTGCGGCCGGCCGAGATATTTTTCAACTGACCCCCATAAAGATCAGGCAGCCGAAGATCGACTTAGGGCAGCTCTTAACCAAGCTGGTTTCAAAGACATCAAATTTGAGTTTGAGCCGGTTGCAGCAGCGAAGTATTATCTCTCCCGCTTTCCACAGAGAAAACAGAAAGTTTTTGTTTTTGACTTTGGCGGTGGTACTCTCGACACTACCATTATAGAACAGACCGATAAGGGATATCATGTCATCGCCACAGACGGAGTATATATCGGCGGCGACCTTTTGAATTCTGATATTTTCTACCATAAACTTGGCCCGCTCTTTGGGACTAAACTTACTTGGGGAGATCGCCAGATGCCCATGCCCAACCACATTATTGATGATCTGCGTTCTTGGTATGGCATTCCCAATCTAAACAACCAAAGGGACATCGAGTTTCTTACCGGTGATATTCGTTATCAGAATTCAGATCTTCCGGCGGTTGATAGACTTCTCCACTTGATTCGAAAAAACCTCGGTTTTGAGGTTTATGAAGCGATTGAAAAGGCCAAAAAAGACCTGACTTACCAAGATAGATCAAAGATTGAGTTCAAAGACGGCCCAATCGACATCGGACTCGAGATTTCAAAAACGGAGTTTGAAGAATTGATTTCTCCTCGGATTGAAGAAGTCAAAAAAACAGTTCTCCGCACTCTCGAATATGCCAACCTTGAACCGGAGCAGATCGACATTGTTGTTCGCACGGGTGGATCATCTTTAATTCCGGTCTTCGAACAAATGCTTGTTAAGATTTTTGGAGGCGGCAGGGTTACCGAATTCGATCCTTTCACGTCTGTGGTGGCGGGACTATCGATTAGATAATTAAAAGTTGGTGGTAGGCTATTCCGAGTTGTTGCTTTCCGTTAACCCCGTGTTATACTGCAGACAATAGTTGTTCATGTATGGCTAAACTTACCGATTTCATGGTCAGTCGCGTCCGGGCGAAACTCATAAAAATATTCCTTTCCCGTCCGACTGAAATGTATTACGTCCGCGAACTCACCCGCGCCGCCAAAGAAGAGATCAACGCTGTTCGCCGGGAGCTGGCCCGGATGGTGGAGAAGGGCATGGTCAAAAATGAAAAACGCGGCAACCGGCTCTACTACCAATTTCGGCAATCCTATCCCTTTTACGAGCCGCTCCTGGAAATCGTCGTCAAAACCACCTCCCTCGGCAAGGATCTCATTACCAATCGAGGCAAGCTTGGCTTTATCAAATTCGCTTTCCTTTCCGGCAAGTTCATCCGGGGCCTCAAGCGGGGACCCAGCGATGTCGACCTGGTTGTTATCGGCCAGGTCATCTCGCCCCAGCTGGCCATCATCGTCAAAGAATACGAAGAGGCGGCCGGTACCGAGGTGAACTACTCGACCATGACCGAAGAAGAATTTGGCTACCGTCTCTCCCGCAAAGACCCGTTTATTACTGGCATTCTTATTCAACCCCGGGTCATGATCATCGGCGATGACGTCGATATGGTCGTATAGCATATGGTGAGCAGGGTCGAACCATGAACAAACAAAAAATAATCAAAGCGGGCAATTCGCTCGCCATCACCCTGCCATCACGATTGGTCAGGGCTTTGGGGCTCCGCGCTGGCGATCCGGTCACGGTCGGCCAGTCACTTGACCAAACCCAAATCGTCTGTCACTTTGATTCCCCCCGCCAGCTCTCTCTGACCCCGCCCGCCCCTCGGGAAGCCGAACCGCTCCTGGTGGGGAAGTCATAGTACAATTCACTTCATGCGTCAATCGCGCGGCCTTCTCTTTTTCATCTTCAGCCTGGTTCTTTTTTGCCTTTATTTAAACCTCCCTTTTGATTTGCAGTTTTCCCGTAAAATTCTAAACAAAGAATTTGGCTTTAACTTACCCCGACCCCGGATTAATTTTCGCCTCGGCAACTCCGTTTTTAATCGCGACCTCAATTTCAAAAAGGGTCTCGATCTCTCCGGCGGTATGCAGGTCACTCTCCTAGCTGATATGGAGCAAATTGGCCAGCCAAGTCGGACTACCGCTCTGGAGTCCGCCCGCTCGGTCATCAGCCGCCGCGTCGACCTTTATGGTGTCTCCGAGGCCACCGTCAAGACGTCGGTTACGGGCGCTGACTATCGCCTTATAGTCGAACTACCCGGCGTCGACAAACCCCAGGAAGCCCTCGACCTCATTGGTCAAACCGCCAGTTTGGTTTTCGCCACCCCCATCTACCAGGCCGATCCGGCCTCACCGGGAGCAGAGCTCAAACTGGTTACCTTCGTACCCTCCGACCTTACCGGCAAAGATTTGAGCTTAGCCCAGGTGACTTTTGAAACTCAAAACCGCCAACCCGCCGTCTCCATCAAATTCAAAGATTCCGGTCGGGACAAATTTGCCAAGTTAACCAAAGAATTCTTAGGTAAACCGCTCGCCATTCTTCTTGATAACTCGCTTCTTTCTGCCCCCACCGTTCAGTCGGAAATAACTAGCGGCGACGCCATTATCTCCGGTAGTTTTACCCTTGACGAAGCCAAGTTTCTGGCTACCCAACTCAATGCCGGCGCCCTGCCGGTTCCCGTCAAAATTCTTGCCCAAAAGGTCATCTCGGCCACTCTTGGCGAAGACTCGATTCGTCAAAGCGTCCTGGCCGGCGCTATTGGTCTGGCCATCGTCGCCGCCTTTATGATTACTTATTACGGCTGGCTCGGGGTTATTGCCGTCATCGGTCTTTTAGTCTACGGTCTGATTACCGCCACTCTTTATCGCCTCATCCCCGTCACTCTGACTCTGCCCGGCGTCGCCGGTTTCTTGCTTTCCATCGGTATGGCCGTCGACAGCAACATCCTCGTTTTTGAGCGTTATCGGGAAGAAATCCGGGCTGGGCGTTCCTGGCCGGTTAGTCTCGAGCTTTCCTTCGGCCGGGCCTGGAACTCGATCAAAGATGCCAACTTGGCCACCATTATCACCGGTCTGATTCTCTTTAACCCACTCGACTGGTCATTTCTCAATGCTTCGGGGGCAGTCCGCGGCTTCGCCCTGACTCTCCTCCTTGGTATTTTCATTTCCCTCTTTACCGGTATTGTGGTCACCCGAACCCTGCTGCGTTTTTTCTACCATGGCACTAAGCAATCACCAAACCAGCCCCAACAATCATGATCAATTGGATGAAACTTCGCTATCTCTACCTCGCCTTCTCGCTCCTGATCATCATCCCCGGCGTCGTCTCCCTCGCCCGTTACGGCCTCAAACTGAGTATCGACTTCACCGGCGGTTCCGTCCTTACCCTTTCCGACTCAACCATTATTCGTGAGAAAGATATTAGCCAACAACAAGCGGACGAAATGGTTGAGAAACTACGAGAGAAAAACAAAGACCTGAAAATTGTTTCCTTTGAAACCCTCGGCCCGGCCTTAGGTCAGGAAACGATCAAGAAGACCATCTACGCCGTTCTTCTGGCTTCCCTGTTGATCTTGATTCACATTACCCGTGCCTTTAAGCAATTAAAGTTTGGCGTCTGTGCTCTCCTGGCCATGCTTCATGATAGCTTAGTGCTTTTGGGCATCTTTTCCCTTCTCGGTCACTTCGCGGGCATCGAAGTCGATCTTTTATTTGTCACCGCCACCCTGACCGTTCTTTCCTTCTCGGTTCACGATACCATTGTTGTTTACGACCGCATTCGCGAACTCCAAAAACGTCACTCAAATGAGTCTATCAGGCAGCTGGCCAACCAGGCCGTCAGCGAGACCATGATCCGCTCGCTCAATAACTCGCTCACCATCATCTTTATGCTTCTGGCTCTTTTCCTCCTTGGCGGCGTCTCCACCCGCTTTTTTGCCCTGGCTCTCCTTATCGGCACTATTTCCGGCTCCTATTCCTCGCCCTTCACCGCCGTCCCCCTCCTCGTCATCTGGGACGATCTCCGCCACCGCCGTCAATAGTCCCGCTACTGTGCACCTGGGGGGTGAACACTACGCCAGTTCTTTGATCCGGCCGACTAGGTATTCGCGCTTGTTTTTACTCGTGTCTTCCAGCACTTCCTCAAAGAGGATATTGAGGACCCGGCCGATTTTCGGCCCCGGTTTGATGGCGAGAATTTCCATGACGTCGCGGCCGTTAACGGCCATATCGGATACCTCCATCGGCTCAAACAATTGCTCGCCGATTCTTTTTTGAAATTCCATCAATCGCCAACTGGTCGTTTTACTGCCGCCGCCCTTCCGGTCACCGATCCGCAGGTTAATCATATCGTTGATATTTTCCTTCCCCACCCGCCTGATGAAACGACGAATAGCGGCATCGGTCATTTCCGGCTGGTAGGCGAACATATGCCAGCGAACCAGGGTCGTTAATTTGGCCTTTTCCTTGGCTGACAACTTGAGGTCGTCGGCAATTTTCACCGCCATTCTTTCACCGATTACCTCATGGCCATAAAAAGTTGTTGCACTGTGGGTCGCCTGTTCCGTCTGGCATTTCGGGCAACGCAAGTGATCATCGACCAGGTCACTTTGTTTAATCAAAGCGCCGCAATTGACGCAGTGATATCTCTTTGTTGCCGGCTTGCCGATGTCATGAAGCAGGGTAGCCAGTCGAACCAGGGGGTCGCGGCTGGGGCAGCCGGCCAGACTTTCAAGCATGTGGTCGAGGACATCCAGAGTGTGGTGCCCGGTCTGGTCCACTCCCCGGGCCGCCAAGACCTCAGGGATAATGTGTTCCATCAGGCCGGTCGAGATCAACAGGCGTACGCCATCGGCCGGATAGTCACTGCCGATTATTTTCAGCAGTTCGTCGCGCACCCTCTCCCGGCTAATGTTGGCCAATAACTGGGCCTTTTTTCCGATTGCCGCCAAAGTTTTTTCTTCGATCCGAAATGACAGCGTCGCCGCCAGCCGAATTGCCCGCATCATCCGCAAAGCGTCTTCGCCGAATCGCGCTTCGGGATCGCCAACCGTCCGAATAACCCCTTCCTCAAAATCGGCCAGTCCATCAACCAGATCGATCAGTTCATGGTTGCTCATCACCACTGCGCTGATCGTGAACTCCCGGCGGGTGACGTCCTCCTCCAGCGTCCTCCCCCAGGCAATCTGGTCCGGATGGCGAAAGTCAGAGTAGCCTTTTTCCGACCGATAGGTCGTTATTTCATAGACTTCATCGCCAATCGCCATGCCGACCGTCCCGAAATCGTTTTCGTAATACGGCTCGTACTCGGCGGTGATTTTCTGTATCTCCTCCGGCGTCGCGTCGGTGGTCAGGTCGCAATTGACCGGCATTTTAGCGATCAGGATATTTCTTACCCCGCCTCCTACCAGATAAATTTCTTTACCGGCATCAGTAAAAAGTTGGAAAATATGAACCAACTCTTTCGGGAAAAGAGCCTTTTCGTCCGCTAATAATTTGCGCCTCACTTCCATAGGCCTATCTTAACATTTACAATATAGGCATGTCCTACTCTGATTTGCTTGATGCGATCAAGCAAAATCAAATCAATGTCGACGAAAAACGTCTCCAAACGGTCTATGATTTTGCCGCCGCCGCTCATCAGGGACAGGTGCGTAAGAGCGGCGACCCCTACATCAGTCATCCGTTGGCCGCCGCCGAAATTCTCGCCGGTTGGCGCCAGCCTCAACCAGTCCTCGAAGCCGCTCTGCTTCACGACGTCGTTGAGGACACCTCCCGCTCCCTCGAGGAAATCGAGCGTCTTTTTGGCCCCGAAATTGCCTTTTTGGTCGGCGGGGTGACGAAAATCGGCCGGGTGAAATTGCGCGGCAGTACCGACACCGTTTTTGTCGAGAATTTGCGCAAGATGTTTGTGGCCATGGCCCGCGATATTCGGGTCGTCCTGATCCGTCTGGCCGACCGACTTCACAATATGCAAACCCTTGCTGCCGTTCCTCTGTCAAAACAGAAGCAAATCGCTCGGGAGACACTTGAAATTTACTCACCACTGGCGGAAAGGCTTGGCATGGGTCAGCTGAAAGGGGATTTAGAGGATTTAGCTTTTCCTTTTTTGTACCCCAATGAGTATGAGCGACTTACGAAAGAAGCCGAAACCCGCATCAGGGTAGCAGAAAAAACCACCACCAAAGCAATTCAATCAATTAAAGAACTGCTCGCCGCCAACGACATCACCGCCGAAGTTCACGGCCGTCATAAACGGAAATACAGTCTCTACCGGAAGCTCAATCGCCCCGGCATTGATGGTGACTGGAGCAAAATCCATGACCTCGTCGCCCTCCGGATCATTACCGCCACCAAACGCGACTGTTATGCCGCCCTCGGCCTCGTCCACGGCCTATGGCAGCCAGCCCCCGCTTTGGGCATTAGTGACTTTATCGCTCAGCCCAAACCTAACGGCTATCAGTCCATCCACACCAAGGTTTTCGACCACAAGGGCAACATCATCGAAGTCCAGATCAGGACACGGGAAATGCATGAAGAGGCCGAATACGGCGCCGCCGCCCACACCCATTATTCTGCCGCCAAAGAGACGGGTGCTTCTGACGAAAAATTAGAAAAGGGTCTTGCCTTCACTGTCAAAGAGAAAATCGATTGGATCCGGGAGCTGGCCAACTGGCAAAAAGAGACCGAAAGCAACGAGGATTATGTTAACGGCTTGAAACTGGACGCCCTGTCGGAACGCATCTACGTTTTTTCACCCCACGGCGACGTTTACGATCTGCCCAAAGACGCCACTCCGGTCGATTTCGCTTTTGCTGTCCACAGCGATCTTGGCAACCATATCCAAGGGGCGAAGGTCAATCAGAAAATTGTTCCTCTAAATTACCAACTTAAAAGCGGCGACCTGGTCGAGATCATCAAGTCGAAAGGAAAACACCTCCCCAATCGCGGTTGGTTACCCTTCGTCAAGACCAGCAAAGCTCGAAGTAAGATCACGAAACTCAACCGTCTTTCTTGATGTAAAATACCAATATGCAACGCACGCTCATAGCCGAAACAGTTAACCAAGTTGGCCAAACCGTTACCATCAAAGGCTGGGTCAATACCCGCCGCGACCATGGCAAAATCGTTTTTATTGACCTCCGTGATCGGACCGGAGTCGTTCAGGTTGTCTGCACCGAAGCGGCCAATGATCTGCGCTCGGAATATGTCGTCTCCGTCACCGGAATAGTCAAAGCCCGGCCGGAGAAGTTGATCAACAAAAATTTACCGACCGGAGCAGTCGAGATTGCAGCGCAGGCAATAGAAATAATCAGCCCAGCCGAAGAACTGCCTTTTGACATGGGCAAAGCAGTCCTGGACGTTGAGCTCCCCACCCTGTTGGACTATCGCGCTCTAACCCTCAGACACCCCCGGGTTCAGGCTATCTTCAAAGTCCAGGAGGTGGTAATTGATAGTTTCCGTGAAGCCCTCAAAGCCAAGGATTTCATGGAATTCCAGGCCCCCTGTATTACTCCGGCAGTTGCCGAAGGAGGAGCAGAGGTATTTCGTGTCAAATACTTTGAACACGAAGCCTACCTCAGCCAAAGTCCACAGCTATACAAATCGCTATTGGTGGGAGATTTTGAACGGGTTTTTAGTGTCAACAAAATTTTCCGCGCTGAACCCAGCGTTACCACCCGCCATCTGACCGAAGTAGTCAGTCTGGATGCCGAATTTGGTTTTATCGAGTCCTGGCTCGATGTCCTAGAAATGCAGGAATATGTCGTCAGGTTTATCTTTGGGCAGGTCGAGAAAAAATGCGCCAAAGAATTAGAATTGTACGCTGCCACTCTGCCGAAATTGGCCGACAAAATTCCCCTTATCAAGCTCCGAGATGCCCAGGAAATAATTTACAAACGTACCGGGCGAGATTGTCGTCAAGAAAAGGATTTATCTCCGGAGGACGAAAGAGAAATCTGCCGCTGGTCTTTGCAAGAGCGTGGTTCGGACTTAGTCTTCGTTTCCCATTTTATTACCAAAGAGAAGCCATTTTATATCTGTCCTGATCCCGAGGATCCCACTTACGTTCTTAGTGTCGATTTGATTGGCAGGGGAGTAGAGTGGTCAAGTGGAGGACAACGCCTGAATGATTACCAACAGATATTAAAAAATGCCAAAGACTGGGGAGTAAAAGAAGAAGACGTGGAATTATATTTACAATCTTTTCGTTACGGAGTCCCCCCTCTTGGAGGATTTGCTCTCGGCGCCGAGCGGATGACCATGCATATTCTCGGGCTAAAGAATGTCCGTGAAGCTTCACTCTTTCCCCGCGATATGGAGCGCATCGACGTCCGCCTCTCCACCATCGAGGAGAAATAGGTTTCTGCTAAGATTAAGTTCATGAAAGTGAGTCCTTCTCCCCTCAAGTTTTTTAATTTTCTCGCCTTTTTGTCATTGGTTGTTGTTTTTGTTTTTCTCCCCACTATCCCCGGAAAAGAAGAACCAACCGTCAAGTCGGCCACCACCGCCAATCTTCTTTTGCCCCAGCCAAAACCCGGGTCGGTTGCCGCTCCATCGGTCTCTGCCCAAGCCGTTTACATTTTTGACCCCGATTCCGGCACCACCATCTACGAAAAAAATAGCGCTGACCGTTTATATCCCGCCAGCACCACCAAACTGATGACCGCCCTGATCGCTCTCAAGATCTACGAACTTGATCAAGTTCTGACCGTCAAGACGGCGGCCAACGCCACCGGGCAAACGATGGATCTCGCCAGAGGCGACCAGTTGACGGTCGAAAACCTGCTCTACGGCCTGCTGGTTGACTCGGGCAATGACGCCGCTGTTGCTTTGGCGGAAAACTACTGCGCCCCGCAAAGCCCTCAGGGCGGCGTGGGGTCCTGCGGCTACAGCCAATTTATCGCCAAGATGAACGAAGAGGCGAAAAGGCTGGGACTCAGCGGTACCCATTTTGCCAACGTCACCGGTTTTGAGAATCCCGACCACTACACCACCGCCCGCGACCTGACGCTTATTGCTCGCGAGGCGATAAACAATGCCGTCATTAGAAAAATTGTTTCGACCAAAGAGGTTGTCTTTTATGACATTACCGCTAAAAAAAGATTTGCCTTCGAGTCCACCAATAAACTTTTGAGCCTCCCCGGGGTCCGCGGCCTAAAAACCGGTTGGACGCCGGCCTCGGGTGAATGTCTGGTTACTCTCGTTACCCGGGATGGTAAAAGCATTCTCCTCACCGTCCTCAATTCGGTCGACCGCTTCGGCGAATCGGAAAAGCTGATCAACTGGGTCTACGACAATTTTGACTGGAAAACAATCTAGCTCTGACACCGTGACACCGTGACACCGTTACTTCCTAATGACACTGTCGGATACCGCGCTGACATAACCGACAAAACCGCGGTCGCCCAAGAAAAGGTAGATTGGCATGGCGTAGCTTTGCGAGGGCGAATCATAATAGCCCAGCAGTATTCTTCTGATCGTGATATTGCCCGTCTTCGGACCCTTGTCCGTTACCAAGCCGCCGCCGTTGCTGAATTCCTGCCAGGCCACCTCACCGGTTTTAATCGGGTAAGTTCCCATCTTCGCATAGTCGACGCTGGTGTAGTTATAGTCCAGGCCAATAATTTTGTCGGCCTGATCTCTCGAACCGGAGACAATTGCCCGTACCAAACCGTAATCCGGTTCGGGTCGGTAGAAGGGGTAGCTGGCGAGAACCTTCTTGGTTTCCGCCTCAATTTCTTCATAATTATTTCTGAAAAAATCTATTTGGACAAAGTCCGCTTCCGAGAGAGAAATTGTCGGCGTCAATTGTCCGCCCACCGCCGCCAGGTAGGTTGCCTTTTGTTCTTGATCAATATCACCCCCGAGCAGGCCGCCCTTGCGCAGGTAATTGTTAATGTCCGTAATCACCTGCCGATCCGAAGTAAAACTGGACAACGCCAACAAAGCCGGATTGGCCTGCCAGACCCTGGTCAGCTTAAAGTGACCGGAAACAATATCCATATTCAGTCGGGATGAGAGTTGGTCTTGGTTGGTCCAGATGTACTTGGTTTCCGTCGGCTGGTCCGGCTGAAAGAGGAATCCAAGCGCCCGGGCGGTTTCGATCGCCCTATCGGCATCGAGAAAGCCGCTCCTTTTGGTCGGGGCATAAAAGACTTTCATCCGGTCGGGAAACTCGGGAATCGCGCCGGTTGGCAGTTCCAGAGTTAGTTTTGGCCGCCCGGTTTCTTTAGGAAAGGCAATCGCAGGCAGCAACCCGAAATCCATCGTTGGCGCTGGCGGGGCGGGTGGGTTTAATGCTTGGTAATATCTGATTGCCGCGCCGCCTATAAACCACAACAGCGTAATCGCCACAAAAGCAATTGCGCCATACTTAATGGCCTTTCTCGATACGACTGCCGTCTCGGTTAATGTCGCCATTCTTAAGTTCAAGTATACTATTCTTCAGTATGAGTCAGACTACAGTTCGTACCCGTTACGCCCCCAGCCCGACCGGCATCCCCCACATCGGTAATACCCGGACCGCTCTCTACGCCTTTTTGCTGGCCCGCAAATATGGCGGCAAATTCATTCTCCGCATTGAAGACACCGACCAAAAGCGGACCGTTCCCGGATCATTAGAAAAAATTTATGAAATTCAAAAATTCCTTGGCCTGACTCCCGACGAGGATCCCCAAAAAGGCGGACTATTTGGCCCCTACATCCAGACCCAAAGGCGCCAAATATATCAAAAATACGTCCAAGAGCTTGTCGCCAAGGGAGTCGCCTACGAAGATGAGGGCGCAATCCGTATCAAAATGCCAAAAGAGGGTTACACCACCTGGCACGATCTGGTTGCTGGAAAAATTTCTATCCCCAACAAAGAGGTGGATGACAAAGTTCTTTTAAAAAGCGATGGCGTTCCCACTTACCATCTGGCCGCCATGATTGACGATCACCTGATGGAAATAAGCCATATTATCCGCGGGGTTGAATACATCGTCTCGACTCCGGTTCACCTGAAAATCTACGAAGCTCTCGGTTGGGAATTCCCCCACATTGCTCACGTGCCGCTCCTTCTCGGGCCGGACCGGACGAAATTATCAAAACGCCACGGCGCCAAGTCGGTCCTTGAATACCGGGACGAGGGCTATCTGCCCGAGGCGATCAATAACTTTCTTTTTTACCTGGGCTTTTCTTACCAGGACAACTCGGCTCTTCTTTCCCTCGCCGACATGGCGAAAATCTTTGACGAGAACAAGATCCAGAAACAAAATGCCATTTTTGATATCCAAAAACTAAATCACTTCAACAAAGCCTGGATCAAACGTCTTTCGGACGAAGACTTATTGGAAAGAATTAAACCATTTTTGAAACATCAGGTCGCCGACGACACTCTTACGAAGATTCTCCCCCTAGTCAAAGAGCGCATCACCAAATTGGACGAACTGGACCAATTCATCACCTTCTTCTTTGACCGCCCGGAACCGCAAGTTCAAACCGACCAGACCAAAAAATATCTGGCCGACGCCCTCTCCGTTTTGGAAAAAAACGCTTGGACCAAGGAAGCCATCGAAAGCGCTCTGGCCAATTCCGCCAATGAGAAAGGCTGGCACCGGGGCGACTATTTCATGGCTCTTCGCTTGGCCATTACCGGCAGTCGCGTCACTCCGCCCTTGACCGAATCAATGTTAATTATTGGTCAAGATGAAATCCTGGCCCGCCTAAAACAGAACTTAGCTTAATATGGATACCCCGGCCCTGGCCAGTTCTGCTCTCGGCGCTCTCCAAAGGAGAAAAGAGCTCCTTAACCAAAAACTTTTAAAACACAAAGCCGCCCGCAGTTTTTTTGGCAAGGCCTCCCTGATCGCCTACGACTTACGGCAGAAATCCACCCGTCTTCTCGCCGGCGCCGGTCTAACCGGGGCCCTTTTACTCTCTCCGATGGCCCTGCCTGCGTTGACCGGGCAAACGACCCGGGTAGTCAAAACCGAGACCACGGCCGCCGTCCTCATGCGCACCCTCGCCCCCATCACCCCCCATACCCCGGCCAAACTCGAAGAAGATCAAGCCAAAAAAATCGAATCTGCCATTTACGCCGCAACCGGTCTTCCCGCCAAAATGGTCCTAGAAGGCCAACAGCTCAATCACCAGGTCGGCTACATCGGTTACGAACAGCATTTACGCCGTTTTCCCGGTGATACCCTTCTTGAGCACGATGACGAGCAGATTGCCGGTATCGCTCCGGGCCTGGGAGCCTGGGGTTACTTCACCAGAAGCAAAAGCGAATTCACCACCCAGGATTACCTGCGGGAAAAATGGTATTCGGTTGCCCAAACTCTCTATCTGCCCAACTGGAATACCGACTTTGTTCACCTGCGCGATTGGTACAAATATCGAAAGATTCTGGTCGTCAACCCGGCCAACGGCACCGCCGTCGTCACTGTTTTGGGCGATGCCGGCCCGGCCAAATGGACCGGCAAACAATTCGGCGGTTCCCCCGAAACGATGAAAGCCCTCAATCTGCACAAAGGGCCGCGCAAGGGCCTGGTGCTATTCTTATTCTTAGACGACCCGGAGAACCTCATCCCCCTGGGCCCGGTTACCCACGCCATCACCCCCGAGGTGGCCCGAAGGGATTCCTCGGGGGTGTCTGTTATTCAACACAAAATAAACCCATGAGCATCCTCTTCTACGACCACCTGGTCGACAAAACCGAAGTCCTGCTTTTTATCGATCACCTGCCCGAGCCGGAGAATCACAAGGGCAAGTTGAGACAGTTGGTGGATGACATTATTCACCAGGGCCTGATTGAATACATCCTCCAGAAACTCCATCCCCACCAGCACCACACCTTTCTAACCAGGCTCGAGGCCGCCCCCTACGACCCCGAACTTCTAAGTTATTTAAAGGACCACATCTCCCCCGAGTTTGAAAGCGAGCTCCAAAAAGAAGCCGCGAAACTAATCAGTATCATCAAAAAAGACCTCTCCACGCCTCTTTGAGGTAAAATAGAGCCTGTATTGCCGGATCGTCTAAAGGCAGGACAACAGGCTCTGAACTTGTTTATCTAGGTTCGATTCCTAGTCCGGCAGCCAACTTGGACACTGCAAGGTGTCCGTACTCTCTAAATGGACTCATACATCCTTCAAAAACCCTTATATTTTCTCTCAAGATTCGAACCGTGACGATTACCCGAATAGCTGGAGGTTGAGCCTGTGGTGGGAAAAATATCGATTCCCTAGGAAAAATGTATACTTGCAACTTGAGTTTGCCTCCAGTTATTGAACCCAACCCCTCATTTTATAGTGCCTCAACCTCGATTTGTACATCCTGGATAGTACGGGTGTTAACTCGTCATGATAATCGTAGATAATTCTGTTTTGGTTTCCTCTCTCGATTCTGCCAACGTATTGGATTAATTTACCTTCAAAAGAAAATGGATAGGCCAAAACAAGAGCGTCGAGAATCGGTAGGTCAAAACCTTCTCCCAATAGTTGACCTGTGGCTATTAGAATTTGGAAATTACCTTGCTGGATGGAAACCATCTTTTCTCGTCTGGATTTTACCGAATCATCACCAGTGAGGGTAATAATTTCGGCTTTCCCTCGTAGGTAGAGTGATAAAACATCTACATGGTCTTTTCTTTCGGTGAGAATAATAGTTTTTTTGCCTTGTTTTACGAGCCCTAGAATATCTGAAACAATTTGTAGATTTCGGGTGTCGTTAAAAATGACTAGTTTTGACAATAAATCGTATTGATCGACTCTGGGAGTAAAGGGAATATTTAGAGCAGTCGATCTAATTACTAGTTTTGTTTTTGGTTGAGAGTCACCTACTCCTGAGAATAGAGCACCACTTACTGTGGGTTTTTGATCTAGAATGGCAACGATCGGACCAATATAGTGAAAGATAAGGGATTCGTCGTGATATTTTCGCTGTGGCGTAGCTGTGAGGCCATAAATATATTTGGGATTAAATTGAACAATGACTTCTCTAAAAGTGGTGGCTGGAATATGGTGGCACTCGTCGATTACAATAGTGCCGACTTTGCTGGCGATATCGGCTATCTCTGATTCATTTAATCTAGTTAGGGTCTGCATCATGGCCACAGTGATTTGCTTGCCAAGTTTCTTTTTGAAGCCACTAAATTGACCAATTTCTTTCTTGGGTACTCCCAAGAATTGGGTAATTCTCTCTTTCCATTGAGAGAGTAGCTGGGCACGGTGAACTAAGATTAGGGCTGATAAGCTTTGTTTTTCGATTAGTGATAATCCGATGACTGTTTTGCCTCCTCCTGGAGGAGCGACAATCACGCCACTATCGTGATTTAGTGATTTATCGATAATTTCTTGCTGATAGTCATAGGCTTCGATTTTCGATTTGAACGTAGTTTTTGGCAGATTTAGACGATCATCTTCTAGAACGTAATCAATGTTTTTTAAGTGACAGTATCCTAATAACTGTGTTAAGAACCCACGGGGAAGGGATATCTGATCGGCTGATTCTTGAATGAGTTTGAAAAATCTTTCGGTTTTGTAAGTTGACAACCCCATTCTTTCTTTGATGACAAAACCAGGGTTGAGGAAATTAAGTTCTTTTTTGAGAAAGCTGGATAGCTCTGGAGCCAGGTCGGTTTTGGCGATGGAAATCATTTTTCCAAGATGAATGTTTAGTTTCCCGTTCTTCTTTCTGGTTATTCCCGACTTGCCTTTCAACAACTTGGTGTGCAACTTGTCGAGTTGTTTGAATGTAACTCTAGAAATACTTTTCAGATATCTCCACTGATCAGGATATGGTTCGAGAGTTTCAGGATCAACAAAAACACTTTTCCCCAATGGAATCAACGTTCCTTGTAACGGTAGAGCAATTAAATTTCCCAAACCACCTTCCTCAAGAAAATCTTGATTTGGAAACATCCGATCGTAGCTATTTTCTTCTTGAGTTGAAAACTCAAAGGCCTGATCTAAAATTGTTTTTATGATTGTTCTGGCTTTAACTGCTGGATACCAGTCGGCAAAAAGGATCCAAACATGAGCACCATTGCCAGAACGAGAGATCTCCAAACAAGGGACAAGACCATACTTTTGGGATTTCGCAACAAAGGCTGGAGCATCTGTTCTCCAGCTAGATTTATCAAAATCAACGACGAGCAAATGACAATTCCCGTCAGCTCGTAGAGGATACATTCCAAGAGAATCTCTACCCTCTAAATGATTATTAATTGCTTCCATCGTTAATGGCAGAGTTGTTTTGTTGGCGAAACTGGCCATTGTGCCGCCTTTTTTCTTGTGCCCCAGAAATTCTGGCCAAGAAAATTGATAGGCTGGAGAATAACCACTTTTATCATTCTTTTCCCAACGTCTGGCGTAGACATCTCTTCTGCCAGTAAAGATCTCCATAAAAAGCTGGATTTGTCCGGTAGAAATCATGGTGTGAATGATACCCCACGAGACTGATCATAAGTAATGGCAACCGCGACGATATGCTCACAAATGCAATCGTAGCTGTATGTCACACAGGTACATGAATAGGCTGGTGACCCAATTTTGGCAAAACCAATCGTGACTGGATAGTCACTTTTTGAGTGAACCATGGCACGGCAGCCGTTATTGAAACTTTGCAATAATTCCACCCGTTTGTTGTTTGCCAAATTTTTACCTTCTAAGTAAATGTTCTCAACCAAATCAGAATAAATAACCGACAAGTAAGAGAAGGCCATAATTCAAAAATGTTTTTACTTGAAATAAGTATTGAGAGCAAACTTGTACTGGTCAGTAATGATTTGCTTGAGATAGTACAAACTATTTTGTTCGTAGAAGAGAACTAGAGCTTTTTTATAAAAAGTCTCATCGACACTTCGGTAGGATAACGGGTAATAGTCGTGAGCCAACAAAACAGCATTGGCAAGCATACGGGCAGTTCTTTTATTTCCATCCGCAAAGGGTTGGATATAGGAAATCATAGCAATTGTAATCAGAGCTTTCTCTGGGGGGTAGGTTGCTTTATTGAGGCGAGTTACGAATTTATCCACAGCTTCCTGAATTTGCCACTGGTTGTCGAGTGGATGATAAGTAGTTCCTGTAATGCCAACAGCCTGTTTTCTTATACCGGTCGTCACGTTCAAGTCCCCGATTAAGATGTTGTGAAGTTGAGTAATCTGGGAAAGGGTAATGTTTTTATAGTCATTTTTGTTGGCCAGTATAGTTTCAAAGGCGATTTTATGATTTAAGATCATAACAGCCTCTTCCCTTGGGTGTCCTTCTGCTTCGATCTTTTGCTTGATTAAGGTTTCGGTATCAAGTAGGGAATAGGTATTGCCCTCTATTTTTGAGGACTTCCAAGAAAGTTCGATAATAAATCTCTCGACCTCCTTCAAATAAATGTCTTTATTGGCAGCTTTTGACTCTTTATCAAAATTTTTGTAGATTTTATTTAGTTCAGATTGTTCCGCTGGTGTATACAGACCAGATAGATCTCCAAAAATATCTGAATTAAATGACTTTTTGACAAATTCCCTTTGATCCGGGTCAATCACAAAATATTTATCTAAATCAAAATATCTCAGAAGTTTGTTCGAGTTTATTCCAGAATATTTGGTGTTTCTGCCTTCACCGTGGACAACAACCATTCCCATTTTTAGCAAATGCGCCAAGTCCCTAGCGATTGTGGGAGTGGAGGCTAGATAATCTATACCGAGCCTAGATCTAACTTCGAGCCTAGAAAGACCGTTCGACTTGTTTATTAGCTCGAGAATTTGTATTTGGCGAGGATTTATCGTATCATTCATGTACACTAATCGTATCAAAATGATACGAATAGGTCAAGTCCTCGTTCTCCTGGAAACTGAAGCTAGGGAGAGAGTCTTTTTGTGGCAACCAACTTGGACATGGCCAACTGACCGTACTCTCTAAATAGATTGAAATAGCCTACTAAAACCTCTTTTAATTTGCTCAAGATTCGAACCGACTAAATTCCCCAAAATACTCTCGAGATCTGAGGTGTCCTTTATCCTCAAGTAATTGATCCCGCAATGTCCAATTGCCCCATTTTTATCCTCGCTGTCATCTATAAGGACACACTCTTGTGGCAAGAGATTATTGGCTTTAAGGTATTGACTGAAGAACAAGCTTTCTCCATTTTCATCAAAATCACCCTTTAAAGCCCTAATGAGGCCCTTTACGAAAATCCTGAAAGTAAACTTTGGGTAAGACCGGCTAAAATGTTTTTAGAAAAAGTAGAGATTAAAGGTAGAAAAGTTTCGCGCTTCAAATTTGTTGGAGAATAACACAACGTATCCATTTATTTAAAGCAAATTGAGAGAAGTACGGCGTCGTGTACGCTGCCTCTTTTTGACATATTAGGGTCGGGTATTTGGACGCCGTTTTCGATAACAAAGTTATGCTCAACAAGCTTTGTATCAACCGCGGCCCGATCATAAGAGCTTGAATCTTCCAATGACCCGGCTCTCATCTTCATCACTTTTTCGAGAGCACTTCCAGGTGTGATATTGGTAAAACGAAATGATATCGGCGCACCCAGTTGCTCAACCGTATAATACGTGACGTGGTTTACGAGAGTACCCTCGATTCCCGTCTCGGAATCTCCCTCCAATTTTTGGTCACCCGTTTGGTAGCAATTTCTATACGTCAGAAGACGTTTGAAATATGCTGGATTCATTCCCAAGTTATTGTCCAGAAAGTTAAGAACAAAAAATCCAACCACGGTTAATAAGACCAATAACATCATGATTGGGAAAAATTTCTTCACTTTCTATAAATATTTCTTAACTACCTCGATATATCTATTATCCCCCTGACTAGCTCGGTAATACCAATACTCGAACCCCCACAGAAGAATTTCAGTTACCCCTATAGATGATGCTCTTTTTAGATTACTTTCCAAAAGTTCAGGCGAGATGCTTTTAGGGTTTTCCGATAGATATCTTTCCATACCCATTTCCCATGGTTCTGCCTGGAGCTCTGCAATAATCACCGGTATGGGAGATTTCTCAACAAATGCTCGCAAGCGATCATGACTTATTCTTGGTCCGGAGGTAGTATATGATTTTCCACTACCCCGGTAATAAAGGTCCAAACCAACCACGTCTGCCAGCGACAATATTTTAGGGGCCAACCCCCTTGTTTCCAAAGTCTTACCCCAAAGAGTCAGAAGAATTGGCCGACTATCAAGGCTTCTCACCAATTCAACCTCTTCTTTAAGAAAATCAAAAGGAAACGCTAAATTTTCCGAACCAGTCGGATCAAGCGGTTCATTTTCGACTTGCCAATGGGTGATGCATTTAAATCTTTTTAAAGCTCCTACACATTCTTTTGTAAACAACAGGGTTCTTTTTCTTGCTTCCGGACTACCTAAGTTTTTCTCTGCCAAATATGTTGGCCAGTAAAATTCTGGATATCGGGGCGACTTTACTCCTACGTTCATGATCACCGGCTGTCCTACTCTTTCGCACCGACCCAATAGACCTTCCAAGACAGAAAAATCGTACACCCCCGGTTCTCTTTCTACCTCCGGCCAATAACTGCCAAATCTAATGTGTGAAAAACCAAAACCCAAAGCCAGTTCCAAAGCGTCGTTAACGGTGATTGGGGGATTATCAGGAGGTTTGACACAATCGAGGTAATTTAAATGAGTATGACTAAACGTAATCCCGAAACGAGCAAAAGACATTTCTTTTGTCATAAAAATATTTTACAGTAATTTTTCAATAACCTCGGCATAGACTACTTCTATTGATCCCGTCGCGTCGACATGGACCAACCTCCAGTTCGGCTGATTTCCAATAATGCTGGCCCTCTCTCCCAGGTGGTCGAAATATTTTGAAAGACGGGCTAAGATCCCCTCGATGGTGTCATCATTTCTATTCCGTCCCGTCTCACCCATCAGTCGTTCGAAACTCATCCAGCCCGGGATACGCAGGTGAACTACACTAATCGGTAAGTTTAGGTTGGCTTTGGCCAACATCGCGGCGAAATCCTGGGTTTCCTCGAGAGTTCGCAGTCCCCCGTCGAGAACCAAACCGTCGGCAACGTCATTTTGGCTAAAACGATGGACCAGAATTTTCAGTAAGGTCGCCCCGTCAAGATACGCGTGATTGGCAAACATATTGCGGCATTCATCACCGAGCGACCCCCTATCATTTTCAGCCAGGTCGCGGATAATGTCCCCGGTGGTAACGTAAGGT
>ERZ1292625.1301-Hain-H41-01um-R1-1301-length-30640-cov-24_pt1 | contig 30640 bp, 28 predicted proteins | sample MGYA00564400_ERZ1292625 | MGnify/ENA primary metagenome ERZ1292625 (study PRJEB36523, sample SAMEA6512639) | groundwater metagenome | collected 2019-01-08 | study: AquaDiva: Metagenomics assemblies of 32 groundwater samples
CGACGCCTATGGAGTTCAAACCGGCCGGCATCGCGTACTTCAACCTGGTCTGGAACCATGAAGTCCTCTGGGACATGGTAAAAGGCCTGATCCTGGCCCTTATCGCCGTGTTCGCGATCCTCGCGTACGACTTCCGCTCGATCAAATGGGCGATGATCGGCTATATCCCGCTCCTGTTCACGATCCTGCTCATTTACGGTGTCGTCGGGTTCGTCGGCAAAGACTTCGATATGCCGATCTCGGTCATGAGCTGCCTCTCCCTCGGTATGGCCGTGGACTTCGCTATCCATTTTGTCAGCAGGTTCAGGCAGAGATTAACTGAGAGTTCTGAGTTCGGAGTGCGGTCTGCGGAAGAACTCAAAACTAAAAACTCTGAACTCATCACTGATGCTCTATTATGGACCGCTGCGCGGCCGGGCAAGGGCATCATGAGGAACGCGATCCTGTTTGCCGCAGCCTTCGCGGTCATGCTCTTTGCGCCGCTCACGCCGTACATCACCGTCGGCGCGTTCATCGTAAGCATGATGCTGCTGAGCGCGCTGATGACGATACTGTATCTGCCCGCCCTCATTACGTTGACGCAGGGCTGGTTATTCAAAGGAGGGGTAAGATGAAAAAGTTTCTCACATTGCCGGCTGTCGTGATTGTGGCCATGTTGGTATCTAATAGTGTTCACGCAATGACAGCGGACGAGATCATGAAGAAGTCACAGGCGGCCTTTCTCTACCCCGGCGCCGATCTCAAGGCCAGGGTCATGATGAAGCTCATCAGCAAAGGCGGACAGGAGCGGGTGCGCGAAATGATGATGCTCAGGAAGAATTACGGCGAGCCGCGTAGCGAGCAGAAGTACTTCATGTATTTCTTCCAGCCGGCCGACGTGCGGAACATGACGTTCATGGTCTACAAATATCCCGGCAAGGACGCCGACCGGTGGCTCTTCGTGCCTGCCATCAACATGGTCAGGAGGATCGCGGCGCAGGACAAGCGGTCGAGTTTCGTCGGCTCCGATTTCACGTACGAAGATATTTCCGGGAGGAACCTGGAGGATGATACCCATACTGTTGTAAAAGATGAAAAGATCGGGACCCGTGACTGCACGGTCATCAAGAGCGCTCCCAAGGCCGCGGAGATGGAATACAGCTATAAGCTCTCATGGATCGACAAGGCGACCTTTTTGCCGATCAAGGAAGAATATTATGACAAGAAGGGCGAATTGTACAGGGTATTCAGCGCCGATGAGATCAAGGACGTAAAAGGACATCCCACGATCATGAAGAGATTGATGAAAAATATTTTGAGCGGACATATGACGGAGGTCTCGTTCCTGAAGGCGGATTACAATGTCGGCATAGAGGACAGTCTCTTTACCGAGCGGTACCTCAAGCAGCCTCCCAAGAGGTGGATTGAGTGAGAAGAAGACAGATGACAGATGACAGACAGCAGAGGACAGACTTGTCGGCATTGGCTGCCTGCTGTCTGCTCCTTCCGTTGTTGCCGTTGTCTGCCATGGCTGCGGATGTTTCCCTGCACGGTTTCGTGCAGGGAAATTATTCGCTGAATACGGCCGGGGATAATCCCGACGGGAAGGATTTCAAGTGGTCCGAGGAGCGCGCACAGATCAAGCTGGAAGCCACGGCTGAGCCGTTCCGCCTGTTCATCAAAGGTGACGCTTTTCATGATAACATCGACAAACACTCCATGCTCGAATTGCGGGAGGGTTATGCCGACTACACCTCGGAGAAGTGGGACGCGCGCGTTGGTCGGCAGGTCATCACTTGGGGTGTCGGCGACCTGCTGTTCATCAATGATATCTTCCCCAAGGACTACGAGGCTTTTTTCTCCGGCAGGCCCATGGAATATCTAAAAAAAGGCGTTGACGGCGCAAAGGTCGGTATGTACCCGGGATTCGCGTCTTTTGAGTTCATTGCAGTCCCGTATTTCGAGCCGAACAATTACCCTGATCCGGCCAGGTTCTGGATGTATGATCCCCTGTCCGTTGTTACGAACAGGGAAGTACAATATCCTTATAAAGACCTGAGAAAAACAGAGACGGCTTTACGCATATACCGCGACGTGGCTGGATTCGATACTTCGCTGTATTACTATCGCGGCTATTCGAGACAGCCATCGATGAATCTCGTGGCCCCGACGAAGCTTACCCTGTTTTATCCCGAACTTTCCGTGTACGGCGCGAGCCTTCAAGGAAGGGCGCTGGACGGGGTCCTGAGTCTTGAGGCAGGCTACTACGATTCGCGCCAGGACCGTGACGGAACGGACCCGATGATCCCGAATTCACAGACTCGCTATTTGATCGGTTATCAAAGACAGCTCTGGGAGGATTTCACCCTGGGACTCCAGTATTACGGCGAATATATGGAAGATTATTCTGCGTACGTACAATATTCGCCCCCGGGGTTCCCACAAGAGAAGCGTCTCCATCAGCTCGCCACGATCCGGCTCATGCAATTTCTGCTGCACCAGACCATGAGGCTTTCCTTCTTTGCGTTCTACGGCCTGTCTGATGGCGACTATCTGCTCAACCCGGAGGTGAAGTACAATCTTACGGATGCGGTTTGGATAGCGGTCGGCGGCAATGTCTTCGGCGGCGGCAAGACATGGAGCCAGTTCGGACAATTCGCAAAGGATGACAATGTCTATTGTCAATTGAGATACGAATTTTAGAGCAGTCTCGGAAAGCGAACAGAGATGCAGGCATGGAGTTATGTGCACGCATCGTTCTCGTCTCACGATAGCCTGCTTCCCATTTTTAAAAACCTCGAAAAACAGAAATAGCCCCGCTCAGCAGCAACACCGACAAGCCTAATGTAAAATTCACCTTAACCAGGTTAATGGATAATTTTTGCAGCGCTGTCTTTTCAGTCTGGGTTGTTGTTCGCATCATCTTAGGAGCTAAGACCAAGCCCCTGTAGAAATGAATCGCGGTCATGCTGAAAAACAAAACCAATTTCAGGATTAACGCCATGGTCCAATTGCTTTCAAGGATCCTAACCCCCGAAAACTGGTTGTTGAGCCCTGCCAACACAATTCCAGAGACGAAAAGCAGTATTATGCTGTAGTTTGCCAATGGAGTGAAACGTTTTGAAATTTCTCCCATGAGCTTACCTGACTCTGCCCCCAAAACTTGCCTGGATGACGGTATCACTATAAAAATAATGAAGATAATCCCTCCGATCCAAAGTACTGTCGCAACAAGATGTATCCAGTAACATGCTATTATCAGCTCTTTCATCAGACCTCCTTATAATTTACGTTGAGGTGAGGTGGCGGATCGCGGTTATACAATCCGCCACCTTGATCTTGCCTATTTTGTCTTGACAGGCGGGATGCAACCGCAGCCACAGGAACTCTTTGTCTGGGTCTTGACATCAGGCCTTATTTCTTGAGGCTCTTTCTTTTGATCCTTCGTATCTTTTACCATTGTTATCACCTCCTATCTGATTAAGATTATGCGTATTAACTTATATGCTTAAACAAAAAAAATCATTCCTTGGCTGATTTCAAATTCTTCTGCACGCTTGCGAACTGACCTAAACAACCACAGGTGCAGATGCGGTTAAGCCTTTGACGACATTTCTCAAGGGTATCTCGGTTTAAAGAATAATATATCCAGTATCCCTGCCTTTCGTTTTTGACAAGACCCGCACTTTTGAGCACGCGCAAATGCTGGGATACAGCGGACTGGGTTATTTTCAATGCTTCAGCCAGGGCATTAACGCTGCTGGGCTCTTTTTTTAGGAGTTCGACAATCTCTATTCTTTTATCGACAGAGAGTATTTTGAAAAGTTCCGCCGCTTCCTTCATAGGCGCCCCCCGGTAAGAATATAAGTAGTTGCTAATATACTTTACAAAATTTATATTGTCAACCGTTTTTAGATAAAATTACCGTAACTACTCAGGTCTGCCGCTGAGCACAGGCGCAAAAAAGCGCGCCGTGACCGTCATGGCAGCGCCACCTCAGCCAAAACAGCGCGTGCGCAGCGAAAGCGCTGCGGGTACGGGTACCGACAGCGTGAAGGGCAATAGGACGCTGGCGCGCCTTGCGCCGAAGCGAAGGGGCTGACCTGAGTAGTTACAAATTACCAGGTAAAACTTTATCTGGGCCGCCCTCGGCGGGAATCTCTTCGGCGGCGAGCCGTGGCGCCAGTTCGGCCAGTTTGCAAAAGATGACAGCCTCTATTTTCAGGTGAGATACGAATTTTAGGGCAAATTTTAAGTCACCGCTTGCGTGCACGGCCCGATTATAGTATTATGAGCTCGGTACCAGGTTCTGCCGCTTCTGCAACAGGGCATGATCCCGCAGCTGCGCGATTTTGACACTCTTCGGATTTTTTCGTATAATTACGATAGATTCCGTCATCCATGATACAGGAGGATCGCAATGAAACTGAAACCACTCCATGACTGGGCAGTGATACGGCCGTCCGCGGCAGACGAGCGGACCGCAGGAGGTCTCCATATACCCGATACTGCCAAGCAGAAGCCTGAGCAGGGCGTGGTAGAGTCCATCGGCCCCGGCGCGTATGAGCAGGAAAAGTACGGCAAGAAGAAAAAGGAGCAGAAGGAACGGAAATTCATTCCCACGACGGTGAAGCCCGGTGACCATGTGCTCTTCGAGCGCTATGCCGGCCAGACGTACGATACTGGAGCGGAGGAGCTCATCCTCGTGCGCGAGAGGGACATTCTCGGCCTTCTGCCAGAGGGGCCTGTCCGGCCGCGGTTTACGGAGAGCCCCCGCCGGATCCCCGCTGCCACGTCTTCGCAGGCACAAACGGCGATCGCCAAGACCGGCCCAAAGGCTATTGCGGAAAGGCCGGAGGCGAAGGCTGTGAAGAAGGCGGTCCCCGAGTCTGCCGAACCTGCTCCGAAACCTGCTGCGAAGGCCCCGAAGGCATCTCTGAAAAAAGCGGCGATAAAGCAAGGGGCAGGGGGCAAGGGGCAGGGGTCCAAGGTGAAGGCATCCGCTGGAAAACCATCGAAGCCCACCAAGACGAAGAAAGCAGCAGCCAAAAAGACAGGAAAAAAGAAGTAGGTATTTCCATGGACCAGCAAGATCCCATCCGCCAACAGAAGATACTCTCCCTATTGGATCAGGAGATCCGGGACGGCGAGAACCTCGCTGCTGAGGCACGGAAGCTCATCGGCTATCTTCTCCGGGAAAAGAAAGGCTTTCAGCCGGAAGACGTGCAGAAGAACGTCGTCTTCGAGGTGCAACTGGGCCGGGAGACGGCGTATTCCGCCGTGGATTTCCTGGTCTCGCTGGAAGGCCGGAAGGCGATGGTCATCAAGTGTTCCTCCGGTTCCCTCTCGTCCCGGGAGCGCCAGGCCGTTGCCGCCGCCCGGGTCATCTCCTCGCTGCCGGTCCCCATTGCCGTCGTAGCGGACCCGGAGAACGCAGAGGTCCTGGACGTGGCCACGGGCAAGGTGACGGGCGAAGGCTTCGGCGCTATTCCCATTAAAGAGCAGCTCCTCCGCATCCTTTTCGAAACGGAATCCAAACCCCTGTCCCCCGAGCGGATCGAAAAAGAGAAGCGCATCCTCCTCGCTTTCGATGCCATCAAATGCTGCATGCCCCAGGGCGCCGACGGCGGGGTTAAGCTTGAAGAAGAACGGGGATCGTAATGCGGCCACGAGGCCCGTATCGTGAGTCGTGTGACGGCAACGTGTGGAACTACGTACGACGTAACCGAACGACGAAACGGGCTTCGTGACCGTTACCGTGGCCGCTTCAGGACATGACCCATCTCACCGAAGAAACATTCGAACAGACCCTCCAGTCCTTCATCCGCTCGGAAGAGATCGACCTCCGCGACGTTTCCTTTATTGACCCCTACGGCATGGTGGGGCTGCTTGAGATCGGCGAGCTTTGCATGCTCGAAGACGTGCGGAAGACCGTTATCCTTCCGCAGTCCGATGAGGTCCGCAAATATCTTGAACGGATGGATTTTTTCGCCCACGCGCGCAGGTACTTTATGCTCGACTCCTCTGCGCCGGACCCGTCGGAACAGTACCACCGGAGCCCCGATTCCGACGTGCTCCTTGAAATAACGCCGATAACGAAGTCCGACGACATCCATTTCATCGTCGGCAGGGTCCGTGACCGCGCACAAGCCATCCTCGCCACCCATTTGCGCTACGACGAGCGGGCGATCAACGGCTTCATCGTTGCGCTCTCCGAGGTCTGCCAGAACATCATCGAACACAGCGAGAACAAGGGATTTGTAGGCATCCAGAAATATCGCTTCCAGAACCTGAACAAAAACATCGTCAAGATCGCGGTCATGGACGTGGGCATCGGGTTCCGAAAGTCCCTCTCCGGCAGGCTGAAACTCCGAAGCGACCTCGAGGCCATTGACAAGGCGCTTCTCCACGGCGCGTCCCGCTACGCTGACGAGGGCCGCGGCCATGGCCTTGCCGCTGTCCGGCGTTTTGTTAATCAATGGAACGGAAAGCTCTCCATCCGCTCAGGCACAGCTAAACTCTCCATTATTCCATCATGGGCCCGGGGCAGGGAACAGGAACGGAACCTCGCTCTTTTCCCCGGCGCCCAGATCAACATTCTCCTGCCGGAAGTGTAAACAAGCGCGAAATGCCGTGAGGGGTTAGGCGTGAGGCGTAAGGGGGAACAGCCCGCCAAAAATTCCTCTTGACAACACGGTGAAATTATGGTTCAATAGATTCAATTGAACACGAGTTATCCCTCTCCCCCTGTGGGAGAGGGTTGGGGTGAGGGGAATAAGAATACCGGAGGCTGTATGAAGCCAATCATTACCGCAGAAATAATAGAGCGCAAGATCTACCTGATACGCGGCCAGAAGGTAATGCTGGATAGGGATCTTGCGGTGCTCTACGCCGTAGAGACATTCAACCTGAACAAGGCAGTCAAACGAAATATAGACCGGTTCCCGTCGGATTTTATGTTCCAGATCACGAAAGGCGAGGCGGAATGTTTGATATTCCAATTTGGAATATCAAAGACAGGTGGTCGTGGTGGCCGCAGATACCTGCCTTATGCCTTTACTGAGCAGGGTGTTGCCATGCTTTCAAGCGTGTTAAACAGCAAGCGAGCAGTGCAGGTCAATATTGCCATCATGCGGGCATTCGTCAAGCTTCGGGAGATGATTGCAACGCATAAAGACCTTGCGAAAAAACTGGAAGAGCTTGAAAAGAAATACGACGCTCAGTTCAGGGTGGTCTTCGATGCTATTCGTGAGTTGATGATCCCGCCTGAGGAAGACAAAAGAAAGATCGGGTTCCTTGCTAAAGAAAGCGGGGCAGCCTATAAAACGTTCGGTCGAGGAGATGGCAAGAAGAATTCCGAGAATGGAAATGATCAAATACGATCTCTATAAATTTTTAAAAGAAGAACTCGGCAATGGCTCCAAGGACCTTGTCACGCGTCCGTCTGGAGAGAAGATCCGATTGCGGGTCGAGCGCGATATGGGGAAGGAACCTGAGGGGGCCGTCGTTGCGCTTGATTTCCTGAAGATCGGTATCATCGACTATTCTTGCGCCGACGAGATCGTTACGAAGCTCGTGTCGCGGCTCTTGAGCGGCGAATACGGGGACAAGTACCTCATGCTTGCCGGCCTCAATGAAAACCAGAAGGAGAACATCGAGGTCGCCCTTGAGCGAAAGGACCTTGCGGTCATGGCCGAGATGCGGGACGGCAGCAGGGCGGTTCTGGGGAACCTGAATAACTATCTCAAGGATACCCTTGATTTTATCGTCAAAAAGAAAAAGGTCACGTCCAGGGAACTTTCGGACGCCAGGAAGATCGAGGCGAATACGAGCGGCACGCGGCTCCTGAACCTCTACAAGAAGCGGCTGGTGAAGCGGGTCGAGGAAGCCCGAAGCGACGGAGCGATGTGGGTGTACGAGCTTTTGTAGGGGCAATTTCCGTTGACTGTAAGCGCTGGGGGATGCTACAATGACCGAACGTTCGCTGTATAAAAGGCAGATGAACAGGGTAACGAAAGAGCTTATCATCTTCATATCGCAGGGCGCCTATGCCGGCAGGTTTCCCGTAGTTCCCGGCACCGCAGGTACGGTGGCCGGGGTTCTCCTTTATCTCGCGATGAAAGGGCTCTCTCCGGCGTGGTATCTGTTCTGGTGCGCCGTTATTATCGCCGGGGGAACGTGGGCCGCGGGCCGTGCCGAGGTCCTGCTCGAGAGAAAAGATCCTCCCTCGGTGGTGATCGATGAGGTGGCCGGTTTTCTTCTGTCCATGTTCATGGTGCCGCCTCAATGGGGGTTTGTGGTTGCGGGCTTTTTTCTCTTTCGGATATTCGACATCATCAAGCCCTATCCGCTGAACCGGCTCCAGGACCTCCACGGCGGCGCCGGCGTGATGCTCGACGACATCGGCGCGGGGATCTACACGAATATCGTTTTGCAGCTTGCGGCGTATTTGAAGCTTCTTTAGACAGGATTACCGGATGAACAAGATAAAGATAAAAAAACAGTTTTTTAATCCTGTCAATCCTGTTATCCCGTCAAAAGGGAAATTTTCTCATGCGGGCTGAAATCATAGCAACGGGCAGCGAACTCCTCTCGGGGGGCATGCCCGACACCAATTCCCTCTTCCTCGCGGAAGAGCTCCTGGATCTCGGCATCGCTACGGCGTTCAAAACGGTTGTAGGCGATGACGAAAAAGACATGGAGGAGGCGTTCCGCCGGGCCCTGGAACGGGCGGAGGTGGTCGTCATCACCGGAGGCATCGGGCCGACCGAGGACGATATCACCCGCAAGGTGACCGCAAAGATCGCCAAGAAGCGGCTGGTGCTGAACGAGGACGCCCTGAGGGCCATCAAGGCCGTGCTTGCCGGCAGGGGCAAGGAGTATATGACGGCCAATGACCGGCAGGCCTTGATCCCGGCAGGGGCGAGGCTCCTCCCGAACTCCGTGGGGGTGGCCCCCGGTTTTTTCTTTGAGGAGGGAGGCAAGTTCATCGCCGCGCTTCCCGGTGTGCCTGAGGAGATGCGGGCCATGTTCCTTGAGGAGCTCAAGCCGGTCCTTGCAGAGCGCGTCGGCGGCAGGGTGTTTCTCAGGCGCAGGATCCTGCGCACCTGCGGCATGTCCGAGTCCGCGGTGAACCAGGCCCTTCAGGACATCCTGAAAAAGGACCGTCCGGCAGTGGGGCTCACGGCAAAAGAGACCGGCGTGGACGTCCGCATCGTTGGAGAGGAAAGCAGCAGCGAACGCGCCCAGGCCGAGGTTGAAAAGGCGGCGACTGCCATCCGGGAACGGCTTGGTGACGCCATTTACGGCGTCGACAACCAGGACATGGAAGAGGTGGTAGGGGCGCTCCTCAAGCAGCGCAGGCTCAAGCTTTCGGTGGCGGAGTCCTGCACCGGCGGACTGATCGGCGCACGGATCACGAACGTCTCCGGCAGCTCGGAGTATTTCGAACGCGGGGCGGTCGTGTACGGCAACCAGGCGAAGACGGAGATGCTCGGCGTGCCCGAAGAGTTGATAAAGAAACACGGGTCAGTGAGCCGCGAGGTTGCCGCGGCCATGGCACAGGGCATCCGGCGGGCGGCCCGTACGGACTACGGGCTTTCAGTCACGGGCATTGCCGGCCCCGGCGGCGGGACCAGGGAAAAGCCCGTGGGGCTTGTGTATATCGGGCTTGCAAGTCCGCAGGGCGTCAAGGTCGAAGAGCACAAGTATCTCGGCACCCGGGCACAGATACGGCTCAAGGCTTCTCAGATGGCCCTCGATATGGTGAGGAAGCATCTGATCGGGTAGTTATGGAGCGAGCCGACCGTGTCGGCGTTTAAAGTCACGGCAACGCGGTTGCCTTGGTCCAGGAACGGCAACGCGGTTGCCTTGGTCCAGAAATATGAGAACCTTCATCGCCATAGAGATCCCCGACGAGATAAAACGGGAGATGGCAAGAGCGCAGGAGCAGCTCAAGCGCTCGGGTGTGGAGGCGGGCTGGACCAGGCCCGAGGGCATCCACCTGACGCTGAAATTCCTGGGCGAGGTGGAAGAGTCGCGGATACCGGATATCATGGCCGCCCTTACCGGCGCCGCTCGAAATACCGGCGGGTTTCGGATCGAGATCGCCGGCGCGGGAGCGTTCCCGAATCCGAAGAATGCCCGCGTGGTCTGGCTGGGGATTTCGGGAGACCGGGACAAACTGGCAACGCTCCAGGCCGCTGTTGAGGAGGCTATGGTAGGGCTCGGCATGGAACGCGAGGACAGGGCCTTCACTCCTCACCTGACGTTAGGGAGGATCAAGGATATCCGCTCCCGCGACCCATGGCTTGCGGCGCTGAATGAGATGAAGGACATCCGGCTCACGGGGTTCGAGGTGGACCATATCAGCCTCATGAGGAGCGAGCTCAAGCCTTCGGGCGCGGTCTATACGGAGATCGGGAAGGTGGAACTTAACTAAAGGGTCAGGGGTCATGGGGCAGGGGTCAGGATTGAGCGGTTCCTTGACCCATGACCCTTGCCCCTTAGACCCGTAACAATAACGCACAGTTCAAAATTTCGGTGCGCCGCGTGGCGGCGAAAGGAGACGGAACATGGCTGATAAAGATAAATTGAAAGCGCTGGAACTGGCAGTGGGCCAGATCGAGAAACAGTTCGGCAAGGGGTCTATCATGCGGCTGGGCAGGGAAGAAATGCCGGCCGGGATCCCCGCTGTCTCGACGGGCTCGCTGGGGCTCGACATCGCCCTGGGCGTGGGCGGCGTGCCGCGCGGGAGGATCGTCGAGATCTTCGGCCCCGAGTCGTCGGGCAAGACCACCCTGGCGCTCCACATCATCGCCGAAGCCCAGAAAGCAGGCGGGCAGGCCGCCTTCATCGACGCGGAACACGCGCTCGATATCACCTACGCCCGCAAGCTCGGTGTGCGCACCGATGATCTCCTCATCTCCCAGCCCGACACGGGTGAACAGGCGCTGGAGATCACGGAGACCCTCGTCCGGAGCGGCGCCATTGATGTGATCGTCGTGGACTCCGTGGCCGCACTCACGCCGCGGGCCGAGATCGAAGGCGAGATGGGCGACGCCCACATGGGCCTCCAGGCCCGGCTCATGAGCCAGGCCCTGCGCAAGCTCACCGGCGCCATCAGCAAGTCCGCCACCACGCTCATCTTCATCAACCAGATCCGCATGAAGATCGGGGTGATGTTCGGGAATCCCGAGACGACCACCGGCGGAAACGCGCTCAAGTTCTACGCTTCGGTGCGGCTCGACATCCGGAAGGTGTCGGCCATCAAGGAAGGCGAGGACGTGACCGGCGGACGGGTGAAGGTCAAGGTGGTAAAAAACAAGGTCGCGCCCCCCTTCCGGGCCGCGGAATTTGATATAATGTTCAATGAAGGCGTCTCCAAGCTCGGCGAGATCATCGACCTGGGCGTGGACAAGAACATCGTAGAAAAGAGCGGTGCGTGGTTCTCGTACAGCGGAACGAGGATCGGCCAGGGGCGCGAGAACGTGAAGCAGTTCCTTGCCGAGCATCCGGACATGGCGTCGGAGATCGAGCTCAAGGTAAGACAGGCCAGCGGTCTCACGGTCCCCAATGTCCCCGTTGCCCAGAACCCCGCACCGGCAGCCGAGAAAGAAACCGCTCCGCCTGCTGAGCGGAGCAGTAAATCCGCAAAGGCACAGAAGACGGAGAAACACGTGGAGGCATAAGGTATGAACCTGAATGACATGCTCAAGATAACCTTCGACCGGCGCGCATCGGACCTGCACATCAAAGTAGGGGTGCCGCCGGTACTCAGGATCGACGGGAAACTGACCCCCATCGAGACGGAGAAACGGCTCACGCAGGAGGACACCCTCGCCATCGCCTTCGGCATCATGAACGCGGCGCAGAAGACGAAGTTCAAGGAGAAGAACGAGCTCGACATGGCCTATGGGGTCCCCGGCCTCGGCCGGTTCCGCGTCAACGTGTTCCAGCAGCGCGGAAGCGTGGGTATGGTCTTCCGCGTCGTCCCGGCAAAGGTCCTGAACTTCGAGGAGCTGCTGCTCCCCCAGGTGCTGACGAAGGTGGCGCAGGAAGCACGCGGCCTGATCCTCGTGACCGGCACAACGGGAAGCGGTAAATCGACGACCCTGGCGGCCATGATCGACTATATCAATACGACCCGTACGGCGCACATCATTACCATCGAGGACCCCATCGAGTTCCTCCACCGGGACAAGAAGAGCATCGTGAACCAGCGCGAGATCGGGAGCGATACCTTCACCTTCAGCGACGCGCTCCGGAGCGCCCTCCGGCAGGACCCGGACGTGATCCTCGTGGGCGAAATGCGGGACTTCGAGACCATATCCACGGCCCTTACGGCGGCGGAAACAGGCCATCTCGTGCTTTCCACCCTCCACACGGTCGACGCTGCGGAAACCATCAACCGTGTTATCACGGTCTTTCCCCCGTACCAGCAGAAACAGGTCCGGATGCAGCTTGCCTCGGTGATCAAGGGGATCGTTTCGCAGCGGCTCGTTCCCCGGGCCGACGGGAACGGCCGCGTGGCCGCCGTGGAAGTGATGCTCGGCACCTTGACCGTCCGGGAGGCCATTATCGACGAGAACAAGACGCGGCAGATACATTCCATCATTTCCTCCGGCATCAGCCACTACGGGATGCAGACCTTCGACCAGTCGCTCCTCATGCTCTACAAGAAGGGACTCATCACCTACGACGAGGCGCTCGTGAACGCGAGCAACCCCGACGATTTCGCCCTTAAGGTGAAGGGCATCCAGTCCACGAGCGACCTCACCTGGGAAGAGGACGAGCGGCGCAAGCAAGGGAAAGGCGCCGCCCAAAAGCCCGCGGAGCCCAAGGAGTACAAGGCGCCGGCTCCCGGGACCGGTGATTTCAAGATCGAGAGGTTCGGGGACAAGTAAATCGATTGCGGATTTCAGATTGCGGAATGCGGATTGAATGCCGTGGATGAAAAGACACTTGCTCAGGCGAAGAACACGGCCTACCGTCTTCTCACGTACCGGCCGAGGAGCCGGGCGGAAATGGAGGCAAAGCTCCGGGACAAAGGGTTTAATGATCCTGTTATCGCTGCCGTGCTGTCTGATCTGGATCGGCTCGGGTATCTTGATGATGAAAAATTCGCGGGCCAGTGGGCGGCAGGCAGGGTCAGGCTCCGTTCCTTCGGCAGGCGGCGAGTCGAGCGGGAGTTACGGGACAAAGGAGTTGACGGAGAAACAGTGACCCGGACGCTCGGGGAAGTCCTTCCGCCCTCCGTAGAGTTGGCGACGGCAAAAGAGACTGCGGAACGGAAACTGCGGACCTTGCAGTCTTTTGACCGCGAGACCAGGCGAAGACGGCTTGCAGGTTTCCTGGAGCGGAAGGGCTTCTCCTACGACGTGATAAGGGATGTTTTGAAGAATATTGATAAAAGCTGATCCTTTTGCCGCGGATGAGCACGGGTTGACACGGATACAATAATTCGAGAGCTTCCTTTGGGTATAGATTTACACAGAGGCCTCAAATTTTCGCAGCTTTGAATCCGGTTTTTCTCCGTTCATCTGCATCCAATCTTCATTTGTGCTTTACGAATTCATCCGTGTCCATTTGTTTATCCGTGGCTGAAAAATTCTTTCGTTTTTTTCGCGATCCCTGCGTCCTCCGCGGTGAATCGTAGTCCAATAATAAAAGTAAGGAGCGCGATTTGAAGGCCAACGATCTGAGAAAGCTGTTTCTTGACTACTTTGCCGAACGGGGGCACAAGGTGGCGCCCAGTTCATCGCTCGTCCCCAGGAACGACCCCACGCTGCTGTTCACGAACGCCGGCATGGTGCAGTTCAAAAGTATTTTTCTCGGCGAGGAGACGCGGGACTACAAGCGCGCCGTCTCGATCCAGAAGTGCATGCGCGCCGGCGGCAAGCACAACGACCTCGAAAACGTGGGCCACACCGCCCGGCACCATACGTTCTTCGAGATGCTCGGCAATTTTTCCTTCGGCGATTACTTCAAAAAAGATGCGATACGGTACGCCTGGGAATTCCTGACGGAGAAGGTCAAGCTCCCCAGGGAAAAAATATGGGTCACCATCTTCCGCGATGATGACGAGGCCTTCGACCTCTGGCGGAAGGAAGTGAATTTCCCGGCCGAGCGGATCGTGCGCCTCGGCGAGAAGGACAACTTCTGGCAGATGGGCGACACGGGCCCTTGCGGGCCGTGCTCCGAGATCATCATTGACCAGGGGCCCGAAATGTCCTGCGGCAAGGCCGGGTGCGCCGTGGGGTGCGACTGCGACCGGTTCCTGGAGATCTGGAACCTCGTCTTCATGCAGTACAACCGGGACGAGTCGGGCACGCTCACGCCCCTGCCCAAGCCGAGCATCGACACCGGCATGGGACTCGAACGCCTCTCCGCCGTGGTGCGGGGCGTCAAGAGCAACTTCGAAACGGACCTGTTCCAGCCGCTGATCAAGCAGATCGCGGCCCTTGCCGGAGTCCCTTATCATAAAGACCGGCAGACGGACATCTCCTACCAGGTGATCGCCGACCATTTGCGGGCCATGACGTTCCTCATCTCCGACGGCGTACTGCCCTCCAACGAGGGCAGAGGCTACGTGCTCCGGCGCGTGATCCGCAGGGCAAGCCGCTACGGCAAGCTTATCGGCATCGACAAGCCGTTCCTGTACAAACTCACCGGAGTGGTCGTCGACGAGATGCGCGACGCCTATCCCGAACTGGTGGACAGCCGGGAGCATGCGGCAAAGGTTGCACTCCTCGAAGAGGAGCGCTTTGTCACGACCCTCGACTCCGGCCTCGCCCTCCTGAACGAGACCGTGGCCAAACTGAAGTCCGCGGGCAGCAAGGTCATCACGGGAGACGTTCTCTTCAAGCTCTACGATACCTTCGGGTTCCCCCTGGACCTCGTGGCCGATATGGCCCGCGACATGGACCTGAAGCTCGACGAAGAAGGATACCGGCGCGCCATGGAAGAGCAGCGCACCCGGGCAAAGGCCGCCTGGGCGGGCACGGGCGCCGAGAAGGTGAAGCCCGTTTACAAGGAACTCGCAGCCAGGCTCCGAAAGCCCCTGTTCACGGGATACGACACCCTCGAGGACAGCGGCGAGGTCCTCGCCCTCATCAAGGGCGACGGGGTGGTCTCCGAGGCCCATGACGGCGACGAGGTGGAGATCATTCTCGACCGCACGCCTTTCTACGCAGCCTCAGGCGGACAGGTGGGAGACACGGGAGAGTTCCGCGGCGAGGCGGCCAAGTTCGTGGTGGAGGATACGGTCAAGCCCGCTGAAGACCTCATCGTCCACCGCGGGCGGGTCAGGAAAGGCTCCTTCAAAACGGGCGACGCCGTCCTTGCAAAAGTTGATGCCGGGAAGCGGGCCGACACGGCCAGGCACCATACGGTCACGCACGTCCTCCACGCAACGCTCCGGTCGGTACTGGGCGAGCATGTGAAACAGGCGGGTTCTCTCGTGGCGCCGGACCGCCTGCGCTTTGATTTTACCCACTACACGGCGCTCACCGAGCGCGAGCGCGAGCGGATCGAGGAGATGGTGAACGAGCGCATCCTCGAGAACCACCCTGTGGAAACGACGGTCATGGACATCGAGCAGGCCATGACCACCGGCGCCATGGCGCTCTTCGACGAAAAGTACGGCGACAAGGTGCGGGTGGTGATGGTAAAAGACGTGAGCAAGGAGCTCTGCGGCGGCACGCATACGCGGGCGAGCGGCGACATCGGCTTGTTCAAGATACTGTCCGAATCGGGCATCGCGGCCGGCGTGCGCAGGATCGAAGCAGTCTCCGGCAGGCCTGCCTACCGCGCCTTCAAGCGCGAAGAGCAGGACGTTCAGGAGATAGCGCGCATGCTCAAGGCCTCGGACCTCGATATCGTTCCGCGCGTCGAGCGGGTCCTGTCACAGCTCAGGGAAACGGAAAAGGAGCTCGAAGGCCTGAAGCATAAGCTCCAGTCCTCCCAGGCAGGGGACGTGGTCGGCGAGGCGCGGATGATCGGCGCCGTCAGGGTGCTGGCCAGGCGCGCAGACGGCATGGACGCCAAGGATCTCCGCGCTTTCGGCGACAAGCTCCGGGACAAGCTCGGCAGCGGCATCCTGGCCCTCGGGACCGCCAAGGACGACAAGGTGAATCTCATCGTCATGGTCTCGAAGGACCTGATTGGCAGGTTCCACGCCGGAACGATCATCAAGGAGCTTGCTTCGATCCTGGGCGGCACGGGCGGGGGCAAGCCCGACCTGGCCCAGGCAGGGGGCAAAGATCCCTCCAAGCTCGACGCGGCGCTCGAGGCCCTGTACCGTGTTGTGGAAAAGGCCGCGAAGAATAAAGCGCCCGCTCCATGAGCGGCCTCGAAATCTGATATAATCATAGTAGACCTTACCACAGGAGGCAGCCATGACACTGTCGGAGATCATCAAGAAGGCAATGCTTGCAGGGCTGGGGGCGCAGGAAAAGGCAAAGGAATTCATCGACGAGCTCGTCAAGGCCGGAGAACTCTCGAAGACCGAGGCCGCCTCGCTCGTCAAGGAATGGGTCGGCAAGGCCGAAGAGAGCACCAGGGACCTGGACACCAAGGTCAAAGACGCCATTGCCAATGCCTTCGAGAAGCTGAACATTCCGTCGCGCGACGCCATCGAAAAGCTGGAAAAGAAGGTCCAGAATCTTTCCGCAAAGATCGATAAGCTTGAGGGCGGCAAAGGGGAAGGCGGGGCGTAAGTCCGCGGCCTCATCGAGTCTATGTCGCTCTTAAGTTTCTGGAGAAGGCACTACCGGGACATTCCGCGCATCCGGCAGATCATCGCGGTGGCGTCCCGGCACGGCTTCGGCCACATCATCGAACAGCTCGGCCTGCAGCGGTTCATCTCCCTCGGCAGGCGCATTCTCACGTTCAAAAAACAGCCGCCTCCCGAACACCGGCTGAGCACGCCTGAACGGCTACGCCTCGTGTTCGAAGAACTGGGGCCTTCGTTCATCAAGCTCGGTCAGGTGCTTTCCTGCAGGCCGGACATGCTTCCTCCCGAGTACGCCCTGGAACTGTGCAAGCTCACCGACTCCGTAGCTCCTTTTCCCTTCCGCGAAGCGCGGGATATTGTCGAAAAAGACCTCGGTGCGCCGCTCGACAAAATCTTCGCGGAGTTCGACCCCGTGCCGGCGGCCGCGGCGTCCATTGCCCAGGTCCACGGGGCAACGCTCTTTGACGGCCGCGCGGTCATGGTGAAGGTCCAGCGGCCCAACATCGAGCGCGTCATTTCGCGTGATATCAGCATCCTCCGCGGGCTTGCCGAGCTCATTGAGGCCTATGTTCCCGATATGGCCGTGTATAACCCGCGCGGCATCGTGGAGGAGTTCGCCCGCACCATCTACCGGGAGCTCGATTTTTTCATTGAGGCCTCCAGTGCCCTCCGCCTCAGAACAAACTTCGAGAAAAGCCCCATCGTCTACATCCCGCAGGTCTTTCCCGACCTTTCGAGCAAGCGCGTCCTCGTCATCGAGAGGCTGGGCGGCATCCGCATCGACGAAGTCGCCCGCCTTGCGCAGGAGGGCTTCGACCTTTCCGACATAGCGAAAAAGGGCGCGGCGGCCTACTTCCAGATGGTGCTCCAGGACGGCTTTTTCCACGCCGACCCCCACCCGGGCAACATCTTCGTGCTGTCCGACGGCAGGATCGGCCTCGTGGACTTCGGCATCATGGGCAGGGTGACCGAGGAGAACATGGAGTATTTCTCCAACGTCTTCGTCGCCCTCGTGAGGCGTGACTTCGACATGCTCGTGCAGCAGTACCTCGACATGGGGTTCATGGTCGAGGAAATGGTGGACATTGACGCATTCCGCCGCGAGGTGAAGGCGGACATTGAGGAGCTCCTTGAGCCCTATTACGGCATGAAGGCAAAACAGATCGACTTTGCCGCATACGTTGCGCGCGTCACCGACCTCCTGCTGCGACACCGCCTGAAGCTGCCCCAGAACCTTTACCTCGTGGATAAAACCCTCATCACCCTTGAGGGCCTCCTGCGGAGGGTCGATCCGGAATTCGATTATCTCGATTCGGCAAAGCCCTACGTCACCAGGCTCATCAGCATGCGGAGGGACCCGCGAAGGGTCCTCCGCACGGTCCGCAAGAATGCCGAGGACCTGTACACGTTTTTCGGCGCGTTGCCGCGGCAGCTGCAGACGTCGTTCAGAAAATTCCTGCGCGGCGACATCCGCATAAAGGTCCAGCACGAAGAGCTCCACACCTTTATCAGGGACATCGACAAGTCGAGCAACCGCATTGCCTTCAGCGTCATTACCGCCGCCATCATTGTGGCGTCATCCATAATCATCCACTCCGGGCAAGGCGAGAAGATCCTCGGGCTTCCCGTGTTCGGCCTGATCGGGTATGTGATCGCGGCGTTCCTCGGAGTCTGGATCCTCATCGGGATCATGCGGTCCGGCCAATTATAAACTTCCTGAGAGCGCGACGTGTCCCGGCGATTACCGAGGGTGGTTTTCTGCCGCCGTCACCAGGGAATGATGGACATCGCCGACAGGAGACGGCCGCGCTCTTTCGCGGTAATCCCTCAGTTACGGGGGCAGCAGCCCTTTCGCTCTGCTGCGCAAGCGTGCACATTGGGCAGTGGCCCACAAGGATATACGTCCTGTCCCCGCAGCACGTACGCTTCGCACGTGCCTGCTTCGGGATACGTGGTTTTACCATGATCTGCGGGGCACTGAAAAGCGCGTCTATCGCTCAAGGGCTGCTACCCCCTGCTCATGTATCCCCGTCACTGAGAAGGGATTACCTTTCGCGGAGCAAAACTGTTGACCGGGGAGGCCGCAAAGGAGTATAGTGCCCCCGTATTTTGCGCATCCCGCCCTCCCTTGCGGGGCAGAGGACCGGAAGACCATGAAAACAATAAATAAGAAACTCAAGCCCCTGATTCGCGCCTGGATGACCGTCAAGCACTGGGTCAAAAAAAGGCCGTGGACCTCGTTCCTGCTTGCCACAGCGGCGCTCACGATCACCATCCATTTCTACATCGCCCTCTTCGTGCCGCCGACGCGCGAGAAGGCCTGGAAGGAAATCGAAGTGACCGAGGGGATGAGCTTCAAGGCGATTGCGTCGGCGCTCCAGCGGGAAGGCATCATCCGCTACCGCGGGTACTTCGAGATCATCGGCAGGCTCGAGGGCATTACCCGGAACGTGCGCGTCGGCTACTACGGTCTTGGTTCGCACATGAGCATGTGGGAGGTGCTCGGGGCCCTGCGGACGGGGAAGATCATCGAGTACGAAGTGGTGGTCCCCGAGGGCTACAACCTCTATCAGATCGGCTACACCCTGTCGGGCACGCCGCTCATCTCCGACCCCGGGCAGTTCATCAACCTGGCCGGGAAGAAGGACTTCGCCCGCAGCCTGGGAGTGGAAGCCGATACGCTCGAGGGGTACCTGTTTCCGGACACCTATTATTTCCCGAAGGGGATCACGGCGGAGGGGATCGCGAAGCGAATGGTGCAGCGCTACAAGGGCGCCTTCGCCGACAGCTACCGCACCCGCGCCGGGGAACTGGGCTTCACGGAGCACCAGATTATCACCCTGGCCTCCATCGTCGAGAAGGAGGCGAAGCTTCCGGAGGAGCGGAAGCTCATCGCCGCGGTATACCACAACCGTCTGAAGCAGGGCATGAAACTCCAGGCCGACCCCACGGCTGTCTACGGCACAAAGGCGTGGGTCACGAACGTAACGCTCAACGATCTCAAACGCAGATCACCCTATAACACCTATCTCCACAAAGGCCTGCCGCCGGGGCCGATCGCAAACCCGGGGCAGGGGGCCATTCTGGCGTCGCTCTATCCCGAGCAGGTGGACTATCTCTTCTTCGTGGCTCAGGGAGACGGTTCTCATTATTTTTCTCATGATTATACGGCCCACGTGAAGGCGGTGGGACGCTATCGGAACAACAAGCGGATCGCCGCAAAGAACCAGGCTAAAACAAAGCAGCGGAAATAGTTTCCCCGCCCCATTCCTTCAGCTTGTTCGTAATGAATTTCACGATCGCTTTGTGCTCCTCGTTTCCCCGGTCACTCACCGCGAGCGCCTTTCCGAAGGCGAAGTGAACGGTCTTTGAGGGGTCGATCCTGCCGAAGTCCTTCAACCACCTGCCGGTGCCCCACGCGTCCGTTTTGAGCGCGATGGGGACCACGGGCACGCCGGCCTTTTTGGCGAGCTTTATGCCGATGGAATTGAACGTCTCGGGATCAAGGTGCGCGGCCCGGGTCGTCTGGGGGAAGATGATGACGGATCTGCCGGCCTTCAGCCGTTCCGTTCCTCCTTCGAGCACGGCCCTCAGGTCGTCGCGAGGGTTTACCCGGCCCACGGTGATGGGGTCCCGTGCGCGCATGATGTGCTTAAAGACCGGGTAGTCGACAAGGCTTTTCTTCACCACGAAGGTGGCGTCCTTGAAGGGGGCGATGAGCACCGGGAGGACGAAGGTCTCGAGGGTGCTCATGTGGTTCGCCACGAACACGCAGGGCCCCTTGAGAGTGGTGAAGTGCTCCGTTCCCTCTATCTCGATCCGGATGCCCGCCTGTTCGAGGGCGCGGAGCGAGGACAGGCTGCTCCAGCACCACGCCGCCGTATCGTAATCCCCTCGCTTCGCCTTCGCGCTCCCCTTGAACACGATCGAGGCAATGTGGCTGAAAACAAAGGCGGAAGGGCATATCCTCGCCCAAAACGAAACTCGTTCGCGATTGGACTTGTACGAACTGCGCGTGTAGGTCAGACGGTGCACGAGAGGTTTCCTCCCTTATAAAAGTACTGAAGCAATCTCCTATTCCCGTTGCCGGGGATCAAGAGCATCGCGGATCCCTTCGCCGAGGAGGTTGTACCCGAGGACGGTCAGGAGTATGGCGAGCCCGGGGAACGCGGAGAGCCACCAGGCGATTTCGATATGGTCCTTGCCCGAAGCCAGAAGGCTGCCCCAGCTCGGCGTCGGCGGCTGTACTCCGAGGCCCAGAAAGCTCAATCCCGACTCGATGAGGATGGCCCCTCCGATGCCCATGGTGGCGGAGACGAGAAGGGGAGAGAGCCCGTTCGGCAGGATATGCCTGAAGATGATGCGGCCGTCGGGCGCGCCGACGGCGCGCGCCGCTACCACGAATTCCCGTTCCTTGATCGACATGAACTCGGCCCGGATGAGCCGGGCAGGCTCCATCCAACTGGTGAGGCCGATGACGACCATGATGTTCCAGATGCTCGGCTCCAGGATGACCACGACGGCCAATATCAGGAAAATCGTCGGGATCGTGAGCATAACATCCACGCTTCTCATGATCACCATGTCGTATATCCCGCCATAGTATCCTGCGAGCGACCCAAGGATGATTCCTATAAGCGTTGCGATCCCGACAGCGGCGAAACCGACCTTCAGGGAGACGCGCGAGCCCCAGATCATGCGCGAAAGCACGTCCCTCCCGAGCTCGTCGGTGCCGAGGGGATGGGCGAACGTGGGGCCAATGAGGATATTTTTAATGTCGATGGCGGACGGGTCATGGGGCGAGAGGAACGAAGCAAAAAGAGCGACAATGAATACCAGCGCGACGAGCGCCCCGCCGACGACCGCGAGACGGTTTCCCGCAAACTGCCGCAGCGATGATAATGCTATAGTAATCGTACGGCTCATTGTTTGCTCCAGGCCTGAGTAGTTACATTTTCTCTTTATTTCAGCCTCACCCTCGGGTCGGCGAGGGCGTAGCCCACATCGGCCAGGAAATTGCCGAGCATGGTGAGAATTGCACCCGGCACGAGAATGCCCATTGACAAATTATAGTCCCGCGAGAGCGTTGCCTGGTAGAACAACTGCCCCATGCCGGGAATTCCGAAAACCGTTTCCGTAATCACGCTCCCGCCGATGATGCCCGGCAGCGCAAGACCGAGTATGGTGATGACGGGCATGAGAGCATTCCGGAGAGCGTGTTTATACACTACGCTCCCCTCCGGGAGCCCCTTTGCCCGCGCAGTGCGTATATAGTCCTGGCCCAGGACCTCAAGCATGTTGTTTCTCACGTATCGAGAGAAGCCGGCCAGCCCGCCAAAGGACAGGATGAATACCGGAAGGATCAAATGCTCGGCTTTGTCCATGAGCCTGCCCCATGACGTCAGTCCGCTCACGTCAAGGCTTTGGATGCCCGAGATAGGAAGGATTCCCACCTGAACACCGAAAAAATATATGAGGAGCAGGGCAAGCCAGAAGGAGGGCGTGGAAAAGCCTACGAAGACAAAGATAGTCACGAAGCGGTCCAAAAGTGAATATCGGCGCGTAGCCGAAAGGATGCCGATGGGGATCGCTATCAGCAGGATAAGGCCGAGGGACAGGAGATTCATGGTAAGCGTGATCGGGAGCCGCTCGAAAATCTTGTCCTTCACCTTGCGGCCGTCGGCGAAGGCTTCACCGAAATCGAGGGTCGCAAACTTGCCGACCCACGTGGCGTACTGCTTGTAAACGGGCTGGTCGGCGCCGTAGAGCTTCCTGAGGCGCTCCCGCGCCTCGGCGGACGCCTTGGCCGAGAACTCCATTTGCGCTTCAGCCGGCCCGCCCGGGGCAAGATGCATAATGCCGAAATCGAGCAGGGTGATGCCGAAGAGGATCGGTATCATGAGCAGGGTGCGTTTTATAAGATAGACGAGCATGAGGAATGTGCTTTTCAGCCCGTGACCTTGAACACGAGGTCAAAGGGCTTGGCCGGCCGGGAGAGCCTGATACCGGTGAACTGGCCGCGCACTGCCTTCTGCACGGGCTGATGGTCGAACTCCATGACCTCCACTTTCTGGGTAAAATCCGTGTCGTTGCCCTTGACGCGGATGGTCTCGCCGACTGCCAGCTCTCCGAAATCCAGCTTGATGGCGGCAACGGAGTTCTTGTCGAAAAACTTGATTACCGAGCCGATGCGCTCTTCCATAGTGCTAATAATAGTATAAAACCGCGGTCATTTCAAGGGGAAAGACCCGATTTTTGAAATGGAGAGCGACCGGCCGGTACCTCATGAATCCGCCGGGAAAACGCATTGCTGTTCGGTAATCCTTCAGTTACGGGGGCAGCAGCCCTTTCGCTCTGCCGCGCAAGCGTGCACAGTGGGCAATGGCCGCACAAGGATATACGTCCTGTCCCCGCAGCACGTACGCTTCGCACGTGCCTGCTCTGGGATACGTGGCTTTACTATGATCCGCGGGGCACTGAAAGGCGCGTCTATCGCTCAAGGGCTGCTACCCCCGCTCATGTATCCCCGTTACTGAAGGATTATGTTGTTCGATACATAGCGCTTGACAATGGGTATCGTGCTGAGTATTATATGCTTTGCGAGTCAGGGGTTCGGCGGTACGCAGTCTTTCGCGGGGCGTGGCGCAGCCCGGTAGCGCGTCTGCTTTGGGAGCAGAAAGCCGGAGGTTCAAATCCTCTCGCCCCGACCATAAATACGGTACGGCATTGAAAAATGGAAATTTTAAATTGGAAATTGAAAAGTTGAGGAAAAATTTTAAATTTTCAATCTTCAATTTACATTTTTCAATACGTGAAGCGTCCGCGCCTGTAGCTCAGGTGGATAGAGCAACAGCCTTCTAAGCTGTGGGCCATGGGTTCGAATCCCGTCAGGCGCGCCAAGTTAATTTCGCCACAGCGAAATTAACAGTTTTGAGTTTCCCGTGGTTAGTTTTGAATTGAACTTCCAACTAAAAACTAATCACTTATAACTGTATTTTTATGGTGGGCGTAGCTCAGCTGGTAGAGCACAAGGTTGTGGCCCTTGTGGTCGCGGGTTCAAGCCCCGTCGCTCACCCCAATTTTAAAATTGCGGATTGCGAATTTCGGATTGCGGATTGGAAAGCTGTAAACGCCTTTAAACATCCGCATTCCGCAATCGACAATCCGCGATTCATTTGCGCCCGTAGCTCAGCTGGATAGAGCGTCGGACTTCGAATCCGCAGGCCGCAGGTTCGAGCCCTGCCGGGCGCGCCATGTAAGGCAAGTTGACCGCGTCGGCAGCACCGGCTTGATATGCGGTCTCCTGCGGCCTGAGGGGTGCAGGGGAGCGGCTCCCCTGCGGTTCGGGGGAGATACCAGGAGGGGGCAGGCCCCCTCTGGGGAGCCCCTTGCGGGCGACGGCAGCATGGTTCGAGCCCTGCCGGGCGCGCCACTTTGATTGTGGATTGTAGATTGCGGAATGCGGATTGAAAAGCTAAATTTAAAGAAGGAGATCTAATCCGAATTCCGAAATCCGCAATCCGAAATACACTGCGCCCGTAGCTCAGCTGGATAGAGCGTTGGCCTCCGAAGCCAAAGGTCGTGGGTTCGACTCCCGCCGGGCGCACCATATAAAATTACCGTCGACTGGCAGCCTGCAACCGACAACCGGTCGGTGATCAGGAGGAGAACCCATGACCTCAGGGGTTTCAGGGGAAGCATTCCCCTGTGCTTCGGGGGAGATACCAGAGGGGGCGGGCCCCTTCTGGGGAGCCCTTTACGGGCGACGGAGTGCGGTTCGACTCCCGCCGGGCGCACCAATTTCACCGGATAAAATTTAGTTGCATCCCGCACGAAAGATCAGTATAATGCCGAAGTTTGTAACCGGTTTTCTTGATTGCATGGGCCGTTAGCTCAGTTGGTAGAGCAGCTGACTCTTAATCAGCGGGTCGAAGGTTCGACTCCTTCACGGCTCACCATACACTCACTCGGGGAGCAGTGGTCAGCGGGCAGCGGAATCAAGAGGCTGCCTGGCGGCGCACTGCTCTCTTTGTTCGTGCAGCGAGAGTGGCGGAACTGGCAGACGCGCCAGACTTAGGATCTGGTGGGCAACCGTGGGGGTTCAAGTCCCCCCTCTCGCACCAATTCACATGCGGAATGGGGAGTGCTGAGCGGGAAATGGAAATGAAAGCCCCGGCCTGCGGAAAATCATCCTGAGATATTGCAGCAATGCTCTGAAGACTCGTCAGCCTCATAAACTCTTAAACAAAGGTGAACAAGGATGAAAGTTGCCGTTGAGGACATCAGTCCTGTAAAGAAGAAGATCCGTATCGAAGTGCCTTCCGATGCCGTCAGCGCGGAGATGAATAAGGCCATTGCGGACATCGCGAAGAAGGCGAAGATCCCCGGTTTCCGTCCGGGAAAGGCGCCGAAGGCGATCGTCGAGAAGCACTACGCCGAAGAGGTCCGGTCCGACGTGGTCAACAGGCTCATCACGGACTCCTATTTCCGGGCGGTGCACGAGCAGAAGATCAGCCCCGTGGACATGCCCGAGATCGGCGACGTCTCCATGAACAGGGGCGAGCCGCTCAGCTTCTCCGCCACGGTCGAAGTGCGGCCCGACATCGGGCTCGGAACCTACGACGGCGTCGAGGTGAAGGAGCAGAACCTGACCGTGACCGACGAAGAGGTGGCCCAGACCATTGACCGCCTCCGCGAGATGTATGCCCAGCTCGAGGTGGTCGAAGGCAGGCCCGTGCAGAAGGAAGACACGCTCGTCATCGATTTCCAGGGGTTCCGCGAGGGCAAGGCCATCGACGGCGCCAAGGCCGCTGACTATATGCTGGCCCTGGGCAAGGGAAGCCTGATCCCGGGCTTTGAAGACCAGCTTGAAGGCATGAGCAAGGGCGAAACGAGGGAGATCAAGGTCACTTTTCCCGGCGACTACTCGAACGCGGAACTGGCGGGCAAGGACGCGCAGTTTACGGTGACCCTGAAGGAGCTCAAGCGCGCCGTGGTTCCCGAGCTGAACGATGAGTTCGCCAAGGACATCGGCGACCACAAGTCCGTGGAGGACCTCCGGGCCAGGATCAAAGAGGATATCGAGGTGCGGAAGCGCAATGAGCAGGCCTCGGCCCAGCGGGAGGAGCTTCTCTCCAAGCTCATCGAGGCCCATTCCTTCGATGTCCCGCCCGGCATGGTGGAACGCGAGCTCCAGTCCATGTTCCGGCAGCATGCCACGCGCCAGGCGCGGCAGGGCGTGGACGTCAAATCCCTTGATGCCGCAGCGTTCCGCGACCAGCACCGCGCGCTTGCCGAGGGCAGGGTCAAAGGGGTGCTGATCCTGGATGCCGTCGCCGAGCGGGAGAACGTAGCCGTGAGCGACGAGGAACTTTCGGCCGAACTGGCCGTCATCGCCCGCAAGTCGGGCCAGCCCGTGGAGGCGGTCAGGAAGTACTACGACTCCCTCGACGGCGGGATGGATAACCTGCGTTCATCATTGATCCAGGAAAAGGCATTGGGCCTCTTGCTTTCCCGGGCAAAGAAGGTATATAATTAACACCAGGGAATACAATCACAGCCACGGCCGCCAAGGCTCCAAGAAAGCAATGCAAAAGTCAAATTTCAAAATGCAAATTGTAAAACGGCCTGAGGCCATGATTTTCAGCACTTCATTTTGACTTTTACATTTTGCACTTTGCACTTTGCATTTTGCATTCATCAGACTTCGCGTCTGAGCGGCTTCGTGGCAAAAAAGGAGTTTTCATGTCGTTAATACCGATGGTCGTAGAGCAGACGAGCCGCGGAGAGCGGGCGTATGACATTTATTCCCGGCTCCTGAAAGACAGGATCATATTCCTCGGAACGGCCATTGACGATAACGTGGCCAATACGGTGATCGCCCAGCTGCTGTTCCTCGAGGCCGATGATCCGGACAAGGACATCTCGGTGTACATCAACTCGCCGGGGGGCATCGTCACCTCGGGGCTTGCCATCTACGATACCATGAATTACATCAAATGCGCCGTCTCGACCATCTGCATCGGCCAGGCTTCGAGCATGGCGGCGCTCCTCCTGGCGGCGGGGACCAAGGGGAAGCGCTTTTCGCTGCCCCATTCCCGCATCATGATCCATCAGCCCATCGGCGGGTTCCAGGGGCAGGCCACGGACATCGAAATCCACGCCAAAGAGATCCTGAAACTCAAGGACACCCTGAACAAGATCCTGGCGTCCCATACGGGACAGCCCCTCGACAAGATACGGACCGATACGGAGCGGGATTTTTTCATGTCCGGCGAAGACGCAAAACAGTACGGGCTCGTCGACGAGGTGATCACCAAGAAGCATATACGGAACGTGAAGGAGAAGTAATCCCATGACGGAAAAGAAAGACCATACCGCGCCCCTCAAGTGCTCCTTCTGCGGCAAAGGGCAGGAGGAAGTAAAAAAATTGATCGCCGGGCCGTCGGTGTTCATCTGCAACGAGTGTGTCGACCTCTGCAACGAGATCATCGCCGAGGAGTGGGAAGAGACCAAGGAGGCCAAGATCCCCCGGCTCCCCAAGCCGTCGGAGATCAAGCGCACCCTCGATGAATACGTGATCGGCCAGGACCGCGCAAAGAAGATCCTGTCCGTGGCCGTCCACAATCACTATAAGCGGATCGGCGTGCAGCAGGAGATCGGCGAGGAAGTGGAGCTCCAGAAGAGCAATATTCTGCTCATCGGGCCCACGGGAACGGGCAAGACCCTCCTTGCCCAGACGCTGGCCCGGATCCTCGACGTGCCGTTCACCATCGCCGACGCCACCACCCTCACCGAGGCGGGCTACGTGGGCGAAGACGTTGAGAACATCATCCTCAAGCTTCTCCAGAACGCGAACTACGACGTCGAGCGCGCCCAGCGGGGCATCGTGTACATCGACGAGATCGACAAGATCAGCCGGAAATCGGAAAACCCCTCCATCACCCGCGACGTTTCGGGCGAGGGTGTGCAGCAGGCCCTCCTCAAGCTCATTGAAGGGACCGTGGCGAGCGTCCCGCCCCAGGGCGGCCGCAAGCATCCCCACCAGGAGTTCATCCAGGTGGACACGACGAACATCCTGTTTGTCTGCGGCGGCGCCTTCGTCGGCCTCGACGTCATCGTCGAGCAACGCATCGGCAAAAAGACCATGGGGTTCGGCGCCGAGATACAGAGCAAACAGGACCGCAAGCTGAGCGAGATGCTGGCGAGCCTCCAGCCCGCGGACCTGCTCAAGTACGGGCTCATCCCCGAGTTCGTCGGACGCATGCCCGTGGTGGCCACGCTGGAAGAGCTCGACGAGCACGCGCTCATCGACATCCTTACGCGGCCCAAGAACGCGCTTATCAAGCAGTACCAGAAGCTCCTCGCCCTCGAGGGCTGCAAGCTGCGCTTCACCGACGGCGCGCTCGAAGCCATCTCCAAAAAGGCGATCACGCGCAAGACGGGAGCCCGCGGTCTGCGCGCCATCCTCGAGGACGTGATGCTGAACGTGATGTACGACGTGCCGTCCCAGCCCGGCATCAAGGAGTGCGTCATCAGTGAGGATGTGATCAAAGGCGGGGCCGAGCCGCTGCTCATCTACGAGAAGATCGCGTAATTCAGAAGACAGAACACAGAAGACAGAATACAGGGGACAGGTGCAAGACCAGCAGTAACGATCCTGCATCTGTCCTTTTCCGGTCTGTTGTCTGTCTTCTGTCATCTGTTTTCTGAACCCATGAAAATCCTTTCCGCCGAATTCGTCACGAGCGCCGCAGGGCCCGGGCAGTTTCCCGTCGATCCCAGGCCGCAGATCGCTTTTGCCGGCCGCTCGAACGTGGGCAAATCATCGATCATCAACGCGCTGCTCAACCGAAAAAGCCTCGTCAAGACGAGCTCGACGCCCGGCAAGACGCAGCTCATCAACTTTTTCATCATCAACAAGCAGTTCTACTTTGTGGACCTCCCGGGGTACGGGTATGCCGCCGCCCCCCGAAGCGTGGCGGAGGCCTGGGCGCCGATGATCGAGTCCTATCTGAAGGACTCGCCCGAGGTCCGCGCCGTGGTGGTTCTCCTGGACAGCCGCCGTGAGCCGGACGAACGGGACCAACGGCTCGTTGAATGGCTGCAGCATTACGGGATTCCCGCCATCTACGCCCTGACCAAGGCGGACAAGCTGACGCGCCAGGAGGCGGAGCGCGCCCGGCAAGAGATCGCCGCAAAGCTGGGGATCGAAGGGCCCCTCCTCCTTACATCGGCAACGAAAGGGACGGGAATCAGCGAGCTCCGGGCGGAGGTAAGCAAGCAACTTGTAAGCAGATGAAGGTATGAGCGGGAGAATGGGTGAACCGGAGAACCGGCGAGTTAAGAACGATTTTATCCCCGCTTCCCCGTTTCTCCGATTCCCCGATTCATTATGCATCTATTTATAGAGGTGACTCCATGGACTTCATACATGACCTGACCGGTTCTCTGTTCTGGATCACGGTGCTCAGCATCGTTCTCTTTACCGCGGGGAGCATAGCCATCGAGGTCCTTACGGGAAAGTCCAGGCTCCTCAGGCCCATGGGGGCAGGCTTCAAGCTCCTCCTCTTCTTCGCCTCCGTTCAGCTTTTTCTTCACCTCGGCGCCGCCGAACACTATCCCCGGTTTTCCAGGCACATCAATTTTTTCTCCTGGCTGGTCTTCGTCCTCGCCGTGGTCCGCCTCGGCCTGTACCTGTACGGAGACCTCTTCGTTGTCAGGCTGAAGCGCGGCAGCTTCCCGGCGGCGTTCAAGAACATCATCACCGTCTCCGCCCTTGTGGTGGCGGCGCTGGTCCTGCTCAAGGAAATCCTGAACATCAACGTCACGTCCCTCATCGCCACGACCACGGTGCTCACGGCCACGGTAGGCCTTGCGCTCCAGGGCACCCTCGCCAACATGCTGGCGGGGCTTACGATCCACCTCGAAAAGCCCCTGAAACAGGGTGACTGGGTCTCCGCAGCTGGGCATGAAGGCCGCGTCATGGACATCACCCTCCGCTCAACGCGAATTTTGACCATCGAGAACAACGAGGTGTTCATCCCGAACAGCAAGGTCCTGAGCGAGGCCGTGGTGAACTACAGCATGCCCGACACGACCATGGTCAGGAAGCTTGCCGTAGGCGTGAGCTACGGCGTTCCGCCGAACAGGGTCAAGGACGCCGTCCTGGGGGTCCTGTCATCGGTGGAAGGAGTGAGCGCGGACTTCAAGCAGCAGGTCCGCGTGCTGCACTACGGTGACTTTTCCGTCTCTTACGAAATACGGTTCGCCATGAGCGATTTTTCCCGGTATGTGGAGATCGAGGCGGAGATCATGAGCCTCCTCTGGTACCGCTTCAAGCGGAGCGGCATCGAAATACCCTTCCCCATCAGGAACGTGAACCTCACGCAGATCACCCCGGAGGCCCGCCACATTGAGACGGAAAAGCTCGCGGCCGAGATCATGGGCCTCATGGAAAAGGTGGACATCCTCTCACCGCTCTCCAAATCGGAATTGAAGAAACTGGTGGCAACGGTGGGCGTCGAGGCCTATGCAGCGGGGGAATTCCCCGTGCGCCAGGGCCGGGCAGGGGACACCTTCTTCATCATCAAGAAAGGCCGCGTCGAGGTGATCGTGGAGAAGGCCTTGGGCGAGAGCGCCCGCGTGGCGGTCCTCGGCCCCGGAGACTTCTTCGGCGAAATGAGCCTGCTCACCGGCGAGGCCCGCACGGCGAGCATCCGGGTGAAGGAAGACGCAGAGTTCATAGTGATCGACAAGGAAAGCTTCAGCTCCATCCTTGCCTATAATCCCTCCATTGCCGAGTCCCTGAGCAAGATCCTTTCGGAGCGTCAGGCAGGCCTTGAGGCGCAGCGCGAGCGCCTCGACGCGGCCTCCTTGGAACGCCGCAAGAAAGACACCTCAGGCAAACTGCTCCACCGGATCAGG
>ERZ1292625.1302-Hain-H41-01um-R1-1302-length-30636-cov-9_pt1 | contig 30636 bp, 20 predicted proteins | sample MGYA00564400_ERZ1292625 | MGnify/ENA primary metagenome ERZ1292625 (study PRJEB36523, sample SAMEA6512639) | groundwater metagenome | collected 2019-01-08 | study: AquaDiva: Metagenomics assemblies of 32 groundwater samples
ATAATTTCTTGCTAGCTAGATGACCCAATAATGGCACACTGTAAAATCTGTTTACAATTAAATTGTGCCATTAAAGCTATCCAGTCTTATACTTGGCATGATCATAGCAATTTCTTCAATTATGCGCGCTTTTTTCGCTCTTACTCTATTTTACTTCTTATCTTCTACTGCAGTTGCTCAAAGTATGAGTTGTTCTCAAGTATTTTTTAAACTTCCGGAAATGAATAAGGGGCAATCTGCCTTTGTCGAAAAAGCCAAATTAAATTTAAAACAACTCGTGGATAAAATTGGAATCAAAGACTTAGAAGAAAACTACACAATTACCCTCGAACCTGCAAGTCAGTTAAAATTTACTTCAGAAAATCAAACTGATCAGTCTTTGATCGATAGCCCCAAAGATTTAATTCTAAAAATCAGTTCTAGAAATCAACAAAGTACAGATTCTTTAACTTTTAAAGTAAGTTATGTTCGTAAAAATGGAAAAGAAATCTGGAATATCGATTACGCACCGTCATCGAGTGCTCTAACTTCACGCGATTATTTTATTTCATTTCGAGCTGGCGTTATTAACGGAAATCCACATTATGTTAGGGCATCTGCATTGATGGAAATGCAATCTATACTTTCTTTAATGACAAAAAAAATGAATTCACCTCAACAAACTGAATATCTCCTTAGACTAAATCTTCTTCTCAGGCTAACGGCAAGTCATCCTGAAAAAAATCAGGCCGTACTAAAAGCTTGGCAATCATTCAAGCAAACATTAAAAGATAAAGATCTCACAGAATACAAACTCACGCAGAATGATCTTGAAGTTATTTCAGACTTACGCAAATTAAAAGATGCAAATAATGTTACTGTCGGCGAGCCAAATATAGCAAATATAGAAAAATTTCTAAGTAGTAAGTCGAAAGAATTCCTTAAACTTGATGATGGCCTTGGAAGTTCAATCACTGCTGAAAAAGCTGAAAATGGCGCCCTCGTATTAAATTTAACTTTTTTAACAAAAAAAGTAACGACAGAACAGATTTCCTTGTGGCTTAAGCCTTATATATTAACTGGAAAATCAGAAATAACTATAACTGATATTCCAGGGTTTAAATGGCTAGCCAACTACAGTGTAAAAATTGATATATCGAGTTTAGAAGAGTCATTAAAAAAAAGTACCCTATACACATTTTTTAATGAGCTTAGCTCATCATCCTTTGCGATTGGCGTACGAGCGAAAAAGTCCTTAAAAGCAGATTCTGGTCCTACGTATGATAAGTTTGTTCAAGCTATAAAAAATACGATAAGTACATATTTAGCGAAGCGTTCTGTGAACGAAAATGATTTAACTATCGAAGAAAAAATAGAATTAGTTAAATACGGGCACTTATCCTATTACAAATTAGTAATTCCAACCCTTTCACCAGAGCAAAGAGCCGGCGGCGTTCAGTATAAGGCAGCTTTGAGTGCAAGAGAAATTATCATATACATAAAAGAAGTGTTTCCAAATACGACAGACACAGAACTTCAACCTCTAATAAAACAAGCTGCCAAAGATGTAACTGATTACTTAAGTAATACTTTTAAAGACTTCTAATTTACGATTCACCATTTTATCCACAACAATTGACACCACCATATCACTCAGCACATTAACTACAGAGCGGCCGCGGGCAATTACCCAATCCACCGTAAGTAAGATGGGAAGTATTTCTAAAGGCAGACCTATTGTGATCAACACCAATGAAAGCGAAACTATCCCAGCTTCGGGCACCCCGGTGATACCAATGGCAGCAATGATCGCAAATAACATCGCCAACAATTGCTGTCCTATGCTTAGATCGATGCCGTAAGCTTGCGCCACAAATAATACAGCCATCGCCTCATATAAAAGAATTCCGTCATTATTAAAATTCGTACTTAAGCAGGCGCCCAGTCGTGCTGAAGTTTTAGAAACTCCCAATTGATCCAATGACTCCAACGTCATAGGAAGAGTGGCCAAACTGCTGTTACTTCCGATCGCATTTAAAACGGGCTCCTTAGCTTTACTCCAAAAATAAGATAACGGAATGCGGGCAATAAACTTTATCCAGATTTGATAAATTAATAATACATGTATTATTAAGCCGGCAAATCCGGCAAGTAGGTATGCCGCTAATCCATGGAAGGGTTCAAAACCATGTTCACCCACAGTTTTAGCGATGACTCCAAAAATAGCAAAAGGAACTAATTTAATAATCCAACCTAAGATGACTTCAAATATTTTTAAAGAAGCACTCACTAGTTTTTCAACGATCTCAAATGAGTGGCGCAGATCAGGATTACGAACTTGAGCCGTCTTTAATCCAAATCCAAAAACGATTGCCATTAAAACAACCGAAATCACAATGTTCTGTCTAAAGGGATCTACAAAGTTTGTCGGTACATATTCTATAAATGTTTTTACAATATCAATTTTTTCTAAACCCTTAAATTTTCCTAAATCAGCACCTTGAGCACTGAGCGCATCGATCTTAAGATAAAGGCCAGGTTTAAACAGATTGGAAATTGCCAAACCAATCGCTGCCGCGAAAAAAGTATTAATAACAATGACCATGACAAGATATCGAGCATGCTGCCATCGAATCGTGGATGTAAGAATTGAATCCATAATTGCAAAAAATATTAAAGGAGCAGCAATCGTTTTAATCGCTTCAATAAATATTTTGCCAAATTGCCCTAAAGCTTGGGCCTGAGGCCCTAGCCACAAGCCCACTAAACAACCCAATCCGATAGCAATAGATATTTGCAAAGTCAGAGATTTCTTTTTCATTTAGCTAACCATGCAGAAACTTCCACACGGCTGTCAATCTTTGTCGTCTATAAAACTCTTGTATCGAGCCAACCAATAGGCTGCTAAAAAGGGAACTCCGGGCGAGGCCGCTTCAAATTCGCCATCCATACGAAAGGCATTATTTTGCCAAGCAAAACCGTGCATGGGACGAATATCAATTGGAAGTGGTTCATATGAATACCATTCAGTATCGTCTTTGCTTTTGAAAAAACCACTGTTCAGGCCTTCGTATTTTGGAATGCGAGGGTTATTACTATTTTTACGATTTTCATATGAATCCAAAGGAAAACGATAAAGTCCTTCAATAGAATCTTCGACTTCTGATTTTCTAAAATTCTTTCCTTGTTGCGACGCCAATAATAAATTCCAAAAGGAATTTCCGTCATTTTTTACTGGCTCGTGAGTCATTTCCTTAAATCCCTTTAAATAATAAGAGCGAATTTTATTATTGGTTTCATTTTGTGTCAGCATATAAAGCATGAGGTGTCCCAGATTTGAGCCCACCGGATCCAAAAGAGTCTCAGTGTTTGCCACACCATCAATAAATGGATTAACAATTGGAACCACAGCATCGATGATATTTTCAGTGCGCGTCAGTCCATAATCACGAGCATAGCGCCACCAAGCTGTTTCAAGAAGAAACTGATAAGCCTTTTTAAGTCTAGGATCTTCAGTAATTTTGCTCGCAACTTGCAATAAGACCAAAGCCCGCTGGGCATTTCCTGCTTTTACTGCAAAATAATGCAAAATATTTTTTGCTATGACTTCGAGGAATCCACATTTTCGGTGATCAGAAAAACATCCATCTGGATCTGAAGATAAATATGTATCAAAACCGGATATAGCCATGCCGTCTTTGATAAAACCAAAGGCAATTTCACGCATATCTTCTTTTAAAACTGCTTTTAACATTTGATCTTGAATGACATCCCAACTTTCTGAAAGACCATACAAATAACCCACGTACATGTCCCAAGAAATGTGTCCTCGCCAAATGTAATCTTCATATCCAGGTCCGCCTCGGAACCACTCTTTATCAAGAGCCTTTTTTTTATCGGGCTGCAAGAGCATCCGACGCGCTACCAATGATTTATTGCCAGTGACTTTGTGTAAATCATGAAAGGCCCACAAAGAAGGTTCTAAATTGCGAATGGCTTCTTGATCTTTCGTTACTTTGTATCGATGAGCCTGTGAGGCTATGTATATTCCGGTCCATAATACCGTATCCCCTGTTGGACCAATCAAATTGTCCTTCATTTCTTGCAAAGATTGTTTCGCTCTTTGATCAAAGATTTTTTCTTTTTCATGAAGAGGCAGCCGAAGCGATGAGGCCGCATAAAATTCAGTGGAATTAGCATCAGTAATTTTTTCTGCACACAAAGGCGTGTCCACACTATTTGTAATTTTAGAAAGCTTCATCTTTGATAAAATTTGTGGAATTTCATTAATTATTTTAATAGTCTCTTCAGAAGGCTGAACAGGTCGACCAAAATACTGCATTGTGATTAGTGGCAGTGCAACAGCAAGAGCCTTAACTAATTTTGTCGCATCTTTGGAAGACGCACTGAGAGGAGCTTGAAGCAGTTGCTCGTAAACCATCTGCAATGTGCGTTCACGATAAGATTGGGTCTGCTGTGCCGCAGTCAAACGAACTTTTGCCTTTTTTATGAGGCTTTCAATAACTCTACTTTTTCCATTCTTCGCTTCGGCCCCACAACGAATTAATATTTGATCAATTCGCTCTAACTCGATCGAAGTCATGGGACCTATCGGAACACTTTGAGCCGCCATTGTTGGAAATGGACTTAGACTCAATACAATTAAACCGATATACAGGGTTTTTTTCATGGGTAACCTCATAGGTGCCATTACCAGATCTGCAAGGTTTCGCCAATCACCAAACGCTTTCCTTGGAAGAAAGCGTTTGAATTCAAGGACTTAGAAAAAATTTCCTATTGACAAAAAAGCTATGAAAGTTAACTAATTAAGAGCTACTGAGGGTATTTTTTAAAAAATGAGTTCTATGTACAAAATTCAAAAAGGCCGAGTTCTTATTTATCGCGTTTTCGACATTGGGGAAGAAATCAATCTCGAGAAAGTCAGTCAAATCTTAACGGACGTTGCCGCGCCCTCAAGGTCAAAATTCACTTTAAAGAAAAGTGACCGTCAAGCTGTGATTGTTTCTAATGACCCTCTCACTGTAAATTTGGGAAATTATAGGTTCACCGCAAATGGCAAAGAATACACTTCTGAAATCAGCGCTAAAGTTTGGGATTTTGGAACTTTATCGCTCACCTTTGATTTTTTAATCCCTGAAGGATTTACTATTACACAGCTCAAAGAATTCTCTTCGGCCATTCAAGACTATGAAGATCTTGATGTTTATGCCCGATCTAAATCCCGAGAATTTGCCCAACAAATTCAATCCGCCATGGCAAAAGTCAATGAGTGGGAAGTTTATGAAGATTACATTCTTTATTACATCGAAAAATTTACCCAAGATTTTGAAGACGCTTCCGACATTTTAAAACAAGAAGACATCGCAGCCCTGATTTTGAATGAAGAAAAAAATACTTTATCCCCACAAAGCATCGAAAGAATTTATGATTCTAAGTTGCAATATTACAAAAATGACCTCGCCTTGATCGACTGGAACTCGGCCTTTGTTATTGAACCCAGCGGCTCCTTGGATATCCCTGATGTTATCGAATTCGCAATGAACCAACTTTTAGAAATGCGTTACTATGATGATTTACTTGATAAAAAACTACGTGAAATTTATTCCGCCATCGAGCTTAAAAACATGAGTATTTTTTCTTCTCGTTATAATGAAATTGCTCTGGGAGCAGGACAAAATTATATCGAGATTGCGGAAATTGTCGAAAGTGTTGAAAACTCCTTAAAGGTGATCGGTGATCTCTATCACTCGACCGTTTTCCGCTCGGCTTCGAAAAAATTTAGATTTGCTGATTGGCAGACCAGCATCGATAATAAACTCAAGAATCTGGCTGATATTTCGGCCCTTCTTTTGGACAATATCAACAATCGCAAAAGTCATATCCTTGAGCTCACAATCATTGCGTTGATTAGCGTGGAATTGATTCCCCTACTCCACAACTTATTGAGATAAACTCATTTCTTGCTGTGGAGTTACCTTCGGCATTTGCCCCTTCTTCATCTCAAAATCACGAATGTCCGTCAAAATTCCATTATAGATGGCACGACACTGCTCGACTCCTTGAGCGACCAAAGGCAAATACTCGTTCGGACACGATTTTAAATAAGGAAGGGCATTGTCAAAATGATCCACATCAACTTCACAATGGAGTTTAACAAAAGAAACACATTTGTCGTCGTATGAATTTTTAATTCGAGGGTAAATCTCGGTTAATTTTTTTGCGGCAAATCCCTCTAAGGTCAATGAATATCCTAAGATGGCTATAGGATGTTCGTTTTCAATTAGGTAAGAAAGTGTTTGATAAAAAAATGAAGTGTGAGGCAACTCGGGGAATTGGTCTGGTGAATAGCCAAGATTTTTAAGATCTTGCAAGGCCAACAATTCATGACGTTTTTCTTCCTTTGCTTCTTCGATGAATCTCCAATGCAGATTATCTTCTATTATAGGTTTTGTTTTCGCCGACGCTAAAGCTAATTGTCGAGTTGTCCATTGAACATAAAAAAAACTTTGCGCTAACCAATTCGCATAATAATTTTCTTGTTCCCATGGAAATTGAGCAGCTGTTACAGACAGATCATCGATGGCCGATAACATCTTGTTAAACACGATTTCAGAATTGAGGTTGTTCATTGTATTCTCCTATGAATTGTTTTTCATTTTTTAAATTATAATTTATTAAAGGATCAGCGATTTGCTGTTGCCAAAGCGCTTCAATAAGCGGATAGGCTTCATTATTTCTTACAAGATCCATGCTTGAATGATCAAAGTAAACAAAATCTGAATCCTCGCCTCTGATCTTCACACCTTGCTGAAAAGACTTAGCCCCTAATCGGTAAGTCAACTCATGGGTTTTTCTAGTGTTACGTGTATATGTAAGCATGATCTTAAATGGGCTTTCTGAAAGACGTTTAACCGCCAAGCCTAGAATGACATCAGCCAGCTGATAGTTCTTTCTAAAGTTCGGATCTATTGCCAAATAACCAGCAGTAAAAACCGGGGCACCACCCGACAAATCTTTAGCTAATTTTAAAACATCAGCGGGATAACAGCTGAAATACTTATGATCTGTATGGACAGAATTTGAGATATCAAAAACATCCAATAGTGTAATTGCCACGACCTTATCTTTATAAAGCAACGCCGTAATATCAGAGTGTCGACAAAATTCTTCGCTATTATTACTAAACTCAGTATTGATTTCATTGAAAGCATTTAGCCATTGAGCTTTCCAGAAATGATACACCTCTTGATAAAAATCATTTAGTTGACTGCCAAAATATCGACCAGACACATGACAAAATTTTAAATTTTGAATGAGGTCGTAATTATTTGATCGTTCTATCGGCATCTGAATCTCGCATTAGAATTAAATGAACTAAAATGATTTACCTAAACATGAAAACATGTCAAATTATTTTCGCATCTTTATAAACGTTTTAAGTTTAGTGAAGCTCAATTTCACCGATAAGAAAGTCCGATGTTATTAAATACTCTCATCTATATTTTTGGCGTTATTTTACTCCTAAGTACTGGCTTTGCTTGTTTTCTTTGGTTTGGCTATAAACATCGATTGATAAAAAAATTAATGCTTTTTTGGATCAGCGGCATTTTGAGTTATCTAGCCCAAGGTCTTTTTAACAATACAGAAACAACCGGTTTTTTAGCTTTTTCGATCAACTGGATGACGGTTGTCTATATTCTAAAGATATTTTCGATAGCTATGGACTGGAAACTTCCTTTTAAACTCTACAATTCCTTAATTGGATCAGGCGTTTTGATTGGCGTGATTTTGTTAAAATTTAACTTCACGTATCAACTCGGCGTCAGCTTTTTTTGTTTAGCTTGTGCCTTCTCATTATTTCATGCTGCGTCCAGCAATCGCAAATCTCCTCAGAATGACGTCATCAGTCTAGGATATCGATTTCTTCTGCTATTCGCAGGACTGCACTTTTTGGACTACCCGATTCTTCGCCCTGTTCCCGAGTATGCGACATTAGGGTTTTCTATTTCTCTTATCTTTTTCTTTTGTTTTGCTGCCTTTGTTCCAACATTTATCCTCAGAAAAATTTCTATTGATTATAATAAAGAATTAAAAAATGAAGTTGAAGTGAGAACAAAACAATTAAAAGCATCGAATACCGAGCTCAGTTATGCTTTTGATAATTTAAAATTAAAAAACGAACAAATTGATTCGATTTTGAAAGAAAATCAATCTCGATTAGCCGTGCTAGTTCACGATCTGACAAATCCACTCACAATATTATTTTATAATTTTGGATTGCTCATGAGCAATCCAGATAAATTTATCTCTCAACTTGATTCGAAATCTGAAAAATTAAAAAAAGCAGTCAATGTGATCGATCTTATTCTTAAAGACGCCCGAAACGTCCATGCGAATGTCCTTGGCAAAAACACGATCTCGCTTCAAGAAGTTTCCCTAGAGATAATTATCAAAGACGTTGTTGATCTTTTCGAAGAAAAGCTAAAAGAAAAAAATATGTCTGTAGAATATAATAAGGACGATCTTAAAAAGCATCATGTGTTAGCAAATGATGCCTGGTTAAAAAATCATGTACTCTCAAATCTTATATCAAATGCAATTAAATTTTCCCATGCTGGAGGACGTATCCTTATTCGAGCCGCAACCATAAATGGTCAGATTTTTCTTTATATCCAAGATAGCGGCGTGGGCATCTCTGTCGAAAAACGAAATAACCTCTTTGAACTGAATCAAGCAACCACTTCTGTGGGCACTAACGGAGAAAAAGGCACGGGCCTTGGATTACCTATAGTTAAACAATATCTGGAACTGATGGGTGGAAAAATTCGCATCGTCGATAGCCAAACTGTAGGAACATGCTTCGAATTGACGCTTAAGAATGTAGCTTAAAAAAATTAAGGGCTAAGAATATTAGCCCTTAATTCGAAACTTAATTTAAATTCAAACTACTGAACGCGCTCAGTATCTGGAACAAAGGTCAGATTATTATTCGGAGATATCTCTTCTAATAATTCGGCCTGAGTTGCCATAGATTCCTTAACAGCACTTTCCGCATTCACAATGCCAGCGCCATACTGATTACTTGGATTCAACTCAACCTTTGTTGCTGTTTTTTGTAAAATATCTTTAACTTGAGCCGGAGACAGCCCCTTGTTTGCATTTTTCATCAAAGCAACGATTCCGGCGATGTGCGGAGTTGCCATAGAAGTTCCATCAAAGGGAGCGTAGTTTGTAGTTTCCACAGCGACCCTTCCTCTGACAACTTGGCCAGCGGCAAGGGCTTTTTGAGCAATCTCACCTGTTGTTTGCTCAATACCAAACGCTGGAATTGGCATCACCGAACCATCCTGAGTTAAAGTTCCATTCACTGAACCAGGTGCATTATTAAAAATAATAATCCCGGCTGCCCGTGCATTAATTGCGTTCATCGCTTTTTTGCCGAACTCAATTTCACCCCGTTGTACCAAAGCAAATTTTCCCACAACGTTAACTTTTGCAAAATCTTCGGGACGGCCAAGACCAGCATAAACCAATTCATTTTCCAAAGGTTTATTGATTGATCGAGCCCCTTGGAATGCCGTGCTTTGAACATCTGTCAAACCACCACCATTGATACTCATTTGAACTTTTGGCACTCTTCCTGTTCCCACTGGCACCGAAGATACCACTGCAACGCCTGGAGCCATAATAGCTAAAGACGGGCCGTATTGGGAAAATGACGCGCGCTGTCCTTTCGAATCTACTGCTCCAACAGCAATGACTTCTCTTAATGCCGCTGGAAAGCTGACATGAGACGTTCCATCGTTACCAGTGGCTGCAACCATTGTGATCCCAGCTTCGTAAGCTTTAGCAATAGCGTCCCGCTCTGAAGGCGTTGACCATGGGCCACTCAAGGACATGCTGATCACATCGACTTTCTTTTCAATACCCCAGTTCAAGCCTTGAGCAATGGCAATATTTGAACAACCTTTAGGCGAACAAACTCTTCCCATTAAAATTTTAGCTTTAGGAGCAACTCCCGAAAAACCCGATGGATCCAATACCCCAGCAATCGTTCCTGAAACATGTGTCCCATGTCCAACAAGGTCAGCATAGTCGCCTGTGTTACTTGGATTTTCTACATCATCCTCACTCACAAAATTTCTTCCCTCTTCAAAATTTTGTTTCAATGATGGATGGTTTTTATCAATACCTGTATCCAGGACCAGGACACGAGATTTTTCTCCCATTCCTCCGAGCTGCCAAGCTTCGATCGCTTTGACCGCCAGAATCCCCCACGGCGTTTGAGATTTTTCAGCAAGATTTACTCCTTCAGCGAGTGGGCTGAACAAAAATCCGCGCGAAGGTTTTGGGGCTGGATGAAAAACTTCCACGTCAACATAATCCACATTGGGATTGCGGCGAAGATTCTCGATATCAGCTTCAGAATTCACCATCGCCACCATGGCATTTAAATTGCGAAGATTATCTTCCAATTGAAGATGAACTTGCGGAAAAACGAGTTGCAATTGTTTTTGCTTCAGATATTCCAAGGAACTCAAGGATGTTGTTTTATCCCTTAGCGCCAGCACTTGAGTCTGAGCCAAAGAATTTAATATCCCGCTGTTTTTCATTTTAACGAACACTCGTTGTTCTTTCGCACTTAGGCTCAAAGAACTCAGTGCTATGGCTATGACCGCAATCACCCTGTGTGTATTTAAGAAAACTTTCATGTTACCCCTCTTTTTGATTTCAACATCCGTGTGAACCATACAAAAGACCGTGCATATGAAAGTTCATTAAAGATTGGGGGGAATTACAAGTATCTTATTTAAATAACTGGAAATGAAGCGTTCGCGCATAAATAAGATTTATGCCTCTTCAAAAACAAAATCATTACAGGTCTTTACAGATTTCCTGAATTTGAGCAATAGAAGTGCTGGAAAGAGCTTTCTTTACAAGCCGTTGACACCGCTCGAAGCTTAGCTTTCGGATCGCTTCCCTTGTCGGCAAAACGTGTTGTGAAGTCATGCTTAGTTCTTCAACACCACATCCTACAAAGAAAGGCATCAGTAGTGGGTGATGAGACAAAGAGCCACAGATTCCAACATGAATTTTATTCTCGCGGCAAGTCTTAATCACATGGTGGACTTGGCGTAAAAAACCTAAGTTGAAGGGATTGTAAATACTCTTTAGTTCCGGATTTAGACGATCGGCCGCACAAGTGTACTGAAGCAAATCATTCGTGCCTAAGCTGACAAAATCAACATGAGGAGCAAATACATCAATCATCCATGCGACAGAAGGAATTTCGACCATAATGCCAATTTCATATTTGTGACTGAAACTGACGCCTTCACTTTTAAGCTCAGTCTTCACTTCTTCTAAAATCGCCTTGGCTTGCAAAAGTTCTTCGAGTTGACTGACCATCGGGAACATCAGCCCCCAATTGGCATCACTCCCAGCGCGCAGCAAAGCCCTGAGCTGAGTTTTAAAGATCTCAGGTCGTTGGAAGCACAAGCGCAGCGCTCGCACACCTAGGAAAGGGTTCTCTTCGCTTTTCATCTGCAAATAATCAGCGACTTTATCACCGCCAATATCCAAGGTCCTTACCAGAACCCGACGTCCTTTTAAGCCTTGAAAGACTTCTCGGTAAATGGCGTACTGTTCTTCTTCTGTGGGAGCCTGTGTTCGATCTAAAAATAAAAATTCAGTTCGGTAAAGTCCAACAGCTTCAGCATCGTTTTTTATAAAAGAATTTAAATCCTGAGGACCTGAAATATTAGCTGCTAAGGTGATCTCGAATCCATCGGCAGTTTTTGTCTCTTGCCCGCGAAGCTTTGCAAAGGATTGGATCTTCAGGTTATAATTAGCTTGTTCTTGTAAGAAATTTTTTCTTTCATCAGTTTTCGTTTCGATCAAGAGTTGACCTTTTTCAGCGTTTAATAAAATTTCTTCGCCATTTTTAATATTTAGAACTTCAAGACTAACCGCAGCTAAAGAAGGGATTTCTAAAGACCTTGCTAGAATGGCGACATGGGACGTATTTCCACCTTCAACGGTCGCAAAACCCAAAAGGTATTTGCGATCCATCGATAATATTTGTGAAGGAGTTAAATCAAGGGCAACCACCACGACGGGTTCCTGTAAATTTAAATCTGGATATTGTTGCTTTGGATTTTGCATGTAAAAAATGACCCGTTGTCGAATATCATGAAGATCCAAGGCCCGTTGTTTCATATAGTCTTCTTTAAGCCCCAAAAACATCTGACGGAAAGTTTCAATCACAGAGAAATAGGCTTGCTCAGCAGAAGTCCCCTGAAGAATATTTTGTCGAGTTTGCTCATCCACTTCTGGATCATCCAATAACATCAAATGTGCATCTATGATCTCGGCACTTTCACGACGACCATCAGACAGCGATTTCTTTTTTATATTTTCCAAATCTCGGCGTGACTTTTCTGCGGCTGAAATAAATAATTGCAACTCTTCGTCAGCATTAATATTTTTTTTGTCCGACAAAACAAGGCTGTCCTTTTTAAGGACTAAGGCCGGTCCAATTGCATACCCGATCGATACAGGTAAACCTGAAAATACTTTCACGAGTTTCCTTTCGCTTACAATTGAAATTTATTATCGATTGTTTCCGCTATTTTAAGAAGAGCTTGTTCAGCATCGGGTCCATCGGCACGCACTGAAAACTCGCTATCCTTAACTAAGCCCAATGTCATCAAACTCATCGATGATTTTGCATTGATTGTTCGCCCGTTGAATAGCACTTCGATTTTCGATTGAAAGCCGGAAGCCACTTTCGCCAACACTCCAGCGGGACGCGCATGTAAACCCTCTTCATTCAAGATTTTCTTCTTTAATTCCACAAAGCTCCAATTATTTATAATCTAAGTTCGACTTGCAATACGGTGTCTCGAGATAATTTTTGCACTTTTACATTTTTCACTGAATCCATATTGGTGATAATCACCGGTGTTAGCACTGATTTAGCTTTTTTACGAACAAGCTCAAGGTCAAATTCAATTAATTTATCCCCAGTGCGAACTCGGTCGCCAGTCTTAACAAAAGCTTTAAAACCTTCACCCTTCATTTTGACCGTATCAATACCAATATGGATTAATATTTCTACATCTTGATCATTTTTTAGTGCGATCGCATGACCCGTTGGAAAAAGATGCATCACTTCGGCGTCACAAGGCGCCACTACCAAATTTGAGGAAGGATCGATGGCAAAACCATCTCCCAAAATCTTTTGGGAAAATGTTTCATCGGGAACTTCACTCAGATCAATAACTTTTCCCTCCAAAGGCAATCGGAAAGAAGCTTGGGTCATTAAAAGTTTAATTTCTTCTTTAAGATGATCAGATTCTACACCAAAGATAACTTGCATATTTGGTCCTGATTGCATCACTCCAGCTGCGCCTAAGGCTTTAAGTTGATTTTTATCTACTCGTCCTGGCTCGTTCAGGGTCAGCCGTAAACGTGTGATGCAGGCCTCGAGATCTTTAATATTTGAAGCGCCACCTAATGCGACTAAAACTTTCTTGGCTTTTTCAGTAAGATCTGAAGATGAACCTTTTGATTTATTATTTGTTTTATCATTTGTCGATGTTTCGCTTTCAACGGCCAAATCACGACCAGGAGTCTTCAAGTTCAACCAGCCGATTAAAAAATAAAAACTAGTGAAATAAGCAGCACCCATCAGTGGACCTATAATAAGTCCTAAAGCCCAAGAATTTTTTTGATTGAAGAAACCCAAGCCCAAATCAATAAGGGAAGCCGAAAAAGTGTAACCTAAATGCACATCAAACAACGAAGTCAGTGTTCCTGAAAGAAATGCTAAACCGACATGAAGAACATAGAGCAAAGGAGCGACAAAGATAAAGGCGAACTCGATAGGTTCAGTAATGCCCGTGATGATCGAAGTCAGGGCCGCTGACAACATCATTCCACCGACAGCCTTGCGATTTTCTGGCTTGGCCCGCAGGTACATAGCATAAGCTGCCATCGGCAAGCCAAACAGCATCAAAGGGAACTCTGAAGCCATGAACTTTCCGGCGTTCGGATCACCCGCAAAATAACGCGCAGACTCACCTTTAAGAACTTGCCCTGCCGAATTCACAAACTCGCCAAATTCGAAAAGAAAAGGAGCATAAAAAACATGATGCAATCCCAAAGGGATCAACATTCTTTTTCCGGCCGCATACAAAGCCGGTCCAAATGAAGAACTCATGACATCGACGCCAAAAGATTTGATGCCTTCTTGAACTGGAGGCCACAGTATCCCTAAAGCTAAGCCAACAGCCAAGGCTGCAGCTGCTGAAACAATCGGAACTAATCGTTTGCCTGAAAAGAAACCTAAAACTGCAGGCAATTGTGTTTTATGAAATCGGTTGTAAAGTGCAGCCGTAACCGCACCAATTAAAATTCCACCAAAGACGCCGGTATTAATAGCGGCCATCTCGGGCGACATCGAGGAAATAACTTTAAGAACGTTGGCCAGGGTAAAATAAGCAACCGCTGAAGATAGTGCGGCAACGCCAGCGCCTTGAGTAAAACCAACAGCAACACCCATGGCAAAAACAACGGGCAACTGTTCAAAAATCGCCAAGCCTCCTGAAAACATAATTTCTGCAAGGGCGTGCAACCACCCGGTCGCGGGAACTTGGTCTTTCATTATGCGACCAAGTGCTACTAACAAACCAGCTGCCGGCAAAACCGACACCGGAATCATCAGGGACTGTCCCACCTTTTGGAGAAAAGAAAAGGCCCTGTGGAACAAATTCATTTTTTGCCTCTAGAACCTTTTACCATTGCATTACTCAAGGCACGATCTCGTGCCAGCTTCGCTGTTATTAAGCCCGCATGACTCCAAGATAAATTTGGTGCTCCTTGCTGAATTCCGGTGCGACGGTTGATTTGCTCAGAAAGAGAGCCATCAGGATTTGCATGCAGCATAACCCGCGCTAAATATCGGTCTGCTTGAATCATCAGATTTTGTAAAACCCTATTGTAATCGTCTGAACCACGCAAAATAACTTTACCAACACTCAAATTTTCCAATCCCGCAGTTTTAGAATAAAAACTTATATTAGCTTGGGAAATTCGAATGGAGGGAGCTAGTGCCAGCTGTGAAGCTGTTCGATACAAATACTCTGCGGCTCCAGCCGTAATCAAAACCCATGCATTACCGACGCTGTTGGTTTGATAGCCATCGTATGTATCTTCAGGATATCTGCCAATAGCGGCCGCCACTTGATTATTTTGATTGATCGGATAAAGCGCTGTAAAAGAGTCAACGACCTTTTGAAAAGTCGATAAAACACGATCATCCGTAAAAGTGAATAACCCCTCGCCGATGTCAGAGTGAATAACCGCTAAGATAACCGCCGAATCCAGTTGAGATTTATTCAAGCTTTTGCCCAAGGTGGCTGACTTCGAACTTATATTTTTTCGACCTGAAAGAGTGGCGTAAATATAACCGCGGCTAGGATCCCAGAAACGATTCAGCTCTTGTGTCACTCGGTAAAATTCCTGCAAATAATATTTAGCAGCGAAGGGATCTCCAAAAGCTTGAGCAACTTGACTTCCTAAAGCCAAAGCTTTTCGCTGAGTCATCAAAGTATAAAAATGCGCACCATAAACTTCTTCCCACAAATCAACATTCAAATCATGCCATCGTTTTGCCGTGTATTCGAGGTCGAACTTAATCAAAGAAGCTTCTGCTGAATTAGCTCGATACAAAATCTTTTTCATTTCCTCGAGTTGTGGCCAATTTTCGCGAATAGCGATCGATAGCAATCGAATTAAGGAAGAGGCTCGCAGGGCCGGGCCGTCATTTTGAGGTCGTCCCCAAGGACCAGAGTAAACGCGTCCGTCGACGAAAAATTTCGGTTCGCCCAATCCAGCTGCCTTCAAAGCATTTTGCTGAGTGGTTTGGGTAAACATAATGTGATCAAGAAAAAATTTTTGTAATTTCTGTTTTTGCAATGAAGTGAGTCGGCCGGACTGATAAAGGTCCATAGCACTTTCCATCACTAAAGCGCCATCCCTAACCCAAAAATAAAAATAATCTGGGTGTTGCCGAGAAGGTGCCGCAATAACAGAACCAGGAGCTGCGTCCTGACGAATCATGTTCGACATCATGAAATTTATCGATCGAGAGAACTGCGTATCGATATCATTTCCCAAAGATTCTGTTGGAAATGAAATTGAAAGGATCAGTAACACAAATAAAACGGATTTTAACAATGTTGTCATTTTACTTCTCCAAAAAAGTATTTTTAAAACTTGGATTTTTTTCGCCCAGCATTCTCTTTGCCATAACCTTACCCAATTCGACCCCGGGTTGATCGAAAGGATTGATATCCAATGCTTCGCCCAGGGACATTACCAATAGCTGAAAAAACATAAACAGGAAAGCCACATTTTCTTCGTCAAGATTCTTCACCTGAAGAGTCAGATTAGCTACTCCAACCTCACTCAGAGCGCTTTGCGTGGCTTCGGCTTCAACTTTCAAAAGGTGCCCGAGTGTTTTGCCACGTAAATTTTGCGTTTCCCCTAGCTGCGGATTTTGTAACATCATGTGCCCGGATTCGGCCGTGTCCACCCGCAGAAAAAGCACCATTTTGTCTTTAGCACCATCCATGACCTGCTGAAGGACGCTATGTTGGTCTGTAGCTCCCACCAAGGGAACTGGAGTGCTCACTCTTTCGGCAGGCTGATTTTTTAAGTTGGTTTTTTTTGCCAACGATTCGGCCCAAAGTTGTTGCCACCAAAAGCCGAAGGATTTTAAACGCGAGCTGTAGCTCCACAGCATCGTAATCCACTCCTGGCGTGCAAAGCTGCCCAAGGTGGAATCTGTTATGCAAATCAAATTTGCTTTTTCATCGTAGGCCTTTAAGACTCCTGATTTTATTTTTGCTAAATTCAATCCCATCAGAATGGCAGGAATAAGACCGACTGTGCTCAAAATGGAAAAACGTCCACCCACAGTTAAGGGTATTGGAAATACGGGGATCTTTTGGCTGAGGGCCCAATTGTGCAAATCACTTTTCTTTTCTTCAGTGATCACCAAACTATGCTCGGACAAAACTGTCGAATTTTGCTGATAGAACTGCTGGATCAACTCGAGAGCCGCAAGCGTTTCGATTGTTCTTCCACTCTTGGATACAAAAATCCAAGCCGTTTGCTTGAGATTAACAATTGATTTAAGTTGAGCCTCGAAATGAAAGGCGTCGATATTATCAATAAAATGAAAATTTTTGATTTGAAAAACTTCGGCTAAAACTTGCACTCCCAGACTGCTTCCGCCAATGCCTACTAAATAAAATTCTGTGTGCTTTGATTTAAAATCTTTGAGTTGATCTTGCCATTGATCAGCAACGTCAAGCTGAGCTTCGATTTCTTTTAATCCACCTGGTTTGGATTTTAAAACTAGTTCAACTGCCTTTTGAGCCTTCAAATGGATTGAAGGTGACGAAGGGGGATAAGAAGCTTTTTCTTGATCAATTTTTAGCATCAAGTCTCTTTAATTAAACTTCCGCTAAATGTCCAAGAAAGATTATTAAAAATGACTTTTTTATCAAAAATTTGCTAAAAAATTCACAGGCTTGGACAAATTTCGTCCTTTTAAATTAAAATCCTGATTTCATTGCAGAATCCGTGAACCCACAATTATCAAGGCTTATATGTCGCCTCGATAATTTGCAGCTGCTCGTCTCCCACTTGAACTCCTGTCACTGAACGATTTTGTGGATACAAAATCATCAATGGACCGATACCTTCGGATTTATCAAGAGTGACATGGGCCTCCGCCAAGGACCCGACAGAAACGATTTCAGGGAAGTTCATATAAGATTGAGCTTTCGGATTAATATCCAAACTCGTCCACTTATCCATCGGTCCCAAAAAGTCGTCTGACTCTGCGGCAAGATCTTCTTGAGCAGAAGTCGCAATCTTGATTGAGAACTCACCGGTCGGTTTTAAGGACAATGAAGCCACATCCATTTGTATTAAGGCGACCGTCGATGAATTATAAACTTTCATTTCGTCATTCCCTTTTAGCGCCGAAGAATAATCCGGTGGGGCAGGTTTCTTTTCAGTTTGATCGGATTCGTCTTCATATTTTTTGCGAATTTCTCGGGCCTGATTTGCATTCAGCAACAAGGATCTAAATGCCTTGCCTTGAATCCCCTCCAGTCGCTCGGCTGGCGCACCAATTAGCTCTTGATCAGGAATTGAATCACTATTGGAATCAATCAAAACAGAGACTTCACACAGCTGCCAGCTAGTGACGGCCTCATAAAGTTTAATGGCGACTTGTAACTTGCCATTCAAAATGCGATAGCCTGCCGCCTGCAAATCACAAGCTCGACTATTCAATGAATTCCCAGTCCTATCTTCTTTACGCAAATCAGTCCCAATTAAATTAAATAACAAAGCTGAACCGGGTTGCCTGCTGTTATTTTTTAAAATTAAATCCGCTGCACTACCCGCACTGCCTACTGACGAAGTTGATTTTACCACGAGTGAGGTCGCTTTAATTTCTGATATCTGGGTTATCAAAGCTAACAGCGGAATACGAAATACTTCTTTTTCATAGTTTTTAAAGACCACGATGCCGCTCACTTCGTTAGGTCCTTCTTTTAATCCACTCGAGGAAATTTTAATTTCAAGATTAAGATTGGCCTTTGCAAAGGATTTAATATCGATCACTTGGTCCGTAAGGCTTATTTGCGGAGAACCCTCAAATGTCACTTTTAACTTCAAATCGCCGGAACTGATATTTTGCAAATCCACAGAGCGTCGTAATGTCTTTTGTTCTTCGATTCGAAGAATACCCAAGGACAATCCCGTTGTTCCGCTGATCACCTGGGCATGTGTTGCCTGTTCGACTTGCACCCGACCCGCTCCCATCATGCTCACAGGATAGATCTGTTGACGAGAATCTTGGATTGATTTGGCCGTGCCCATCAGCAAGGATTTTAATTCTCTTGAATTCATTTGGGGGTGAGATTGTTTCAACAAGGCAACTACCCCGGCGATATGAGGAGTCGCCATAGAAGTTCCTGACAATTTAATCGATTTACTTCCACCGCCCATGGCGGCAGAAACGATGTTCTGACCTGGCGCTGTGATTTCTGGCTTTATCAAAGCATCTTCAAAACGAGGTCCTTGCGATGAAAAACTTGTGATTGAATCAACTAGGTCAGATCTTTCTATCAGTGCTTCGGATTTAAAATGAATTTGAACTTTTCGTGAAGCAGTAATTTCTTTTTTTAACTTTTCCCCAAGTTCTTTGGTAATCATAATTGCCGGGATCTCGATTGGCTTATCATTTGGAGTAGCCAGTCCCATAGCAAAAGGAGCTCCGTCTTGGTTGTTTGCTAAAACAACACCAATCGCTCCGGCTTTAGCAGCACGGCCAAGTTTTTCGCTAAAAGGTTTTATTCCACGATCAATCAACACGACTTGTCCCTTAATTTTCTCCAATATCTCAGGTGAAAAATCTTCATTTGCTAAGCCAACATAAATGATATTACCAAAAACATCTCCGGTCTCGGAAACTTTCTTCGATGCCGGTCCTTCAACTAATTCCGCTAATACAAAAGGCGCCGATTCAAAATCGAATCTCACGCTCGCAAATTTCCAATTGTGATCCATGCCATCGATACTTGCTGCAACACTAATTGCTTCTTCTGAAACACTCGGTGAACCAACAATGCTTGGTTGCGGACCAGAATTCCCAGCAGCTGCCACAACGACTGTTCCACCGTGGGAAAGATTCTCGACAGCTTCTGAATACATGACGTGCTTAGTTCCATAATCACTACCTAAAGACAAATTCACGACATCCAATTGATCTTTCATATCTAAATCTTGATTCGGATCGGCGGACCATTCCATTGCCGCAATAACAACTTCATCTGTAGTCGAGCCACGCGCTCCAAAAACTTTGATGGCATATAAAGTCGCTTCGGGAGCCACTCCAGAATAACTGTGCACACCATCCCCAATTCCAGCTACAGTCCCGGCAACATGAGTTCCATGACCGGCTTCATCCATCGGATTGGCATCTGGACGTGGCACTCTCTCGGAAAACACTTCGGAGTTTCCATTGAAGCTTGTGCCAACAAGATCGATTCCATTGACAACTTTTTGATTAGGAAATTTATCATTAGACTGAGAAGGATCGATGGCTTTATAAGCCTCGGCGGTACCAAGCCCACCAAACATAGCATGAGTATAGTCTACGCCAGTATCAATGATTCCTATTTTTTGTCCCTGACCTTTAAGCCCTCGCCGATGAACTTTATCTGCTCCGATAAAATTCACGGAAGTTATTTCTCCTAATTTTTCTGAATTCGAGTTTTGTGGAGTCAAAAAGGTCTCGACCATATTCACTTGAGGCCGAGAAAAAATCTGCGTCTTTTCTTGATTAACGATTCCAGGAAGCGCTTTCACCTGATCGACCAAATGAATTGGCACAACCACCGAAAGGGCATTTAAAACCATGCGATAACGAAATAAAATTTTAATTTCAGGAGAAATCTTTTTTAAAGATTCAATCAATTGCGTCTGTTCTTCTTCAATTTGTTTTGCTTGCTCAACATTAACAATTCGATGACCGGTCCCAGAAGGAAGTGTCTTCAGCAAAGGATTAGTTTCTAGTTTAAGCATCAAGATCGTGTGCTTAACATTCTGCGCACGATTACTAAAAATTCCTTCCTGTAAATCCTGAGAAATAATTTCCCAATTTTTTGATGAAGTTGCTTTCTTTGATGAGCAAGAAATAGCGAATATTGAAAGCCCGGCTATAAAAATGACTACTAAAGAAAAACGATACAAAAGACATTTCATGATTCCCCCCGATTGATTCATGACTGACGCTGATGACAGCGACATTTTGGCCCCAATGAACGCTAGCAATCAAAAGTCAGGCCGGTCAAAAATATTACTTCGCACCAACGCGTACCGGCAGTTGTCTCATCTCTTTCGAGACTCAATGTTTTTCTCAAAAAGAGAATTTATTTGCTTTAATTTGTGGAAATAGCTTTAATTCGTCGAAATAATCGACAAATTTCCTTTCTAAACTAAGGTTTTATCGATTTTGTGCCGAAGATCTAGGTATGGAATTACTACCTGTCAGTAGAATCACCCAGGGCAAACAATCATTTGCACTTTTACTGATGATTATTCTTTATTCATCTTTCGCTGTGGCTGGTGCCGGGATTACCTTTCAGGGTCGGATCATCAAGCCTGATGGAAATCCTCTTGAAGGAACGACAGTGCAATTTCTGATTCAGGTTAGATCTCCTGGGACAGAGAACTGTTTGATGTATGAAGAAACACAAACTAAAAACATGTCAGGTTCAAAAGGTATTTACGGACTCACCATCAATGATGGAACTGGAACAAGAACTGATACCGCAACTTATGCGATTGAGCGAATTTTTTCCAATCGCGATGTGATGACTTTTGATGGCACTCGCTGCGTGAGTGGCACGACTTACACTCCAGCTAGCAGTGATAATCGAAAGTTCATTGTTTATTTTAAAGATGAAACCATGACGACTTATGAGCCCATGCCTATTATGACTTTAGGATATTCCCCAATGGCGATTGCTACTATAGAAGCCGAGCGAGTTGGAGCTTTCAGTTCAACAAATTTAATCAGAACAGTGGATGGCAGTGGAAATCCAGCGACGGCGCCGGCACTGGATCCAACTCAATTAACAGATTTAATGAGTATTATTGCTGGAACAAGTGGAAAATACATTGGTACTCAAACTACGGCAGGGGCAACAATTCCAAGTTATACCACGGTTGCACCACCAACAGCACCAGCGGCTGGAAGTTTTTGGTATGACTCTGTGGCAAAACAATTAAAATATTACGATGGAACGGCTACTCAAACATTGGGAACAGCAGCGGGAGCTTCGCCAACAGGTGCGGCTGGTGGAGATTTAGCAGGAACTTATCCAAATCCGACGGTTGCAGCTTTAGCGATTGATAACGCAAAAGTAGCTGCAGCAGCCGCGATCGCTAGAACAAAATTAGCTAGTGGTACAAATAATACTTTAGTAATTAATAATGGATCAGGAGTGATGACGGATGCCACTGCAATTACGGCAAGTAGAGCCTTGGCTTCTGATGCTAACGGTATTCCAGTAGCAGCGACCACCACAGCGACTGAACTAGGTTATGTAAATGGAGTGACTTCAGCAATTCAAACACAATTGGATGCCAAGCTTACTTCAGCAGCAGCTTTTGTTGGAGACGTGAGTGGAACTTACGGAGCCACTTCGGTTGATAAATTAAAAGGTAAAACATTAAGCGCACTTCCTACAGCTAATGGACAAATGTTACGTTATGATGGAACAAATTGGACACCTGCTTATGTGGCGATGACAGATTTAAGATCTACGGTAACTGGAAGCACGGCTTATTCATCGACAGGATGTACAGCAAGTCAGTCACTGACGTGGAATTCAGTTGGCGACATTATGACTTGTCAGGCGATTGGATCGTTAGCTGGTTCTGTAATTAGTTCGGGAACAGTAGCAGCCGCAAGATTAGGATCAGGCACGACAGATAACACGACTTACCTTCGTGGTGACGGCGCGTGGACAGCGCTAACATCAAGTCAGTGGACGACCGCAAGTTCAGATATTTATTATACTACTGGTAACGTTGGTATTGGAACGACGGCACCTGGATATCCCCTGGACATTGGAATTCCTGCAACGACAGGGACTTCGGCCAAATTCGGCCCGATCTATCCCGTATATATAATTCATGGAGCTCCTACTATTGGCTTTAATATGTATTATGACGGAACTAGTCTTCGTTATGGGGCAGGCAGTGCGGGTGCTTACGGTGGGTACCTTACTGTAGATCAAAATTCAGGTTTATTTGAATATGGTAGTACAGCAAGCGTTGGGAATGCAGGGGATATAGCTTCAAACACAACACATCTCGCGATCATGAGAACAGGTAACATTGGCATTGGAACTACTGCTCCTGTAGGCAAACTAGATGTAAGATCAAATGGCGTTAATTCAATTGTTTCGGGAGGAGCTGGTGTAGGTAATTTTGGTGCCGTTATATCTGCATCCTCGCGAGGCACACTTGCTTCTCCAACAGCGACACAAAGTGGAGACATGTTAGGAGTATTTGGCACTTTGGGATACGGGGCGACAGGATTTCCAGCTTCGTCACGAGCTACGATGTATTCTAAAGCAGCAGAGAACTGGACTGACTCTGCACAGGGTGCAAATCTCTACTTTGAGACCACACCAACAGGTTCAACGACACCCGCAGATCGAATGACAATTCTCTCGAGCGGAAACGTAGGTATCGGTCTCAGTCCCGGTTACAAGCTCGATGTAAATGGCGACGTAAATATCGCTGCGGCTAGTGTCTTAAGATTTGGTGGCACGCAAGTTTGTGCCAGCGCCGGATGTACCGCAGTTTCAGATCGTAGACTTAAAGAAGACATTCAGCCTCTTGAAAATTCTTTGGATAATATCTTGAAACTTCAAGGCGTGAGTTACGACTGGATAAATAAAGAAAAATACGGTCAGAGCCAACAAATTGGTCTGATTGCTCAAGAACTTGAAAAAGTTTATCCGCAGGCTGTGGTTACTGATTCCAAGTCAGGGTTGAAATCTGTTGCTTATGACCACTTAGTTGCTCCTCTTATTGAAGCCTTTAAAGAACTCACTCGCCGTATTTCTGAACTTTCGAGCGCGTCCGAGCGACATTCCCGAGAGATCGCTTCTATTAAAGCTACGGCGGAGGCTGAAATGGCAGCCAAAGACAAAGAGATCGCTCTGCTTAAAGCTCGCCTCGACAAAATCGAACAAGCTCAGAAATAATTTCAATAAAGTCGCAATAGCTTTCGCCTGTCTCATATCGAGATTTCTAATCGCAATCTTAGACAAATTAATTGTGTTTTCTCAAATAGATAAACTCTTGGGCTTTTAATTGGGCTTTAGTAAATTCTGTAGAAAACAGATACAAGAAAAGCTATGCTTATAGCTGGGGGAATTGTGTCAAATTATTCTTATTCCACAAAGTTCAAAAGAATCGGGCTTGCTATTTTGACCGGCTTCACTCTCCTCTTCTATCAAAACTGCGGCAAATCATTTCAGGCTGAGGAGTTTAACTTAAGCCAAGCCGTCGACCAAGCTTCTTCAATCGATGATCTTCCCCCAGTCAACGTTTTTAATGGTGAACTTGATCTTATGTGGGATAAAACAACACTTAACGAAGATAATTCTGCAGCTTCACTCAAAGGTTACAAAATATATATCGGAAATAGCAGCAAATCCTACTCGACAACTATCAATGAAAATGTCGTTGGTAACTTTACTGATCACCGTATCACTGGGCTTGTTTCCAAAAAAACTTATTATCTAGCGGTTAGCGCTGTTTCTAAGGATGGAATCGAAAGTAATATGTCTACCGAACTTGTCTATACTGCGCCCTAAACTACTTAATTCCTAATTTTTCTTTTGTCTCTTCAGGGCTCGCAATCTGAGCTCCTGATTTTTTTACCATTTGCGCAAGGGCTGCAACTAAAGCTCCATTGGATCTGGTTTTTTTTCCGTCGGGCAAATAGAAATGATCTTCTAAACCTGTTCTGACATCGCCACCTAAATCAATGGCCTTCTGAAGCAAGGGCCAAACCTCTTCGCGGCCAATCCCAATCACCTGCCAGTGCGCCCCCGGATTAAGTTCATCAACTAATAAAGACAACCATGCGGGTTTTGCTGGCATCCCACTGGATACTCCCATCACGAAGGAAACACATACTGGTTTTTTAAGCAGACCATTTTTTTCAAACATCGCCACGGAACGCACGATGCCCGTATCAAAACATTCACACTCAGGTAAAATATTAAATTCATTCATTACTTTAATGTATTTTTGTATCTTATCGACAGGATTATCAAATATAAATGGGGGCCATGCCCAGCTCCCATCCTTTTTAATTTTTAGATAATTTAAAGTTCCGGCATTCAAGGCGGCAATTTCCGGTTTCACTTTTTTCAAACAGGCCAAAGCATCACTGATGTCCGGGCCAATAACCCCTGTGGACATGTTGATTAATAATTTAGGAACCTTGGCTCGAATGGCCGCAATCGTGTCAAAGGCCACATCGGGGTCCCAACTTGCTAGGTGAGTTTTCCCAGCTTCTTGTTGGCGAAAATGACAATGAACTATTGTCGCCCCGGCATTGTAAGCATCGAGTGCCTCTTGCGCCATTTGGGCTGGCGTGACCGGTACCCCGGTGACTTCAGGGTCAGTCAAGACGCCAGTTAAAGCGCAGGTAATGATGGTTTTATTTTTTGTTGCCATTGGACGCGTCCTCTCCAAAGTGAGACTTAAATATCTTCTCTCTTCGCAATGATTTCTTTCATAACCTCGTTTGAGCCCCCGCCAATTCCCGCCAATTTAGAATCACGGAAATACCGAGCCACTTCGTATTCTGCCATTAAACCGTAGCCTCCATGAAGCTGAACACATTCTTCGGTAACTCTTTGCTGAGTTTGCGCGCCCAACAATTTGAGCATGGAAACTTCCCGAGTAAAATCTTTTTTAAGATTGGCAAATTCGATACAGTGCTCGGCCAAAGCTTCAACGCAGGTAATTTCAGCAGCCATCTGCGCCAGCTTATGTCTGGTGATTTGAAATTCAGAAATGTTTTTACCAAAAATTTTTCGCGAGCTCACGTAATCCTTGGTCAGTTTATAACAGCGTTTCATAACACCCAGCATTTGAATACTTGCAGCCAAGCGTTCGAATTGAAATTGCTCCATTTGATAGACAAAACCCATATTTTCGTCACCAATTCGATATTTTTCGGGAACTTTCACATTGTTGAAAATGACTTCGGCCGTGTCCGATGACAGATGAGAAACTTTTTTTAATTTTCGGCCAATAGAAATTCCCGAAATTTTTGCGGGCACAGCAAACAGGGTAAAACATTTATGACCGGGTTCATTTTTGGTTCTTGCCAACACGGTGAAAAAATCCGCCTGCGTGCCATTGGTGATAAACATTTTAGTGCCATTCAAAATATAATCTTTTCCATTTTTCTGAGCCGAGGTTTTCAATCCCGCCGCATCAGATCCACAATCAGGCTCTGTGATAGCAATAGAACCAATAAAATCCCCAGCAATCGCCGGAACCAAAATTTCTTTCTTGAGCTCTTCACTGCCATGCTCGTGCAAAGACGGCGTGGCCATGTCCGTTTGCACGGCAAGCCCCAAGGCGACTCCTAAAGAACCACATTGAGCCATTTCTTCGGTGAAGATCATCAAAAACGTATAATCCGCGTTCATTCCGCCATAGGCTTCTTTGTAGGGAATACCTAAAAGCCCCAGCTCTCCACACTTTTTCCAAATGTGTCGCGGAGTGAATCCTTTTTCTTCCCACTCTTCAACATGTGGACGAATTTCTTTTTCAACAAAGTCTCGCACCGTTTGACGAAATATTTTGTGTTGATCGTTGATTTCAATCATGGCTGGCCTGCCTTTCAGATACAGCATCATTTAATTCTTCAATTTTTATAAGTTGAGTTTGTGGCGTCACCAAGTCACCGGCTTTAACGAAGACTTCGATGATTTTTCCTGCAGTTGAAGCCCTGATTTGCGTTTCCATCTTCATGGACTCCACAACGATTAAAGGATCACCGATTTTTACCTGATCTCCATTTTTAACTAAAATTTTGGCAATTTTTCCTGGCATAGTGGAATGCAGTGACCCTTTTATTTCTTCCGCTACAGCTTCGGTAATTCGTGGCCGAAGTTTCCCCTGTAAAGTTCCAGCTTCTGCATTGTGAACATAAATATCACCATCGGAAAGAGCGATGAAATAGTGCAAAGTTTTTTGATTCAAACGAAATTCAATGCTATTCGCGGAAATATTTAAAATTTCTGACTGATAAAACTGATTATCTATTTTAATTTCAAATTGATTCAACTTAAGGCTTTGGTAAGAAATTTCGACGCTCGTTTCATCCCATTGGTATTTTTCTTTTGTCGCGCGGTAAAAATGATTACGCCATCCAGGTTCAATAAAATTTAATTTTTTTGAAGCCAGATTTCTTTGTTTCCAACGCCAAAGCGTAATAGCACAACTGGCCTCTTCGTAAACGATTTGCAATGAAGAGCTTTTTTTACTCTGTAAAACTCTTTCGACAGTTTTAGTGTCATAAGTTCCCGATTGAAACTCTGCACTTTCCAGCACAGACTTTAAAAATGTCTGATTGGTTGTTAAACCTAATATTCGACTGAGCTGTAAAGTTGAAATCATTTTTTGAGTGGCCAGCTCTCGAGTTTCCGCATGAACAATAATTTTTGCTAAAAGTGAATCGTAATAAATGCCGACAGAATTGCCTGTGGTTACACCGGAATCAAATCTTGCTCCGTAATCTTGAGCAAAATTTAAATTCAAAATTTTTCCCACACTGGGCCCAAAATCGCGCATAGAGTCTTCGGCACAAAGACGGCACTCGATGGCAGCACCATTTATTTTTAAATCCTTTTGTTGTAAGCCGAGCGATTTTCCTTCGGCGATATAAATTTGTTGTTCTACTAAATCTAAACCTAAAATTGATTCCGTCACCGGATGTTCGACCTGAAGTCTGGTGTTTGCTTCGAGGAAATAAAAACTTTCACTATCTACATCATATAAAAATTCGACAGTGCCGGCATTGGTATATCCAATGTCTTTAGCAAGCTGTGTGGCCCAAGCCCCTAACTGCTTGCGCTGCTTTTCATTAATGAGGGGTGACGGCGATTCTTCAATAATTTTTTGATGCCGACGCTGTGCTGAACATTCTCGTTCGAACAAGGACAAGACATGCCCCTGCTCGTCAGCCAAAATTTGGATTTCAATATGTCGTGTGTTTTCAAAATACTTTTCTAGAAAAATATCATCACGACCAAAAGCGGCCAAAGATTCTCGGGCTGCCGAGGCTGCGGCCTCGATCAATTCGGATTCAGCACGAACGACACGCATGCCCCGTCCCCCACCGCCAGAGGACGCTTTGATCAATAAGGGATAAGTGATTTTTTTGGCTTCCTTTAAAAGTAAATCTTGATTCTTAAAATCCCCAACATAAGAGCCTGCCACAGGAATTCCTAAGGCCTTTGCTTTCTTTTTTGCTTCAATTTTTGATCCCATGCTTCGCATCGCTGTCGAACCAGGGCCAATAAATTTAATGCCTGCACTTTCGCATTTTTGAACAAAATCAGCGTTCTCGGATAAGAAGCCATATCCTGGATGGATAGCATCCGCTTTTGTTTGTTTCACGGCCTCGATTATTTTAGACATATTCAAATATGATTCGCTCGAAGGCGAAGCACCAAGATAGATAGCTTCATTGGCCATTAAAACATGTTCAGCTTCGCGATCAAAATCGGAATACACCGCCACAGTTGAAATTCCAAGGCGATGACAGGTTTTTTGAATACGACAGGAAATTTCTCCACGATTGGCGATTAAAACTTTTTTTATTTTTGTCATTGAAATTCAAACTCGGACAAAGAATCACATGCGAAAAATGCCATAGTCTCGAGCTCCTTCAATTTTATTCGTGTGAATTGTTGAAAGACACAAACCAATCACCGTTCGTGTGTCCCGAGGATCAATAATTCCATCATCCCATAAATGACTGGTGCTAAAATAACTTGTCGATTCTTGCTCAATTTGAAGTTTCAATTTTTGTTCGGCTTGCGCCGCACTTGCATCTTTTTTAAGTAAGCCAAGCACCCCAACCAATTGATCGGGTCCCATGACGGCCAAACGAGCATTCGGCCATGAAAATAAAAACCGGGGTTCATAGGCTCGCCCACACATGGCGTAATTTCCAGCGCCATAGGATGCTCCCATCATGATCGTAATGGCTGGAACTTGGCTGTTCGCCACAGCGTTGATCATCTTTGCTCCAGCTTTGATCACACCCGATTCTTCGTACTTCTGACCCACCATAAACCCGGTGATGTTTTGCAAAAATATCAGAGGGATATTTTTTTGATTACAAAGCTGAATAAACTGACAACCTTTATTGGCACTCTCGGGAAATAGCACCCCGTTGTTCGCAAGAATACCAACATGCACGCCAAATATTTTTGCAAAACAAGTCACTAAGGTTGAACCATACAAAGGTTTAAATTCCGAAAATTCCGAGCCATCAACGAGACGAGCAATAATTTCACGAACTTCATAGGGCTTCCTGACATCAAAACTGGCTAGTCCCAAAATTTCTTCAGCAGGATAAATTGGATTTTCAAATACTCCACCCGGCATCAATGAAATCTTTTTGTAATTTAAACCAGCTAAAATCTGTCGAGCTAAATCAATGGCATGATTTTCATCTTCTGCTAAATAGTCTGAAACTCCAGAAAGTCGGCTGTGCATATCTGCTCCACCCAAGGCCTCGTCGGTGGTTTCTTCATTCGTTGCCATTTTTACTAATGGAGGACCTGCCAAATAAACCTTGGCTTGATTTTTTACCATGATCACATAGTCACTCATCCCCGGAATGTAGGCACCACCCGCAGTTGAACTTCCAAAGACCACAGAGACAGAAGGTATTCCTAAACGCGATCGACGAGTGATCTCGCGAAAAAGCGATCCACCATAGTTAAATATTTGAGATTGGAAGGGCAAATCCGCACCTGCGGATTCCACTAAATAAATTGTGGGCAAACGATTTTCCCGCGCAATAACATCCAGACGTTGAAGTTTTTGTACACTGACAGGATTCAGCGCTCCGCCTCGAATAGTTGGAACATTGGCAATAATTAAACATTCTATATTTTCGACAAGACCAATTCCGGCGACTATGGATCCGCCAGTGACGATTCCGGGTTGATCCATACCAGCTAAAGCCATCAATTCCAAAAATGGAGAATCTTGATCTAATAAAAGTTCGATGCGATCACGAGCTAAAAGTTTTCCCGCTTCTTGATGACGAGTCGTGTGTTTTTCTTCACCCTGATAGAGGGCTTTTTGCAATTGACCTTTCAGCTGCTCAACAGAATCCAACATCTTTTTATGATTTTCGATATAATCCGGAGAGTTTTTATCGAGCTTCGAAGCATAGGCTTTCATGGTGGTCTCCAAGCCCTATTTTACCTCAGTCCGAATCCCGCGAAAACCTTAGATTTTCCTTAACATGTCTTTAGTCGAGATCAAGCCTGTTAATGCCGTTAATTTAAGCCCATAATATTTCCCATTCTCCGGCCGATAGCCCCATTAGTCTCAGCTTTCGATACGGAATATTCCCCAATGCTTCTTGTTCATTAAGTCTGACATAACTCACCACCGTTTTGTACGCTTTCCAGCCACTAATCACGCGAGTGAAGGGTCTGTGTTTCCATAGTTTTTTTAATTTTTTGCGTGTTGACATGGTGGAAGTGCTTTTTCCGGGGGTATCGGTCACTTTTTTCTTTCGATTTAAATCCAGCGCAAAGTTTAATAAACCATTTTTTTGAAATTGCTGAGCTATTTGTCCCGTGACCACTCGAAAAAAGCTTTGGTAATCCGTTCTGCGACTGGCTCGAATTAAAAAATGGACGTGATCATTTTGAATAGAAATTTGTTCAATTTTAACAAAGAATTTTT
>ERZ1292625.291-Hain-H41-01um-R1-291-length-82775-cov-10_pt4 | contig 30566 bp, 31 predicted proteins | sample MGYA00564400_ERZ1292625 | MGnify/ENA primary metagenome ERZ1292625 (study PRJEB36523, sample SAMEA6512639) | groundwater metagenome | collected 2019-01-08 | study: AquaDiva: Metagenomics assemblies of 32 groundwater samples
GGAGTGCCGGGGGCACTCCGCGGCTGTCCACCGGCAGAAATCTCTCGCCTTTACACCCCTTTACTTCACACACACATCCAAAAAATCCTTGATCAGGCGGTTTCTGCAAGCCACCTCTAGGCTCGTTTCTAGTGTTATACTGGTCACATTCTATGAGTGATTTTCGAGGTAAAGAACATATGGATGAGCTGCGCCAGCGGTTGTATGACCGCACGGCCGCCGAATCACAGCCAGCCAAACACACCCTCACCAACGAGCCAGTGAATGTGACTCGCAACTGGAACGCCGACGGAACACCGTCCTCCGCCTCCAATGAGAAAATACTCACCACGCCAACCGATTTTTTGCCAAAAAAGCACACCTACCGCGCCTTTATCCTAATCGGAAGCCTCCTCATTTTTATTGTGGTAGCCGGCCTTTCGGCGCTGTTTATGTACAATGGTGGGAATGAGATCTCGACCGACAATATTGGCATCAGTCTCACTGGGCCATCAGCCGTTGGCGGCGGTGAAGTCCTCGCCTTGCAGATTGGCCTCACCAACCAAAATACAGTCGCCCTTGAATCAGCGACGCTCATAGTCAAATATCCGGACGGCACTCGTTCGGTAAATGAGTCGAATAGAGATCTCTATGAGGACAGGATTCCCATCAATGGCATTGCCGCTGGCGAAGCAAAAAATGTGCCCATTCGTGTCGCCGTGTTTGGCGAAGAAAATCAAGAGAGGGAAATTGAAGCGACTATTGAATATCGCATCGAAGGTTCGAACGGTACTTTCTACAAAGATGCCACTCCTTTTAAATTTAAGATCAACTCTTCGCCGCTCGTACTGCGGGTACAAAATCTCGAGAAAGTGGCCGCCGGGCAACTAGTCGAAGTCACTATTACCGCGCAGTCAAACGCCTCCAATCCGCTTGGAAACGTGCTCGTCACCGCGCAGTATCCGAACGGCTTCCGTTACGAATCAGCCGAGCCAGCCCCGGTGTTTGGACAGAACGTCTGGCGCATCAGCGAGCTCGCGCCAGAAGGCACGTTTGAAATAAAGATTAAAGGAATTGTGCAAGGTCTCACCGATGAAACATTCCGGATTAATTTTGATGCCGGTCCGGCGCAATCGGACAACCAATTTGTGATCGGCTCAAAAATAGCCATTGCTGGTGCCGACTTTACCATCGAACGGCCATTTCTTGATATCAAGATTGCGATTGATGGGCAGACGGGAGACGTCGTCACCATTCCGGCTGGCAAAAAATCAGACGTTCAGATAGACGTGAAAAATACCCTGGACGAAACTGTGTACGACATGGTGATAGAAGTCGTGCCGGGCGGCAACGCGCTCACGGAAGATTCGATTGTGACCGACAACGGATTTTATGATTCAAATACCGGAACGGTGCGCTGGGAAACTTCAAGTAATCCAGACTTCGCTCAAGTATTTCCTGGCGGTACCCGCACGCTCTCGTTTGATGTCAATCCAACCAACAGTCGCGGTACCGCCTCTTTTGAGCTCGTGGTCAACATTTACGCCAGACGGGTGGCCGAGAGCAGCGCGGTTGAACAACTCCTGGGCACCGTCCGCACCGAAGCAAAATATTCATCAGAAATTTTGCTCGGCGCCCAAGCTGGCTACAACTCGAGCACATTTACCGATACCGGGCCAGTGCCGCCCGAGGTTGGCGAGACCACTACCTACACGCTCACGCTGGTGGCGCGAGCTGGTGTGAATGACGTGACGGGTGCAATCGTCCACACCTCGCTACCAGTCTACATCGAGTGGCTCGATGAGTATTCGGGCGACGGAAAAGTGACGTACAACAATGTCTCCAAACAGCTAGAATGGGACATTGACACCATTGCGGCCAATCGCCAAAAAGAACTTACTTTCCAAGTCGACATCTTGCCAAGCATCTCACAAGTTGATAAAACACCGATATTACTCAATAGCCAACAACTGCGAGCCAACGACCGCTTCACCGGCGTGCTTTTACAGGCCAACGGCGGGACGGTTACCACCGAACTTTCGACGGAAGCTGGATACGAGAAAGGGAACGGCAAAGTGACACGATAATTCATACAGTATGGAACATAATGCAGACAAGATGGAGAGGATAGTATCGCTCGCGAAGCGGCGCGGGTTTGTATTCCAAGGGAGCGAAATCTACGGCGGCCTTAAAGGCACGTGGGATTTGGGCCCGCTTGGCGTGGCGCTCAACAACAACATCAAGCGTGAGTGGTGGAAGATGTTTGTCGATAGCCGCGAGGATATGTATGGACTCGACGCGGCGATTATCATGCCGGAGGCGGTGTGGCAGGCGTCGGGACATCTTGGTGCCGGTTTTTCTGACCCGCTCGTTGAAGATATAAAAACCGGCAAACGTTACCGAGCCGATCATTTACTTAAAGACAACGGCATGGCTGCGGATAGTTTGTCACTCGAGGACATTGATAGGTTGATTACAGAAAAAAACCTTAAGAGCCCTGACGGCAACGAACTTTCAAAAGCAAAACTTTTTAACTTACTTTTTCCAGTCAGTATGGGAGCTAGCCAAGGAGCGGGTACGACAGCGTACTTGCGCGGAGAGACTGCACAGGGGATTTTTGTGAACTTCAAAAATGTACTCGACTCGATGGCACCAAAAATACCGTTTGGTATAGCGCAAATAGGGAAAGCCTTTCGCAATGAAATCGCGCCGCGTGAATGGCTCTTTCGGGTGCGTGAGTTTGAACAGATGGAAATCGAATACTTCGTAAAGGAGGGCGAATGGCAGGCGCAATTTGAACGCTGGCGCGAGGAAATCTGGAAATGGTTTGACCATCTTGGCCTGGCGCGAGAAAACGTGCGCGAGCACGAAGTACCGGAGAACGACCTCGCCCACTATAGCCGCCGTACGATTGACTTTGAATATAATTTTCCTGGCAAAGGTTTTGACGAACTGGCCGGCTTTGCCTACCGCACCGACCACGACCTCAAGAGTCACATGGAGGGAAGCGGTGTATCGCTTGAATACATCGAGCCAGATGGCGCACGTTTTATTCCGCATGTGCTTGAACCCTCCTTTGGGCTCGGCCGCGCGCTGACGGCGGTCTTGTGCGAAGCCTATACCGAAGATGAGATGAACGGAGAAACGCGGACGTATCTAAAACTTCCCACGCACCTCGCGCCGTACCGCGCGGCCGTCTCACCGCTTCTCAAGAACAAGCCGGAGTTGGTAGCGAAAGCACGAGAGGTGTTTGTGACGCTGAAGAAAGAATTTGGAAATATCGCCTACGACGACAACGGCAACATCGGCAAACGCTACCGTCGCCAAGATGAGATTGGTACGCCGTACTGCATTGTGATTGATTTTGAAACTTTAGGTCAAGAAAAACCAGAGCTTAAAGATACCGTAACCGTGCGACAGCGTGACACCGGCGAGCAGACGCGCATCGCTATCGACGCACTCTCCAATTATCTGAAATAAAAATAACCCCGCAGCACGTGCGGGGTTTACTCTACTCTGCGAAGAACGTTAGTCGCGGAGCGCTGGCTTCGCGCCGGCGGCTTCGACATTGGCCGCCGGTTCTTCAAGCGGCGTCGCCGGCAAGATCGGATCGGCGTGGGGAACGACTGGTTCCGGCTCGGCAACCGATTCACCTGGGGCTGATGCCGGAATAACGGTCGCGTCCGGCGAAGGTTCGTCATCGCCGAGGAGCTCGAGTTCGGTGTCGATGACTTTGCCTGGCGTCGTGTCGGCTGTCGTTGTTTCAGACGTGGTGGTCTCGGCTGGCGGACTTGCCGTATCGGCAGCAGATTCTGAAAGAGCAAGTGCTCGCATGGCTGCGATGATCGCAATCGCAACCAATGCTACGAGCAACCCCACCTCAATGGCCGTTATGCCTCGTTGACTACTACGTTGCTGGTTCACAAAAGAACTCCCTCTCTTTGTGTCGGCTCATTCCGACGGTGCATATTTATAATATGACTTCTCACAGATGTCAATGATACCAAAAAGCAATCTGGCCGTTCCTTTAAATACTCTCGCATTATGCTAAAGTATCTTTTATGTCAGAGCTGAAAGCCAAGTACATCACCACCACCTTGCCGTATGTGAACGCCGATCCACATGTGGGGTTTGCTCTCGAGCTCGTACAGGCCGATATGCTCGCGCGCTACTGGCGACTTTTGGGACACGAGGTCTTTTTTTCAACTGGTACCGACGAGCACGGGCAAAAAATCGCGCAAAAAGCCGATAGTGAGGAAAAAGATCGGCAAGCCTATGTTGACCACTATGCCGGTGAGTTCAACCGTCTGAAAGATGCGCTTAATCTCTCAAACGACGCGTTCATTCGCACGACTGATACGCACCACAAGAAGGCCGCACAAGAAATGTGGCGACGCTGTGCCGCTAAGGGCGACATATACAAAAAAGCCTTCAAAGGTCTCTACTGTGTCGGGGACGAGATGTTTTTGCGTGAAAATGACTTGGTTGATGGCAAGTGTCCAAACCACCCCACAATGGAACCAATTGAGGTCGAGGAAGAAAACTACTTTTTCGCACTTTCCAAATATCAAACCTACCTGGAAGAGTATTTAAATAACCCAACCTCGATCGTTCCGGACTGGCAGAGACAGTGGGCGCTTGATTTTGTGAAAGGCGGACTCGAAGATTTTAGTATTTCTCGACAAAAAAGCCGGATGGATTGGGGTATCCCGGTACCAGGCGATGACGAGCAGGTGATGTATGTATGGTTTGATGCGCTCACCAACTACATCTCAACGCTCGGCTGGCCGGAAGAAAATGGTAGTTTCAAAAAATTCTGGGTCGAGGGCGATACGCTGCAACTTGGCGGCAAAGATCAGGTGCGTTTCCAGTCCATCATGTGGCAAGCCATGCTCAAAAGTGCTGGCGTACCCGCGACTGATACTGTTTTTTATCATGGTTTCGTCACGAGTGGCGGACAAAAGATGAGCAAGAGCGTCGGCAACGTCATTTCACCTTACGATATGGTGGCGCGGTACGGCACCGATGCCACTCGCTACATGCTTTTGCGTCATGTCCACCCATTTGATGATTCTGACGTGACCTTCGAAAAAATGGACGAATGGTACACGGCCAATTTGGTAAATGGCCTCGGCAATCTCGTCGCGCGTGTGATGAAAATGGCGGAGACGCATCTTGACGGTCCAATTGAAAAACCTGCAATAACGGATTTTGAACCAGAGTATCTTACAGCATTCAACGTTTTCAATTTTCAGGCGGCGAGTGATGTTGTTTGGAAAAAAATTGGAGAACTGGACGAAAAAATTGCTGTAACCGAACCATTCAAGTTGGTAAAAACCGACAAAGCGGCGGCGGTTGCGATTATCAAAGAACTTGTGGCAGGAATCTATATCATTGGTCGTTTACTATTTTCACTCATGCCTGAAACGAACATGATCATTAAAGAAGCTGTTCTCCAAAACAAAAAACCAGACAATCTCTTTAAGCGATTGGAAATATGAATATTTTAGTTTTTGGTGACAGCATAACTGAAGGGTTTTTCGACCATGAATTGGCCGGGTGGTGTAACCGGCTTGTTCAACATGGTCACCACGCACGTAGTAAAGATGGTCAAAACGTATCGGTATACAACCTTGGTATCTCAGGAGATAATTCTAACAGCCTTCGATTGCGATTTGATACTGAACTTACAGCGCGTGTGCAATCAAGAAATGATACTGTGTTAATTGCCATAGGTGCAAATGATTCTCAGTTTGAGATTGCGACTAATCAAAATAGAGTAGAGTTAGAAGAGTTTGAAGAAAACATCAGATACTTAGTTTGGCAAGCAAAGAAACAGGTCGATAGAGTGTTTTTGATCACGATTCTTCCAGTTGACGATCGGCTACTCAATCCTATGCCTTGGAAGCCTACACATGGTTACGCGCAGACGTTTGTCGACGCCTATAATGAAGTTTTACTCAAAACTTCAGAAGAAGAGAAAGTTCAGCTTATGGATATTCGAGGTGTTTTTGGTGATCAGATAGGGAGCTGTCTTGATGACGGCATTCATCCGAATGCTGTCGGGCATCAACGTATTTTTGAACGAGTGAAGCATGTTTTAGAAATGGAAGGAATATTGCCAATATGAAAAAATTACTAATTCTGCCTGGAAACGGGGCTCACAATAAGGCGTGGGGAGAAGCGGCCGCCGAAGCGCTGTTGCCGCATTTCGATATAGTATATCTCCAACACTACAACCACTGGGATACGCAAAACGCCGCCATAGACTTTGCGGCCGAAATCGAAAAGATTTCTATCACTGTCGAAGGTACGGACGAAGACGAGCCGGGCGATTGGTATGTGTGCGCGAAGTCGGTCGGGGCGCTTCTGGCCATCCTTGCTTTCGGTGGAGGAGCCATCGATCCGCTCAAATGTGTTTTCTTCGGTATGCCGCTTGCGATGGCGTCCGAGGGCATTTTTAAAGATGACTGGTCTTTGCTAAAAGAATTTGTTGTGCCAACGTTCGCGTTTCATAACGAGCATGACCCCACCGCAGACTACTCCTTCACCAAGGAAAAACTAGACGCGTTCGCGCCGGCGATGACGTTCAAAACCCTTTCCGGCAGCACACACGACTATCTCGACTTCGCCAGTTATTTACCAGATATTACCAACTTTTTGCGTTCATGAACTACCGCTACATAGACACCCACGCTCACGTGAACATCAACGCTTTTGTTGAGGATTATATTGAGGTGATCAAAGCGGCGCATAAGGAGGGTGTGGCGATAATAAATGTTGGTACGCAGAAAGACACCAGCTCGCGGGCGGTCGAAATTGCGGAGCAGTTTGAAGACGGTGTCTATGCGATTGTTGGCCTGCACCCAGTGCATACCAGTAAAAGTTATCACGACGAACAAGAACTTGGTGAAAATCAAAAGACCTTTACCTCGCGTGGAGAGGTGTTTGACATGAACTACTACCGTGAACTTTGCCAAAGCAAAAAAGTGGTCGGTATCGGGGAGTGTGGGTATGACTTTTATCGGCTAGAATCCGACACTAAAGAGATACAGGAAAAGACATTCATCGCGCAAATAGAACTCGCCAATGAGCTCGGCCTGCCGCTTATGGTGCACACCCGCGACGCAAAAGGAAATCAAGCGAGTGCCAACGCAGTCGGCAGCGTCTATGACGACACCTACACAACGCTTAAGCAGTACGCCAAAGTACCCGGCAATATTCATTTCTATGCCGGCAACTGGGAACAAGCGGAGAAGTTTTTTGATATTGGTTTCACTATCTCGTTTACGGGTGTCATCACCTTTGCCAAAGACTACGAAGAAGTGGTACGAAATGCACCTTTAGATATGATCCACGCCGAGACTGACTGTCCATACGTCGCGCCGGTGCCGCACCGCGGCAAACGTTGTGAACCAGCGATGGTGAAAGAAGTGTATAAAAAAATCGCGGAAATTAAAGGCGAAAATGAGGAAAAGGTCCGAGTGCAATTGGTAGAAAATGCGCGCCGGTTGTATAAAATTTAAGATTCGGATATCTTAGTTGTCAGAAGCAAGGAGGCTGTTTGATGAAAGAGGAAGCAAAGTACCGCATTAAACTTCTTGAATATCCGTTCCCGTATATAAATGAACTCGACTGGATAAAAGACAGTCACGTAGGCTTGGAGCTTACCGCTTGGGAAACATTTTCTAAAGGCCCCGATGACTGCGGGCCGGTGTATATGGTCTACACCAGTGACTACTACCAAGCGCTTCAGAAAAATCATCCCAGAGTCATCGATTACTTTCGACAAGAGGAAAAGCTTTTTGGAGACATCGCAGACTTAGGCGGATGTACATCGTACGGAATTCCGGTCAAAAGCTGTGAACTCGTCGAAAAACTAGCCTAAGAGGACTGTCAACTGACGGTCCTTTTTTTTAGTCAAAAATAGTCAGCAGATATTCGTCAATTTTTCGCTGTTCCCAATCGTAGAAGTGTGCGTCGACGCGGTTGAGGTCGCTCGCGAGGTCAACGCCTACGAACCGCCAGTGCCACGGTTCAAAAACGTAATAGGTGTTGTCGCTTGGGTAGGAAAGAATGAAGCCGTATTTATGAGCGTTTGCCCGCAGCCACTCATAGGCTACGTCGGTAGCAAAAGTTTCGTAGGCACCGCCAATCAGGGGGGTGGTAAGGTCGACGGCCGTGCCGAGTTGGTGTTCGGAGTAGCCTTGGTCGGCCGAAAAGGTATTGGCGCCACTACCATAGACCTGGGTGTACTGGCCTTTAAGTTCGCTTTGTGTTTCAAACGAGCGGTAGGCTGAAACGATCTTTAGGTCAATGTTATCGTCAGCCGCGGCATCAAAAAGATTTTCCAGATGCCTCATGGCGCGGGCGTGAAAGTACTGATCCTTTTTTCCTTCAAGTATGTATTCGCTGTCGATTTGCGTTAGGCGTTCGGGAATATAGTTCTCATTTAGGAAGTACACCTTCGAGTATTTTTGCAAGAGCTCTTCATCAGTTTTGGCGAGCTTATCAAGATCAACCACAGTACCGGCGAGTTCGCGGATTTGGTCTTCAAAGTCCTCATTGCGATTCTTCTCGTCACGATAATCATCAGCCAAATCCTCAAGCTCATCATGGAGGTTGGTGAGTTCATTTTGTAACGAATGAATGGTTGAGCTCGCTTCCTTTAGAGCTACCGCCTGCGTGGCACTTTCATTTAACAGGCGGTCGCGATCTTGTTGCAGTGTTTGAATTTCAGCCCTCTCGGCAAATGCGTAAAAACCGAGGTACAGACTGGTACCAATTCCGACGAGTGCCACAATCGCGAGCAGATAGGTCATCGTATTCACTGGTTTTGACATGGCGACATTCTATCATGAGGCAGGCTATTGAATAGCTTTGTATTCTGTGGTAGATTGGCCGACGTTATAAGTTGCGTAAGAAAAGGGTAATGAGTCTTCACAAGTAGCCTAAGAATTGGCTACTTTCCGGAAGTACAGTTTCCACCTTACTTACGTTCAAATAAATAGTGATGACAGATAAAAACATGCCAGTCGCCGAGGCGAACGAGCTTTCAAGCTACGAATTCGCCTTCCACATACTTCCAACGGTGGCTGAAGGGGAAGTCGGTGCGGTTTTTGATAAACTCAAAGCCCACATTACCAGTTCAGGCGGTACGATACTTGACGAGGAAGCGCCTGCCCGTTTTGACCTCGCGTATGAGATCGAGAAATTTCTTGAGGGTCGTAATCGCAAATTCTCAAGCGCGTATTTCGGCTGGGTGCGCTTCAAGATTGTTTCGACTGATCTTGCGAAAATAGAAGAATCGGTCAAGGGAGCTAAAGAGTTGCTACGTCACCTCTTGATCAAACTCACCAAAGTTGAAGAAGTCCATCCTTTCCGTTTCCATGACGCTTTGGCAACGCGAAAAATAGAAACGATTGATACTGACGTTGCGCCTGAAGAAACTCCTGTAGATAAAGAAGCGGCTGAAACTGGAGATAAGGAAAAAGTAGCTGACGAAACTGCGGGTGGTGCCGTCGAGGAAGAAAAGGTATAATCCACTGATATTCGATTAACTACCGACATCTATGTATCTTAACAAGGCAATGGTGTATGGGAATCTCACCCGAGATCCAGAACTTAAGGCACTGCCGGGCGGGACGAATGTGTGTTCGTTCGCGCTGGCAACCAATCGCATCTACAACGATAGGGACGGCAAACGTCAAGAAGCAACCGATTATCACAATGTGGTGGTGTTTGGGAAGCAGGCCGACAACTGCGCGAAATATCTCTCAAAAGGAAACAGCGCCTACGTCGAAGGACGGATGCAAACTCGCAGCTGGGACAAAGACGGTCAGAAACAGTACCGCACAGAGATTGTCGCTGATAGAGTGCAGTTTGGACCAAAAGGTAGCGGCTCGAGCAGTAGCGGTGCCAGCGTAGCACCGGCGAATGACAGCAAGGCGCCAACGATGCCGGATTATCCGGAAGAAGAAATTAATCCTGAAGACATTCCGTTTTAAACAGTAGCATGTCGATCAGCTTTGTTGGACTACGGTAATTTTTGCTCACCGTACAATAAGTACGGCTCACAAAAATTTCCTTGTCCGCCGCGCTCCTCGACATGCTTCAGGTTTAAAACCTCTCACTAGAATTTGTAACTAAAGTTATGGAAAAAGAAAAACAATCAACCGAAAACCTTCCCCTGCACCACGTAGACTATAAAGACATTGGTCGTCTCAACAACCTCGTGAATGCACACGCTCGTATGATGAATCGGCGCCGCACCGGCTTCTCTGCCAAAGGGCAGCGAAACTTTGCGACAGCAGTGAAGCGAGCCCGCTTTATGGCACTTTTGCCGTATCTGCGGCATTAATAAAAAGCCGGCCCCTTCGGGGCCGGCTTTTTTATTTATTACTACGCCTTTTCCATTCGCTCTGAATACAACCCACTTTCAGTGTTGATACTAATGAGATCTCCCTCATTGATGAACATGGGCACCATGACTTTCGCGCCGGTTTCAAGCGTCACTTCTTTTTGTGCACCGCTTGAGGTGTTGCCTTTGACTGCTTCCATCGCTTCGGTGACTTTGAGTTCCATTTTGATCGGGAATTTTAGACCGATCACTTCATCTTCAAACACAATCGCGCTAAGCTCCATCTTGTTTTTAATGAATTTTCCTTGCTCGCCGACCAGCTCTTCAGTCAGAGAAAATCGCTCTGCCGGAGTGCCGGTCTCATGAAACCAATACTCGCCTGGCTTGCGGTAGATAAACGTCACATTCTTGCTTTCGAGATCAGCTTCGTCTACCGTTTCGTTTTGATGAAAGGTGACCTCGACCACCCGACCAGACTTAAGATTTTTGAGCTTGGTGATATTGACGGGTTTACGTTGTTGTTTTCGGAATACGTGCGACGCAATGACCAAATACGGATCACCGTCGTGAAGAATCACTTTCTTTAACGCAATTTCGTTGTAGGACAAGACAGCCATAAATGAGCAAACGAGCGCGTAAGCGCGACTATTGCGAATTTATGCAGGCGCCTCAGCGGATTCGACCTACCAAGGGAGAATCCGCTGGCGGCGAGCTGCAAAGGAAGTCTGAATTATTCAAACAGTCTCTTATGCTACGCATTAAAATACTATTAAGCGCCTATTTATAACAGATTTAAGTCAAAAGGTAAAACTACAAAATAGTTTTGACAATGGTAGTATGGATTCACAATATGTTCGGCATTAGCTCCATCAGCGAAGTCAACGACTGGGACGACGAGCGGGTGCTTATGGCGGCGCGTGCCCAGCCGTGGTTATTTGTGGTCTTGGTTGATCGCTACCAGGAGCCATTCCTTCGGAAAGCCAAAAGCATTATTCGAAACCCACTTGATGCGGAAGAAGTGGTGCAGGATGCCTTTACGAAGATCTATATCAACGCCGATAAGTATTCACCGCAAGACGGCGCCAAGTTTTCTTCCTGGGCCTACCGCATACTCATGAATACCGCCTTTACTCGCTATCAAAAATTAGTCAAAGAGGGACAGCGGTTTACCAACCTCGACCCGGAGTTCGAAGAATTCATTGGTGCTCGCGCCGAACACAGCGGCTTTGAGGAGAAACGCGACGGTATCGAACGCATACTCGCGCGCCTACCTGGCCACTTTGCACAGGTGTTGCGTTTGCATTACTTGGAGCGTTGGTCGCACCAAGACATCGCCGAAGAAACTGGTGAAAATGTAGGAACTGTCAAGGCTCGTATTCACCGCGCCAAAGCCGCCTTCAAAAAGGAGAGTAAAGACGGTGAAGCGGAAGTGTTGTTGTAACTTTTAATAAAATCGGTAGTTATAGTGAGTGCATATGTCAACAATACGCAACAATATCATGCGAAGAATATACTACAGCTACGGCGTAAGTATCGCGGTCCATCAGATGTTTTGGCAGGGAATTGTGCTCGGCGGTAGCGTCGCGTTGTTTGGACGGCTCACCCATGTGGCCAGCATCGTTCATAACTTTTTGTCGGTTCCCCTGAGTCAGACTCCGCTCTTTGTGGAGAGCGCCTTTGCTTCTGCATTGGCGCGCGGAGAAATGGTGACCGTGTTGGTTGTGTTGGCAATGGTGGTATTTTCGGTATCTTTCTTTTTACGCACCGTGCCCCTTATGTTTAAAATGCAGTTTTCGTTGGCTCGCGTGTAGTGTGAAAGTAAAAAACAGCCGCGCCCCTTTGAGGGCGCGGCTGTTTTTTACTTTCACACTACTCTCCGTCTGTTCCGCTGTCCTGACTTGAGGTGACCGTGGCACCTCCACCCATGTCGTCCTTGAGGGCTTTACGAATGTGTTTTAAGAGTTCAGCTTGCAGTTTCCTGTCTTGTTTCAAGGTGGTGCGAGCGGCGTCGTAGCCGCGGCCGAGCTTTACTTCCGCGCTCACGTCGCCACCGGGGGGCAGGTAGGTGTAAGAGGCACCGGATTTCGTTACAAACTTGTACTTTTCCCCGAGCGCTAAAAGTTCACCCTCACGACTGATGCCCTCTCCGTAGATAAGGTCGAATTCGGTGGTGCGGAAAGGTGCGGCCACTTTATTTTTGACCACTTTCACGCGGTGGCGGCCGCCCACTACCTCCTCGCCCTTTTTGATCTGCGCGATGCGGCGAATATCGAGGCGGACTGACGTGTAAAATTTAAGCGCCTTACCACCAGGAGTGGTTTCCGGGTTGCCAAACATGACACCAATCTGCATGCGGATTTGGTTGATAAATATAATGATAGTTCTCGATTTAGCGCCGATACTGGTGAGTTTGCGCAAAGCCTGGCTCATCAGCCGGGCTTGCTTGCCGACGTGATGCGCACCCATTTCACCCTCGATCTCGTCGCGTGGAGTAAGCGCGGCCACCGAGTCGATAACGATCACATCGAGTTTGCCCGAGCGCACGAGTGACTCAACAATTTCAAGAGCCTGTTCTCCATTGTCTGGTTGGGAAATAAGAAGCTCCTCAAGCTTCACGCCCAAACTTTTGGCATAATCGGGATCCATGGCGTGTTCGGCGTCTATAAACGCGCAAATACCGCCATTTTTTTGTGCTTCTGCGATGGCGTGTAGAGCCAAGGTAGTCTTACCAGAAGATTCCGGTCCGTAAATTTCGATAACTCGTCCTCGCGGGTAGCCGCCGATACCAAGTGCGTCGTCTAGGCCAATCGAACCGGTTGGAATCGCTTCCACGTCAACTTTTCGGCTCTCATCAAGTGTCATGATTGACTCTTCGCCGAATTTGGTTTTGATACTGCGAATAGTTTCAGCAATATCACCAGTGCCTTTTTCCTCTACGGTCTTCGGGGGAGCAGTTTTTTTAGCAGATTTCTTTTTGACGGCCATATTTTTTTCTAATGTTAGTATTGTGCTCGATGCCTATCCTTGCCTCGTCTAGCGATTTCGGCTGGGACAAAGCCGAAATCGAGACGTAAGTTCAGAATAGTCGTTACACTCCTTTCTTCACTTAATAAAAACTCGCGGGCGAATAAACAAAGGAACGAACGGTCCTGACCGTTCGTCCGTAGCGGTCTTCGGCGCGCAGGGTAGCTACAGTATACCCGTTTTCTAGTATGAGCGCTTCTGTAAAATGCCCCTTCGCATCGGTGTAAATCTGCCGGTCGTTGAGCCACAGGTGCGAGATGTTGAAGGCGGTGCCTTCAAGGAAGATTTGCCGCTCATTTTGAAGCCTCGCTGGCTCACTCTTAAGTGTGATGCCGGGCCCGACGATAAGATACCGAGCCTGAAATATAACGTACGCGACCGCCAACATCAGCACAATGCTCGCCAAAGTAATCTGCACTGCCGTGCGAAATGAGAGTCCGTCACGCATAGCTAACGATCCGTTTCTTCGGCGTCCTCGTCCGCCTCGGCTCTTTTGGAAGAAATTGCCGCGTCAGTGCCGCCTGGCCCCAAGACTTCGCGTGGCCTGGCCCCATCGGCTGGGCCGATGATTCCATTTTCTTCGAGCAAGTCCATGAGCCGTGCCGCGCGAGAATAGCCGATCCTTAGTTTGCGCTGTAGGTATGAAGTGGAGGCTTTCCCAGCTTCGAGAACCGCTACTCTCGCATCTTCATACAAGTCGTCTTCAACATCATCAGCTCCGGTCAGTGATTTGAAGAAACTGTCGCCGCCGCTGTCCGAGGTTTCGTCGAGGTTGAGGGTATCAAGCTCATGCGCGTCTTGTTTGCGCAGGTACTCAACCACTCGCTTGATCTCTTCTTCAGAAATAAACGCTGATTGCAGTCGGAATGGTTTCGGACTATCTGACGACAAATAGAGCATGTCGCCTGCTCCCAAGAGCTTTTCGGCACCGATGCCGTCGATGATGGTGCGCGAATCAATTTGTGACGCCACCGCGAGTGCAATACGAGTCGGTACGTTGGCCTTAATGGTGCCTGTAATGACGTTGACCGATGGTCGCTGGGTGGCCAGGATGAGGTGGATACCCACAGCGCGGCTCATCTGCGCGAGCCGCACGATGGTCGCTTCAAGTTCGCGAGGATAGGCCTGCATGAGGTCGTTGAGCTCGTCGAGGATAATGACAATGTAGGGAAGCGCTTCGGGTAGGTTTGCACGCTCCTCTTCCTTACTGCCGGTCTTTTCCCACTCTTTCTTGGCCGGCTGATAGATGTTTTTGTGGTAGGAGGTGAGGTTTTGAACCTGTTCAGCTTCTAGGATGTCATACCGGCGTTCCATTTCTTTGACCGCCCACGACAGTGCGCGAATGGCTTTCTTGGCGTCGGTGATGACCGGAGTAAGAAGGTGAGGGATTTTATTGTAGAGGGTGAGCTCGACTCGTTTGGGGTCAACAAGGATAAAGCGCAGCTGGTCGGGTGAGTTGCGATAGAGAAGGGAGACGATCATATTGTGTATAGCCACTGACTTTCCCGAGCCAGTCGCGCCGGCAATGAGTCCGTGGGGCATGCGGGCGATGTTGGCAAAGTGCACATTTCCGGTCACGTCTTTGCCAAGCGCCACAATGAGCGGATGAGGAGAGTCCGTGTATTCCGGTGTAGCGAGAATGGAAGCCAGGCCGACGGTGGCACGAGTTTGGTTGGGCACTTCGATACCGACGAGTGATTTGCCTGGAATCGGCGCTTCGATGCGTATCGAGTTAGCTCGAAGTGCCAGTTGGAGCTCTTGCTGGAGTCCGGCGATGCGCGCGATACGAACGCCTTGGGCAGGCTTGAGCGCATAGCGGGTGATGGTCGGCCCGCTCTCGACCGCATCCATTTCGACGCTGATGCCAAACTCGTTGAGTGTGCGCTTGATCATGTTTGAGTTGGCCTTCACATCCCCAATGTTGGCCTTACTCACTTCTTTGTTGAGGAGACTGAGCGATGGGGGAACGTAGGTGCCACTGAAGTGTTTGACAACGATTTCGTGCGGTTTCGTTTTGGCAATTTTTGCGACAGCGGCCGTGACCATGTTTTGGTCCTCTTCGCGTTCCGGTTCTTGAGACGAGGTAACCTCGGTACGTTCTGCGGCATCAAGATAAGAAAGCTCGTCTTCCTCGTCTTCGGTCTCACCAGGACTTTTTTTCGCGCCGCTCTTAAAAGACGGAAACTTGAGTCCAGTATTAAACACCAAGAGGATTGATATCAGTACAAACCCAAACAGCAGAACGCCGGTCACCGAACTGCCGACGAGGTAGGAAATAGGCCAGACGATGCCATAGCCAGTCCAACCGCCAAGCTGTGGTCGGTAGAGCTCTAAGGCGCCCAAGAGCGCAACGAAGAAAAGCACCGTGCCAAGTGCTTTTGACAGACTGACGCCGTTGTCTTCCCGGGGGGAGAGCAGTACATATATGTAAGTCACACAAAAGAGTGGCGCCAGCCAAGCACCGGCGCCAAACAGCGCCCGTAAGGTTTTAGCGACGTATTCGCCAGCTAGACCGGCGTAGTTGAGGAGTGAAAAAACAAAAAAGACTGCTATCATCCCCATCAAAACCGCCCAAATAGCCTGCTTCGCCTGCGGTGAGAGGTCGTCGAATACAGGCTTATTCACGGCCTTGGAATTTTGCTTTTTGCGTGCCATAAAAACCAGTCGACAAGTCGTACTTTCTACACAATTGAATAACAGGTTCATCATAGCATGACTGGAGATTCGCTTGTGTAAAAGCGGCACCACTGGCTACGGCATAAAAGTCAGTGGAAGGGAACTTGCAAATGTCGCCGATGTCCTTATAGTATAAAGAACACAACGTAGACGCTATATAAGACATTAAATACAGAATTGTCTATGAGTGAACAAAAAGACACAAGGGTGCAGGTAAAAAGACTGTCAGATGATAGTGGGTATTTTACGAATGTCTTTAAAAAAACTGAGAAATTAGTCTCTGTTACGTTCTACATTTTGTCTCATATAGACACAAAGGACAGCACTAATAACCACATGTCCTTGGTTAGAGACACCGCTTTAAAAACACACGAAACGTCTTTGAGGACACTGTCGCTACAACCGCAAGACGCCATTGAAGGCTTACTGTCTTTTCAGTACGTGCTACTTGGCTTTGAGAGTACCCTGCGGGTGGCCGAGGCGGCCGGAGTGATCCCCCGAGATATTCTCGCACTCCTCCTTGAGCATACTGATAGCGTTCAGCGGTACATAAACAACCATTTCATGAAACAAATAGGCTATCAATTGGTTGACGATACATTGGCGATGCCAAAAACAACCAAGGCATCGGTGGTCACACACCGTGGCACAGCGTCTCGTCGCCCAAGACGAGTGCAGATCCCGGCTGGTGATATCAGCACTGACGCATACCTCGTCTATAGCCAACTGACGGACAGAGCCGCTCGCATTAAAACTGTCCTTGAAGCCAAGCCGCACGCTACCGTAAAGGACATTGCTGAAGTGATTACCGACGTGAGTGAAAAGACAATTCAGCGTGAACTCAATAGTCTTATAGATAAAGGACAAGTGGCACGAGAGGGCGAGAGACGTTGGTCTAAATATTCTGTAATTAAATCCTAACGTCCTTTAGTCGCTACTTTGGACATTTGCGTCTTTTTATATTAGTCTTTTAGAGGTCGGTATGGTTTGTTAAGGGACAACCACGTTGCCATTTGTCTAGAGTACAGGAGGCGAGTCTCATAGGACTAACCTGTCTCTTGTTACATATTTTTCACACGCTCCGATGTCTGGTCACCACTACAGGCACTTTACCCCCGCGGACGCTCAAAATATGTAACAAGAGACAGGCGTCCATTCAATGCGTGCGACGCCAAAAATATGTAACAAGGGACAGAGCGTCCATTCGATGCTTGCGGTCTCTCAAAATATGTTACGTAGTATGAAAACAAAAGTAAGAAGTCCTTTTACACACCGTCATTACTGGCAGATCACCCGAGATCTTTTGCGTTTTGTGCTACACGAAAATTGCGATTGTACGTCACTTTTTTGATACAAACGGCCCTTTTAACAGACCATGTATCCACAACCTGTGAACTACAGTTTGCCAGTGCAAATGCTATACTCTTAGGTGTGCGCTCTTGCGCTTTTTCTGAATTTACGCCCGTGCCAGCTGGTTGCCCAGACTGCCACCACGTTCATTCACTTCATGAAAAAGCCGAGGGTGGGACATGTTCGTTTACAATGTCGGCTATACGCCGGTTACATATAGAACTTTATTGTAATCCCGATCTCAATCGGGCCTTCCGCCTGTCCTTATCCTGTCTTTGTCCGCCTCACCGACACACAGTCCTCATTTGCAGCTAACCTCTGCCATTTGCGGTAGGGTTTAGTGATATTACGTAAGCGGCCTGATAAACCATTTACTAATATGAATTAATTCATATTATTAGTAGTTCTTATCAAATAACACTCACCGCAAGGTGGGTAGCGTGCTAATCACGCACATTACAAAAATTATTGTATGACAATTGCAAAAAGTTACGCTTCAAAGCTCGTTGTGGCTTTGGTAGCACTTGCGATGGTCTTCGCGGCTTCTGCTTCAACAGCGAAAGCTCAAACAACCGAAGATCTTCAAAAGATGATCAATGACTTGCTTGCACAAGTATCTGCTCTCCAGACACAAACTGGCGGCAGCGCTTCTGCAGCAGGTGTATGTCCTTTCACTTGGACTCGTGACCTCTCATCAGGTTCAACTGGTACAGATGTAAAGGCACTCCAACAGTTCCTCAATGCTGATCCTGACACTCGCGTGTCTGCGACTGGCGTAGGTTCTGCTGGTTCAGAAACTGAATTCTACGGTCCAGCGACCGGAGCAGCCGTTTCTAAGTTCCAAGTCAAGTACCGTTCAGAGATCCTTTCTCCAGCCGGTCTTGTAAACCCAACCGCTTACTTTGGTCCAGGTACCCGCGCTAAGGCGAATGCCCTCTGCGTTGCATCTGCTCCAGTAGACGATGGTGATGATGATTCAGATGACTCAACAGATGATGATTCTGATGATGATTCAGACAACGGCGGAGATCTCCAAGGTGAAGCAAACCTTGAGGACTTCGAGGTTGATGATGCTTCAGACACCGAAATCGAAGAAGGACAGGAAGATGTCGCTATTGGTGAATTCACAGTTCGCTTCGAAAACGGCGACGGTGAACTTGATCGTATTGATGTCGAACTTCTCGCTGATGGTGAAACTGACACCACCGACGTTGAACCATGGGATGTCTTTGACAGCCTTTCACTCTGGATCGACGGCGACATGGTGGCTGAAGAAGAGACCAGTGATGAAAATGACTGGCTCGATGAAGACGAAGGTCTTTTCCGCTTCTCAAATCTCGGCATTATTGGTCGAGAGGAAGAGGATGTTGAAATCACCCTCGCTGCCACTATCAACGACGGTCTTGAGACCACACCAGCTGAGATCGGTGACTGGGATCTTCAAGTCGAAGAAGTTCGTTACTTTGACGCTGATGGCGTTTCAGACGACGACGCTTCTACCGATGGTATCGGTTCAGACACCGCAACCTTCGAGATCCAGGAAGAAGGTGGCGAAGATGAAATCTTCGTTCGCTCTTCAACCAACGACCCAGATTCAACCACTCTCGAACTCGAGGATGATGAGACGTCAGACTTCATGACGGTGTTCGTATTCGAACTCGACACTGAAGACAGTGTGAACGACATCATGGTTGAAGGTCTCCGTGTTGCCGTTACTGCGACTGAAGACGGCACTACCGCTACTTCAGCTGCGCTTCTCATTGATGACGTACAACTCGTGGTCGATGGCGAAATCTACGATGATTGGACCGCATCGACTTCAGGCCCACTTCCAGATGAATACGTCTTCGATCTTGATGATGAAGACTTTATCATCGAAGCCGGTGAGTCAGTGGAAGTAGAATTCCAAGTTGAATTCGAAGCCCTCGGTTCACTCTTTGAAGGCGCTACCGTTGAAGCTTCAGCCGACTCTGCAAACGTTGACGCAGAAGGTGCTGAAAGCCTCACTGGCGGCCAACTTTCTGGTTCTGCAACCGGTGAAGAACACACCCTCCGCACGGAAGGAGTGGTGCTCGAACTCACCTCTGTTGACGAAGTCTTGAAAGTCAACGACGATCAAGACGTGACTGATGACGAAGGTGTATTCACTATCAAGTTTGATGTGACTGCCTTTGAGTCAGATATCTACGTCAACAAGTCAGGTCTAGAAGGCACGACTACCCTCAACACTGACGGTGTCAACTACCGCATTGAGGATGGTTCAGGCACTGAAGTCACGACTGGTACTACTACCGAGTCTTTGACTTCAACCGCCGACACCGAAGGCACCCGCTTCATTGTTGAAGAAGGTGAAACTGAAACCTTCACGTTGAGCGTTGAGTTTGATCCAGCTACCTCTGGTTTCCATCAGTTGCAGTTGTGGTCACTTAACTTCAACATCGCAAACAGCGATCCTAACGAAAGTCAGCGAGCGCTCGATGAAAGCGATTACGAGACTGATTCTCTCTCAATCTAGTCATTTGACTTAATTGATTAGAGTCTTCTCTAAAACAAAAAGCCCCTCATAAGGGGGCTTTTTGTTTTTTATATTGCAATTTCCCAAATCCACCGTGTGTAGTAAAATAGACGCATGCCACTACAATTTTTTTCAAAATTCATCCTTTTATTCTTCGCCGTCACGGTGTTTCCCATGAGCGCCGAGGCGGTGGGGACGCTTGCGCAAAGCGCGACGCGGCTCACCAAAGACATCGTGCTCTACCAGGTCAGCTACGAGCTCGGCTTTAAAAAGTACGAAGTACGGGCGCCGATAGGAGCCATGCGTAACCTACAGGTGGGAAGTACGTCGCCGTATCTTGGGTACACTATTCTCAATGACAGCGAGACTCTTACCGATATCGGCAAGAGCGCCGGCCTTGTGCTCAGTGGTGCCACCATCGACGGCGCCGACTACATCATTCCAAAGGGCAGCGCCGCCACGTTCACGCTCGTGACACTGCTCTCACTCCCCGAGGCAATCGGCGAGGACTTAGATTTGGCGCTCCAAGTGACGGCGCTGCCGTTTACTATGATAGGCGACACGGTTACGATTGACGGGCATCTGAACGCATCTGAACTCCAGTATTTCATAACGCCGGAAGTTGATGTCGACATTCGCTAGTATGTTCAACAAAACTTTCTACCGTTTTTTATTCAGCTTCATTGCTGTCGTCGCGTTTGTGTTGGTACTGATTCTACTCATCGGTAGCGGCGAGGTATAATAGATTCACCTTACTATGATTCGCGTGACCGATCAGTACTTTTGGAATTTCGTCTTCAGTCTCTTTTTCCTGGTCATAGTCATCATGGCCGCCATCATTCTGGAGAGCGAGTCCCGCATTCCGCTTGGCGAACTCACGCTCGTTGACTGTGTGCTCATCACACTCGCGACTTGGCGACTCATCCGGCTGTTTGTCTACGATGCCATCACGAAGTTTTTTCGCGAACAATTTTATGATGTTGTGAAAATAGGGAAGAGCTACGAGCTCGTAAAGCCGGAGAGCGGCCCGCGCCGCACGGTGGCCGACCTCCTTTCTTGTCCGTGGTGCTTCGGTGTGTGGGCCGCCGCGGTGGTGGTGTTCTTTTACCTCATTACGCCGTACACGGTCTATCCGGTGGTATTTCTTGCTCTTTCGGCGGTCGCCACCCTCCTACAACTTATCGCCAACATGGTCGGACACGCCGCCGAGCGCTTGAAACAAATCAACGAGAAAGGCGTATAAAAATAGATATGACCAAAAATCCCACCTACGATCTTGTGATTATTGGGGGTGGGGTTTCCGGCGCCGCGCAATTTTACGCCGCCGCCAAGTATTCCACCATTCAATCGGTGGCTTTGTTTGAAAAAGAATCTGGTGCCGGCGCTGTCAACTCGGCCGCCCGGAACAACTCCCAGACTCTCCACGAGGGCGACATTGAAACAAACTATGATGCCAAGAAGGCGAGAGCCGTGAAGCACAAAGCCGGCTTCACGCGCACCTATCTAGAGCGCACCAAGTCTGCTCGCGTCGGCGAATTATATGTGCCGGGGCCAAAAATGGTCTTGGGCGTCGGACCAAAAGAAACCAGGTTCTTAGAGGAACGGTTTCTGGCATTTCGAGAGCTGTATCCAGAACTGCAAAAACTCAACCGCGCCGCACTTAAAGAAAAAGAGCCAAAGCTGGTAGAGGGAAGAGCGGACGATGAAGAATTGGTGGCGCTCTACAACGAAGCTGGTTTGACGATAAATTATGGAAAACTCGCGACCGCGCTGTTGGATGATGCTAAGGATATTTTTGCCACAAAGCGCGAGCGCACCGGCGAAATATTTTTTGATAAAAAAGTACAGAGCCTGCGGCGGGTAGAGGGAGGCTTTGAACTTGAGATTAACGGGACCAAAGTGACCGCTCGGTATGTATCAGTGTGCGCCGGCGCGCACAGCATGTACTTTGCCAAAAAACTGCGACTCCAAGCGGTATCCGACACATCGCTCTTGTTGGTCGCCGGCAACTTTTACTACACCCCGAAATTTTTAAAGGCAAAAGTCTACACGGTGCAAAATCCCAAACTTCCGTTCTCCGCGGTGCACGGCGACCCGGACATTATGAATCTCGACACCAAGACTCGTTATGGCCCGACCACGCGCGTGGTCGCGACGCTCGAGCGCCACAAACCCGGTACTTTTTTGGACTACCTCGCGACAGTTTCTCCGTTTCTCGGCTCGCTTACTGCCTACATCAGAATTATGTTCGACGCTGAATTTTTCTGGTACGCATTCAAACACAATGTACTCTTTTCCATACCAATCTATGGCAACTGGCTGTTTGTCAAAGAAGCTAGAAAAATTATTCCGACCATGAAACTAAGTGATCTTACGCGCGCGAAAGGGCAGGGCGGCGTGCGGCCGCAAATAGTCAAGACAAATGAGAAGCACCCCCTTAGTCTCGGCGAAGCAAAAATCACTGATACGCACATCAGGTTTAACGTCACTCCCTCGCCTGGTGCCACCACCTGTGTGTACAACGGTCTCCTCGATGTGAGTGAAATAGCAAAGGAGCTAGGGTACGAATTTTATAACCACCGTGTCACCGCGGATTTTGGTCGTGAGCTCGTCCCTGGTGTTACAATAGTTTCGTAAACACATGAATATGAATGAATCAACTGCGGTCTTCGGGACCAACAAAATTTTCGCCAGAAGTATCGGAGCCGGAAAAGATATAGTTTTTATACACATGTCCTGGGGCAGTAGCTGGGCGCTCAACAACTACCTGACATTTTTTTCAAAGCATGGGTATCGATGTCATGCGCTTGACTTGCGCGGGCACGGGCAAAGCGGCGGTACCGTCGAGGGAGCCAGCATGCGGGACTACGTCGAGGATGTGGCAACGGTTGTCACAGCGCTCGGGCTACAGTCACCGATTGTGATAGGACACTCCATGGGCGGGCTGGTCGCTATGATGTACGGCGCAGCGTACCCAGTCGCGGCGGTTGTATCGCTCGATGGCAGCCCCACCTTCGAGGCGCAAGGGACGAGCGGAGAAGAAATCTATCCCGCCGCGTATCGGCCGACTGACGCTGGTATGCCGACCAATCCCCTCAAAGCGATGATGGCGCTCCCTGACATTTATCCGTGGCACATGATGCAATTAAAGAAACATCTCACGGTCGAATCGGGGGTGGCGAGAAGCGATCGGAAGCGCGGGGTCTCAATTCCTAAGGAGTCAATCAAAGCGCCGCTGTTTTTTGTCGGGGCCGAGAAGGGCACCTCTCTGCCATTTGGAATTGGCATTGCCAAGGCGACAGCCGGAGCACAATACTACAACGCGCCGGTGTATGAGGTGAAAGGAGCGACGCACCCCGGTCTTCTCATAGGCAAGTACTGGAAGGACGCTGCTGAGGCGATCCTCAAGTGGCTACAAGAACATAATTTGTAATTTTATAGTATGAAAAAATATATGAAGTACATGAAGTGGAGCATGATGGCCGGTGTACCGATGGCAATGCTTGAGATGATTTATGAGGGATTGTGGGGAGTCGGATTTTGGGCGCCGCCAGCTTTGATCGCCGGCGTGGTGTTTCCGGCCATGGCCGAGCTGACACCGCCGATCGGTTTCCTTCTCGTACCGTTTATTGTTGGTTTGATTGTCCACAAAATAACCGGAGCGGTATTTTCAGTCATTCTTGAACAAGGCTACCGAATCACCGGTCTTACAGACAAGACCACCAGACTGGTACTCGGCGGCGTGTACGGCCTCGGCATCTTCTTCGTCACCTGGTTCATTCTTTTGCCTTTTGTGAATCCAGCCATGCTCATGCTCAACCCATTCGTGTTCGCTGGTACGCATGTCATATTTGGACTAATTCTCGGCAAGGTCGTTAAGTAGTATCGGCCATGGATCTAAGGCAGCAACTTGAGCGGGTGGTTCGGGGCGAGGTGACCGATGATCCCCGCGTACTAGACGAGCATAGTGAAGATACCAGTATCTTCAAAATTATGCCGAAGTACGTGGTGTATCCAAAAGACACCGCCGACGTGCGGGCGCTCGTTCGTCTCGCGAACGAGCAGCCTGGCGCGTTTACCCTCACTGCTCGTTCGGCCGGCACCGACATGACCGGCGGCCCGCTTTCGAGCTCGGTCGTGGTCAACTTCACTAGGCATTTCAACCGAGTACTCGAAACCTCTCCCGCCCATGCCGTCACCGAACCGGGCGTGTACTACCGAGATTTTGATAAAGAAACTCTCATACACGGGGCTATTTTGCCGAGCTACACTGCCTCACGCGAGCTCAACACGGTCGGCGGTATGGTGGCCAACAATTCCGCCGGCGAGAAATCACTGACCTATGGCAAGACCGCCCGCTACGTGAGGAAACTCAAGATAGTGCTCCAAGACGGCAACGAGTACGAATTTAAAAAACTTTCACTCGACGAGCTTTTGGTCAAAAAAGCAGAGGACAATTTCGAAGGTCACGTCTATCGAGAGATGGAGCGAATCATCAAAGATAACATCAGTCTCATTCTGCGAGAAAAGCCAACGGTCTCAAAAAATTCTGCCGGCTACTACCTGTGGAATGTCTGGGACAGAGCGGCCGATACGTTTGACCTGACTCAGCTCATTGTAGGTTCGCAAGGCACGCTCGGCTTTGTGACCGAAATTACGTTTGATCTGGTGATCCCGAAACAACACTCGCGCATGTTGGTCATGTTCTTGCGACCGCGCCACATGAAAGAACTTGGCGATATGGTCAATACGGTTTTAGCTGAAAAACCGGAAAGTTTTGAGTCGTATGATGATAAGACCTTCACCGTTATGCTGAAGGTACTGCCAAAGCTTCTGAAGCGAATGGGCGGCAATCCAATGACATGGTCGCGAGATTTTTGGCCGGAAATAAAAATGGTCCTGGGCGGCGGTATTCCCAAGCTGGTGCTGATGGCTGAATTCACTGCTGACACTGACGCCGAAGCGGCCGCCATGGCAGAGGAGGCAGAGCGAGCGGTCAACGCCAAGTACAAAGTCGCGACGCACGTCACACGTTCCAAAGAAGAGGGGAATAAATTCTGGATCATTCGCCGTGAAAGCTTCAAACTGCTGCGCGAGAATATCCATGGCCAACACACAGCGCCGTTCATCGACGACATTTCGGTACTGCCAGAAAAATTGCCAGAGTTTCTGCCAGAACTGTACAGCATCATGAATGAGTACAAGCTCACCTACACCATCGCCGGACACATCGGCGACGGCAACTTCCATATTATTCCGCTGATGGATTTTTCGCGGCCCGACTTCAAAAAAATTGTCGATGAGTTATCCGAGCGCGTATACAAACTGGTCGGCACGTACGGCGGCTCGATTACCGGCGAGCACAACGACGGGCTCATTCGCACACCGTTTTTGGGCGAAATGTTTTCGGGAGAGATGCTGGCGCTTTTCAAACAAACCAAGGATGTGTTTGACCTCCATCGCATCTTTAACCCACACAAAAAAGTTGACCCGGACAAAGACCTTCTGTTTGCATCTATCAAAAAAGAGTCACATTAGTCGGGCTGCCGAGAATCGAACTCGGACCACACCTCTTCGAGCCACGGATGTCTCCCAGACATCCGGCGAAATACTTAGTCGGGGTAACCGGAATCGAACCGATGTCTTACCCACCCCATGGGCAGATACTGCCACTATACTATACCCCGAAGATTTGTCCGGGGGACAAATTTTCTTTGTTCTATCATCAAAATCAAACGAGAAAAATGTGCTGAATAGCAATTTCTCGAGGTACTCGCCTGACCGGCGGATATTATAGACCGTATTTACTTTTAGTTCCAATTTGCTATAGTATCCGGCAACAGGCTCATGACAGCTGGTTCCTTACCGAAAAGGGTAAGCGAGTAAAGCACCGTTTGGTGCGCCGGCCGAGGTCCCAACTATTTTATTAGTGTGGAGGTCGAGCCCGTCATTGGGTATTTTTTGTATCCAAAGCGGCCTGTATATTTATCCATTGATTAGACCATCATGGCAATTACCAAAGCAAAGAAGGAAACCATCCTCAGCAAACTCGAAGGAGTGAAGAAAGACTCTGAAGCGATTGTGTTTGTGAAATTCAACGGCCTTTCCGTTCCAAACATTACCGCGATGCGTGAACAGCTTCGCCAAAACGGCGTTGGGTATTTCGTCGCTAAAAAGACGCTCATGAAGAGGGCTTTCGCTGATACGTTTGAGGGAGAGATGCCAACACTCGAAGGCGAGATTGCGGTCGCGTACAGCACCGACGCCATCACTCCCGCCCAACAAGTGAAGGAATTCTCTGATAAACACAAAGAAAATTTGTCGATCGTCGGTGGCGTCTTTCAGGGCGTCTACAAAAACGCGGTCGAGATGTCTGCCATTGCAGCAATTCCACCGCTACAGACTCTCCGTGGAATGTTTGCACAACTCATCAACTCTCCACGCCAACGCTTGGCGGTAGTACTTAGTAAAGTAGGGGAAAGCAAGGCTAATTAAATGAGGCAACGAGTAGCGAAGCTACGACTATGCCGAGTTTGACCTAATTTTTAAGAAGCGAAGCGACTATAAAAATGGAAATACCCTTGTGGTGCTACAGACGCTTAAGATATTTCGACCTCCAAGGAAGAAATAGCTTGCAGCGGGCTGGAAAGAAAGTCCAAAGCCAAAGGCACTCTAAAAAATAACAAAACTCTAATAACTAAAAATTATGACACAGGAAAAAATTATTGAAGCTGTAGAAAAAATGACCGTTCTTGAGCTTAACGAACTCGTGAAGGCAATAGAAGAGAAGTGGGGCGTGTCAGCAGCCGCTGTTGCGGTCGCAGGTCCAGCCGCTGCCGCAGCCGAAGAGAAGACTGACTTCACTGTCGAACTCACCGAAGCCGGGGCGCAGAAGATCGCGGTCATTAAGGTGGTCAAGGAAGTTCTCGGTCTTGGCCTCAAAGAGGCGAAGGACATGGTAGACGCTGCTCCATCAGTGGTAAAAGAAGGCATGAAGAAGGAAGACGCTGAGGCTTTGAAGGCTAAATTAGAAGAAGCCGGAGCTAAGGTCACTCTCAAGTAATATATAGAGAAAAAGAAAAAACCGCGCGACTATTGTCGCGCGGTTTTTCATACAGCCCTGTTTCTCAAAGGAAAAAATGCCTGGATAATTAAACACAACGCAGAAAAGTCAACAAAGTCGCAATCGAACACCAGCTTGTTTTCTGTCTAGGGCTGTGGAAAAAGGGCGCGTGTTATAATCGCACACAACCTATGGCAGACCCACTGGCAATCCTGTTTGGAAGCGCGGCACGAGTGAAGCTACTGCGATTTTTCCTTTTTAACCCCTCCAAAGAATTTTTGTTCGACGACATCAGCACGCGGGCTCGCCTAGTCCGCCGGACGGCTCGTGTCGAAATATCGGCGCTTGAAAAAGCCGGCGTCGTTCGCCAAAAAACTCTCTACATGGAGGTGCCCGGCAAAACTAAAAAACTCAAAGCCGTTGGCTACACACTCAACAAAGATTTTCCAGAACTCCAGGCCCTCCAGACGTTTCTTTTTGAGACGGCGCCAATCGATGGAAAAAATCTACTGCGACATCTGCGTGAAGCCGGAACGCTTGATTTTGTCGGAGTGGCAGGCGTCTTTGTACGGGAGTTTGAACAGCGACTCGATGTGCTCTTGGCGATGAAAAACTTTTCTCAAGCAAAAGTGGAGAAGGCTATTCGCGCGCTCGAAGCGGAAATCGGATTGGAGATTCGTTTTGCCGCCATGTCGACCGAAGACTTGCAGTACCGCGTTGGCATGTATGACAAGCTCACACGCGACTTCTTCGACTACCCGCACCAAGTGCTGATTGATAAGTTTAATATTCGCGACGAAGCCAAGACCAGTTCATACAGCACTAAATGACGACTACTTAGTTTTGCGCATTTGCGAGTTTGTGGTAGCCTATCTCCTTAGAAACTCGTGAGGCACAAAATGAAACTAACACCGCCCCGCCTCGCTCTTTTTTTGGCTGTTATCGCTGGCCTGTTTGCCGCGAGCGTAAAACAACGCACGCTTGAACAGTCGGCGAGCCCGCCACTGGTGTTCAAAGCAGATGCACAATCTGCAAAAGACGGCTAGAAATAGCCGTCTTTTCCTTTTGGGTGTTTAAAAAGTTGTTGAAAAGTCTGTGTATAACCGATGGCGAAAATGTGCACGGCTCGTGCTTGACAATTATTTCGCTTCCTATAGAATGGCGGTCACGTATTTATGAGTATCACGAAATCAGCAATCTCGTAGCGAGCGAACCGCATTGCGATTTGGCTTGCCGCGAGAGTCGCGGCTTTTTTCTTCACTACTCAAGGGGATACGCGGACTTTGACATCTGCATATTCTAGAAGACAGTTTGATAAGAACTGTCTTCGTAAAGTCCTACCGGAATCGACGCCGGTAGGCAATGTTTCGTGTGGGGCGGCGCAAGCCTACCCACACGAAACACAGGTATCGTTTGTTGGGTCTAAGATTTATGTCTTCGGACAGGTCTTTTCGTCCCCAACAAACAAAAATGTTGTGAGCTGTGTAGAGTTGGTCCCTTTGCAGTTTAGACTTCCTATTGCTACGGAGGAAAGAACTCTGGCGACGGTCTAGTAACCTCTAGTAACCACCGAAGTGCGTCCGTTAAACATGCGATATGGCTGGAGTAGCTTCCGATAAGCCCCTCGCGTGTGGCGGCCTCTTTGTAAGGCACAGGCACTCGACTCTTGGACGACGAACCTCTTCGGAGATTCGTCGTCCACTCTACACAGCTCACAACAAAACAATGTCCGCAGTATGTATCTGCGGACGACACTCAAATGCGTATTGTGAACTTCGAGAAGAATTATAATTCTTCAAGAATATTTCGAATCTGCGTCATGTGGTCATGCAACGCTATAGTGCAGCCCAGCCCTTTAACTTCTGCCCAAAGCGACATGCTCATAGACGCAGACAGATGCCCGCCGGGGCATCGCCTGGGGGTGTGGTGGTAATCGTCTCTGACGAGCCCTCCAACCACACCCCTTCTTCTCGAAGTTCACAATACAAAAACGTACAGCGGTGTACAAACGTTTTATGTAAGTGAACAAAGTCACCCAAAGCGGTGTGCAGCGTTCCTTACAGGAACAAAGAGTGTATGGTGGATGCCTTGGCTTCAAAAAGCGATGAAGGACGTGATCTGGCTGCGATAAGATTCGGCGAGGTGCCAAATAACCTTTGACCCGGATATTTCCGAATGGGGAAACCCCACTACTTTCAGTAGTGACCCTTGTATGAGGGAGCTCACCTAGGGAAGTAAAACATTTCAGTACCTAGAGGAATAGAAAGCAATTTGAATTGCTTTCTATCCGGTTTCGCGAGAGCGAAAATCGTCGTTGCGAGCATTGCGTAAGCTTTGCGAGCAGAGGCGGTAGGCAAGTGATGCAATTTCGTTTCGATTTTCGAGACGAATAGCCTTGTCCCAGATAGATAGCAATTCTTGCGATTCCCTTAGTAGCGGCGAGCGAAACGGGAGCAGCCCAAACCATACATATTTATATGTGTGGGGTTGTAGGGCGGAGTCTGCATTTAGTTGCGGAGAGTTACAAAGTAGATATATAGAAAAACACGTTGGAAAGCGTGACCCCAGTAGGTAATAGTCCTGTATTCGAAATATATCTATCTCTCTTGATTCCGTTCCTGAGTAGTTCGAGACACGAATAGCTCGAATGAACCTGCCGGCACTAACCGGCAAGGCTAAATATTTTTGAAGACCGATAGTGAACAAGTACCGTGAGGGAAAGGTGAAAAGAACCCCGGAGAGGGGAGTGAAATAGATCTGAAACCATACACTTACAAGGAGTCGGAGCCTGCGCAAGCGGGTGACGGCGTGCCTATTGAAGAATGAGCCGGCGAGTGTATATCTATGTTTTGTCTAAGGGGTAACCCCCCGGAGGCACAGTGAAAGCGAGCGTGAATAGCGCGAATGGAATTGAGCAACACAGACATCGCAATCCAAAGTCGCGCAATTTCGTGACGAGGCTGTGGCGTGGAAGACGAGTTGAACATCTGTTCAGCGAGTCTGAACGCAAGGCCGCAGTCCGAAATTGCGCGAGGACGATGCGAAACAAACAGCAGACACAATTTTGTGGTGTCTGTGTTGTTCAATTCCCAGCGTAGGTATACGACCCGAAGCGTGATGAGCTTGCCATGAGCAGGGTGAAGCGGAGGTAATACTCCGTGGAGGCCCGAACCCATTAGCCGTACAAAACTATGGGATGACTTGTGGTAAGGAGTGAAAAGCTTATCGAATTCCGTAATAGCTGGTTCTCTCCGAAACAGCTTTAGGGTTGGCGTCGTGTGTTCCCCCTGGGGGTAGAGCACTGGAAAGAGTAAATAGGGAGAAATCTCGTTATTCTTATCAAACTCCGAATACCAGGTGGTTAAAGCACGGCAGTTAGACTACGGGGGAGAAGCTCCGTTGGTCGAAAGGGAAACAGCCCAGATCGCCAGTTAAGGTCCCTAAATATATGCTCAGTGCAACTTGAGGAGGTAAGGATTCATAAACAGTGAGGAGGTTGGCTTAGAAGCAGCCATCCTTTAAAGAAAGCGTAACAGCTCACTCATCGAGAGTCCTTGCGCCGAAGATGATCGGGGCTCAAGCATATTACCGAAACTGCG
>ERZ1292625.1310-Hain-H41-01um-R1-1310-length-30550-cov-10_pt1 | contig 30550 bp, 28 predicted proteins | sample MGYA00564400_ERZ1292625 | MGnify/ENA primary metagenome ERZ1292625 (study PRJEB36523, sample SAMEA6512639) | groundwater metagenome | collected 2019-01-08 | study: AquaDiva: Metagenomics assemblies of 32 groundwater samples
GCAGGCCACTTTGCCGTACCTCCACAATTTTCCGCCTCAAGAAATACACAATCATAGCGAGATTGATTCCAAATAGAACCGCTATCGCGATTGTGTATGAGACGGAAAGGACGGTGAAATTGGTGACAATTGATCCCAAGAGGCTGACTGGCAGATCAAACTTCTGCGAGAGCGTTATTCCAGGATGTCCCATGACCCTCACGATGAGCGGAAGGTTTGGGAGCCAGACTGCAAACGCAAAGACCACCGCACTTGTGATAAGAGCGAGAAAAGCGTACAAGGGTTTTCGGAATACTTTTTGTAAAGCTTGGAATACCATATCTATTTTTCTTGCAATGCAAGATCAATTAATTGTTTTACGGATGTGTATGGCTGTGCTCCAGAGAGCGGGTATTTTTCCCCGTTTGCGGCAACAACAATGCTCCACGGCGTTCCATTACCTCCAGTTGCGGTCGCATTCTGAACATCCTCTTCGATATGTGCATCATATTTAGTACTGCCAAGACAAGTAGCAAATTTTGCCGTATCTAATCCAACATACTGTGCAATCTTTGGAAGTTCGGCAGGGTCCAACCCATTATTTGCGGGAGTGATTTCAAAGAGGCGATCAGCGTATAGCCAGAATTTGTCGTTGCCTCCCTGCTCATTGGCACACTCAAGCGCCACAGCTTCTTTTCGAGCTTTAGAATGAAGCTGATCAAGCGGAAAGTGTCGATACACCCATGCCACCTTCCCGTCTTTGCCGTATTCATCCATTACTTCTTTCATTGTGGTGTGGAATCTCTTACAGAATGGGCATTCGGTATCAGAGTATTCGACTATTTTTACAGGGGCATTCGGATTACCACGAATGTGGTCGCTGGCAGATATTTTGGCCATCTGCTCGAGGTCGCCGGTCTGCTGTGCGACTTGTTGAGGTTGTTGGTTATTTCCCGTAGTGGTAGGCGCCCCCTTCGATGTGCCGAGGTATACTGCCCCAGCAATAAGGGCTCCGGCGATGACGATAGCGATCGGAATCGTCAATGTGGTAGTTTGTACTGGAGGTTTGGATGTTTCGTGTTCCATATTTTAATGATGATTATTCTTTATAAGCGGATAATGAAAATACCAGCATAAACAGACCCACTGCCTCACGACGGCCGTAGATCAATGCTGGCTTAAGACCTAGTAAATTTTGGGGTTTAGAATACCGCGCGCAAACGCAAGCCCAAGCTGGTTAAAGAGAGCGAGTTCGGGATTGTCTCTAATATAAAATCTATAGGAAAGCCGCCCGTGGTCATCGGGGTCGTATCCAAACCGTAAACTCGCAAAAGCGAATGCAGTCGCAAGCCCTAACAGAAGCAAAATAAGCCCATCTTTTATTTCGCGAGGCACGACTAAAAGCAGCACGCTTTTCCACGATTCGATATGTTTGGAAATGCTCGTGTCGCAACACCCTTGATTATCAGCTGAAATTATGGTGACCGTGCCCATAGAGTCTGCTGGGTTATGCATCGAAACGCGGACAATCATTCCGGTACAGACAAATCCAGAAGCAAGCACGCCTAAGGTAATTAAGACAACCGGAAGTTTTGATATTTCTAGAATAGTATTAGGTCGCATGATGTAATCATAGCCGATTTTTTCATAACTTTAAAGATTATCCTTTTGCTTACTCCTCAATCATCGTTATCTTTTTATCTTTGTAGTTCAGTCGGCTTCGTAGGTTCGCGAGCAGTTCACGCTTATCTGAGGTGCTCCCTTCTTTAAGAAGATACTTTGCATATTGTCTGATGTTCACGTCATCCTCTTCCACCAGTGAGTTGCCAGTTTTTCCGTTCACTATTTTCTGTAGCTTGTTGAAGCGTCGTATCTCATCTTCGGCTGTAGCTGGAACATCCAATGAATAACCAAGGGGCTCAATATGTTTAGATAAATCGTGAGGATTTGTTTTTAAATGATCAAAAAAAATTTTGGCTTTTTCTGCACCGTAATTTACTTCAACCGATTGGACGCTGTCCAATTTCTTAAAAGTTTTTTCAATAATTGTAGAACAAGAAGCGCAGTGCATCCCTTTTACTTTGTAAGTTTCCGTATACATATTATTTTCTTTTTAATTTATATACTTTTATTATTTCCTTTTTCGCTTTAGTTGTTTGTCCCGAATTCATTTGATGATGAACACAGTGATCAAGATGATTTTCAAGCAAAATGTCCTCAACGTTTGAAAGCCCTTGTTTAACAGCCGATGTTTGAGTAATAACATCAATACAGTAAGTGTCGCTCTCGACCATTTTTTGAAGTCCTCGCATTTGTCCTTCAAGAAGTTTAAGACGACGAATAATTCTCGTTTTATTTTTATTGTCTATATATTTCATAGGTGTTTATTATATACCCCCCTAGGGTATAGTCAAATTGGATAGGCGGTTCAGTTTGGGGATAAAAATATTTTAAAGTTACTATATGGCTAAAAAAATCAAAAAAAGCTGATTTTTTGCAAAAACTTGTTTTTAATTTTTCAAAAAATATTTTTTCCAGCGCAAAAAATTACTATGCTATAAGAGTGTCTGGGGACCACCCTTTACAATTTTCTTTTTTCGTGTCACTAATATTTTTTGAATGACTTATGCACTTTTTTAGTTGGAGAAAGAGCTACAATTAATCTTGCAATACCAAATCAAAGGGTATTGCAACTTTTTTCTAAAGCAAAAATTAAAAATATTAAAATTATCAATTTATTAAATTTCCAAACATACTATGAGTGTCGCTAAAGGAAGTAAGGGAGTAAAAATTTCCAAATTGAGAGTTGTTGTGGATGAAAAACCAATTAAAACCAATCCTTTTGTAAAGCAAATACAAAAAAGAGACAACGCTTTAGTCGTTTTTGATTTAAATAAAGTGACCAATGCCATACACAAGGCTATGGTTGTAAGCGGTGAGGGCTCATTTGATGAAGCGGAAATGGTGGCAAACAAAGTTTTGTCGGATTTAGTTAGAATTTCCAAAAAATATAAAAACTTTTTGCCAAATGTTGAAGGCGTACAAGATTCCGTAGAAAAAGAGTTGATATTAAGTGAGTATGTGCAAACTGCTAAAGCATATATTCTTTATCGTCAGAAAAGATCCGAGCTTCGTAAGCAAGGATTGCAGGTTCCAGAAAATGTAAGGAAGCTTACCGAAGAATCAGAAAAATATTTCCGCAGTAAATATTCTGAATTTATTTTTTATAGATCTTATTCACGTTGGAATGAAAAAGAAAGTCGTCGCGAAACTTGGGTTGAAACGGTAAATCGTTATTTTGATTTCATGAAAGAAAATTTAGGTGAGAAACTTAAAGAAGAAGAATATCAAGAATTAAAAAATGCCGTTCTTTCTATGCAAGTAGTTCCTTCAATGCGTTTGATGTGGGGCGCGGGGGATGCAGCCAGAAAAAGTGGCGCTGTTGCATACAACTGTTCATACATTGCGCCAGTAACACCAAGAGATATTTCCGAAATTATGTTTCTTTCCATGAACGGTTGCGGAGTTGGTTATTCAGTGGAATCAGAAACGGCTCAACAGTTTCCAATTGTTAAAAGGCAAAGCGAACAAAAATTAAAAATATTTGTGGTGGATGATTCACGCGAAGGTTGGTGTGAAGCTTTAACTCATGGACTGGAAACTTGGTGGGCGGGAAAAGACGTTGATTTTGATTTTTCAAAAGTGCGACCGCAAGGAGCCAGATTAAATACTATGGGCGGGCGCGCCTCTGGCCCCGCGCCACTTGCAGAACTTCTGCAGTTTTCAAAGGCAAAAATTTTAAACAGGCAAGGAAAGCGTCTTACCAACTTAGATATTCACGATATTATCTGTAAAGTAGGTGAAATGGTTGTTGCTGGAGGCGTGAGACGCACGGCCCTTATTTCACTCTCTGACCTAGATGATGAGCAAATGCGTCACGCTAAGGATGGTCAATTTTATATAGCCGAGCCACAGCGTTCTTTAGCCAATAACTCAGCCGTTTATCTTGAAAAGCCAACCGCTACGGAGTTTATGGAAGAATGGCTTTCTTTAGCTAAGTCAGGTTCAGGTGAAAGGGGCATATTTAATAGAGGTTCAATGGTTTATCAAATGCCGAAGAGACGCTGGGATAAAATGCCGGAAGAAGATAGGAGAATTGTGGGAACAAATCCATGTGGGGAGATTACCTTACGTTCAAAACAGTTTTGCAATTTAACAGAAATTATTGCTCGTCCAGAAGATACAGAAAAAACACTTCTACAAAAAGCGCGTTGGGCAAGTATGCTTGGGACTTATCAATCAACCCTTACCAATTTCAAATATCTTTCAGCAGAATGGAAAAAGAATTGCGAAGAAGAAAGATTGCTCGGAGTATCAGTAACTGGAGAATGGGATTCCGATACATTTCGAACTCCAAAAATGATGGAAAAAATGCGCGAAGAATCTATAAAAACAAATGAGGAGTATGCTAAGCGTTTCAAAATAAATAAATCAACTTCGGTTACCTGCGTAAAACCATCGGGCACAGTGTCGCAACTAGTGGATGCCGCATCTGGTATGCATCCACGTCATTCCAAATATTATATTAGACGGGTACGAATTTCGGCGACCGACCCACTGTTTCGACTTATGAAAGATCAAGGCGTGCCATTTCACGCGGAAGTCGGACAAGACCCATCGACCGCCAATACTTTTGTTTTGGAATTTCCAATTAAAGCGCCGGATAATGCTAAAACATTTAAGGATTCACTCTCGGCAATTGAACAACTTGAATATTGGAAAATGGTAAAAATGCATTTTACGGAGCATAATCCATCAGTCACCATTTCAATTGGTGAAGATGAATGGATTGAAGCAGGCAATTGGGTTTTCAAAAATTGGGAAATTATAGGCGGCCTTTCTTTTTTGCCAAGGTCAAATCATGTTTACAAATTGGCGCCATATGAGGTGATTGATGAAAAGCGTTATGAAGAATTAAAATCTAAAATTCCAGAAATTGATTTTTCAAAAATTGTTCTCTACGAACATGATGATAAAACGGAAGGGGCAAAGGAGCTGGCTTGTATGGGCGGAACTTGCGAAATATAAAAAACTAATAATTTAGGATTTAGGAAATAGAAAACGCCCCGCTTTGGCGGGGCGTTTTCATTGATGCGTTCTTTTTCGATAAGCCGAATTCTGTCTTTCCGCTTAAAGCGGAGAGGCAATCATTTATCTGTCTCGTCTGTTACCAAACGGATCAAGCGGCACTTGCCAATTTTGCCCACCGCAGGTGGTGCAAAATTGAGTATCCTGAGTTCTTACGAAGGATCGTCCTTCGCTTTGCTCGGGATGCTTAATTTTACGACTGCCTGTGGCAGGTAAAATTGGCACACGGCCTTGCACAGGGGTAAGGATTTAGCCGTTTCATTCCTAGATTTCGCTAGAACTAACCCCGAAGGGTCTCTCTGGCTTTCGCCTTAGACGTTTCTGTTCGCACCTCATAAATCGCTTCAGACGGGTGTTACCCGCTACCTTTCCCAAATTTAATGGGTCTGTGTTCGGACTTTCCTCCACCAGTTTCGCCCACCGCAAGTTGTATAAAATTGAGAATCCAAAAGTGTATTTGAAGGATCTGCCCCTCGTTTCACTCGGGATGCTCAATTTTACAACTGCCTGCGGCAGGTAAAATTGGCAGCGATTACCTGAAAAAGAACCTGCTCACTATATCACAATTATAATAAAAGTGAATATACGAAACATATTTTGCCCTTTTTTCCCTGTTTTGGTATACTTTTACGCGTTATTGGTTATTTATTATAAGTATTTAAAAACCGCAAGCGCATGAATGAAACAACTGTTTTGGGTTCAGGGTTAAGCCTATTTTCAAAGTGGGGGAGTAAGATTTTCCTTGCCTTTGCCTTTCTGTTGCCAATATTTTTTGTCCCAAGCCAAATAATTACATTTCAGTTCGGAAAAGGTTTCTTCCTGTTTGCAGTTTCTTTGGTACTTTCGGTGATATTCCTTTTAGGAGTTTTGCGTGAAGGTAAAATATCTTTTCCTAAAAGTTTAACTTCGCTTGGTCTGCTCGTCGTTTTGTTCTCTTATATTGTCTCAGGCGCCTTCAATGCTTACCCCAATCTTTCTTTGGTTGGGCAAGGTTTTGAGACCGATACAGCTTTCTTCATTCTTGTTGCTGCGCTCATTTCTTTTTTGGTTCCAATCGCTTTTCGATCAAAGACATCTCTCTTTAACATTTATCTCGCTGTCGTTGCTTCTTTTTTTGTAGCGGCGCTATTTAATGTAGTTCATTTTTTTGTTCCCAGTTTTTCATTCGGCGGTCTTTTCTCTTCTTCCGTCGCAAATCTTGTTGGCACTTGGAATGATTTGGGAGTTTTTGCTGGTTTTATCACTTTGTTTTCTTTGATATCTCTCGGTGTCTTAGAGGTCCGTGGTGTTTGGAGAATTGTAATTCAAATGGCACTTGTCTTGGGCGTAGCTTTTTTGGCGATAGTTAATTTTAATACTGTTTGGATAGTTGTTGCTTCTTTTACTTTAGTTTTTTTTCTTTATTCTCTTTCATACGCTAAAAATGGCGGGAATGTTGCAAATAATATAAGCGGTGGCATTAAGAATCTTCCTTGGTCTCCGATTGTAGTATTTATAATTTCAATTACCTTTCTATTTTTCGGAACTTCTTTGGGAAATGCTATTTCAGGCTGGTTAAACATTACACAGCTTGAAGCCCGTCCATCATGGTCCACCACAATTTCAATTGCCAAAGAAACCCTTAAAGAAAATCCTATAATCGGTGCGGGACCCAATCAATTTGTCTCCGAATGGCTCAAATATAGACCACAGGCGGTCAATGAATCTCTTTTCTGGAATGTAGATTTTACTTCCGGCATAGGAACCATACCCACAGCCTTCATAACTTTGGGAGGAGTGGGGATTGTCGCTTGGCTAATATTCTTTATCCTTTTTGGCATAGAGGGTTTCAGAGCCATAAGACGATTGCGTGGCGAAGTCTTTACACACTATCTGGCGTTTTCTTCTTGGATTGCCTCTTTGTATTTTTGGATTATAGCTATTTTTTATACCCCGGGACACGTTATGTATGCTCTGGCATTTCTTTTCACCGGTGTTTTTATCGCCACTTTAGTTCTTGAGGGAGTTGTAGAAGAAAAACATTTTGATTTTTCCAATAGTCCAGGTAAAAGTTTTGTCGGCAGTTTAATCACAATAGTATTTTTAATAGTTTTTATCACTTCTGCTTACTTGGCTGTGAAGCGTTTTGTAAGCTACGCAATGTTTAACAGAGCTATTATTGTTTATTCTTCCAACAGAGATTTAAATGTGGTTGAGGAAAGAGTAAAAAAATCACTGGCAATTGAGGAAGCGGACATATTTTTCAGAACTCTTACCGATATTTATTTGGCTCGTCTTCAAGATTTGGCGGGAAGAAATCCCAGCGAAAGTGAAATAGAAGCTTTACGCGCAGAGTTCCAACAATATCTCTCTAGCGCTGTCGCAAGCGCTCAAGCGGCAACGGTAGTTAACCCCATGAATTATCAAAACTGGTTGAGTTTAGCTCGAGTTTATGAAAACATCGTTCCCTTTAGAATTGATGGTGCTTACGAACAGGCCTTAACAACTTATGATAGAGCTCTTTCACTTAACCCCACTTCACCTTTAATTGTTTTGAGTAAAGCTCGTCTAGAAATTGCCAAGGGGAATAATGCCAAGGCTAGAGAATACATAGCCGAATCTTTGAAGGTCAAAAATAATTATACTGATGCTATTTTTCTCTTAACCCAACTTGAAGTTTCGGCTGGAAACACCAAGAAGGCAATTGAAGCGGCAACTTCCGGAACTCTATTGGCTCCGACTAACCCCGTTCTTTTTTTCCAATTGGGGCTACTTCATTATAATGACAGGAATTCCAGCAAAGCCATTGAAGCGCTGGAGCAAGCTGTGCGTTTGGAAAATCAATACGCTAATGCCAGATACTTTTTGGGGCTTTCATATGACAGATTGGGTAAAACTAATGAGGCCATAGCGCAGTTTGAAGAGATACAGAAAACCAATTCTGATAATGCGGAGGTAAAGTTAATTCTTGAGAATCTAAGATCTGGACGCACCGCCTTTGCAAGAGTAGAACCTCCGCTTGATGACAAACCAGAAAAACGTCAAAATCCTCCAGTTTCTGAGGAATAAAAGGGGTTTTTCTTCCAGAATAAATAGCTTCCTTAAATGGTAAACAAAATACTTTCTTTTTTAGGGCGAGACATTGAAAGTATTAATCAAGCGGCTTACATACTGGCTCTTTCAACTGTTTTTACTCAATTGCTTGGTTTGATTAGAGACAGATTGCTTGCGGGTACTTTCGGTGCCGGCGAACTTTTGGATGTGTATTATGCCGCTTTTAAGGTTCAAGATATTATTTTCTATTGTATTGCCTCCCTTCTTTCTTTGGCGGTTCTTATACCGCTTCTTTCCGAGAGCTTTGAAAAAGAGGGGATTAATAAAGCCAAGAAACTTCTAGACAGTTTGTTTACAGTCTCTTTTGTGCTTATAGGTATAGCTTCTATCATAGGATTTATTTTGGCGCCGAAGATTTCAGAATTACTTTTTCCCGGCTTAGCTTTCGGGTCTCATTTTGAAGAATTGGTAATGATGACGCGCCTTCTTTTAATATCACCGTTTCTGTTCTCCTTCTCGGGACTTTTGGCGAGCATTGTTCAATTGCATAATCGCTTTTATTTAACAGCTCTTTCACCGCTTCTTTACAATTTTGGAATTATTATAGGAATTGTTTTATTGTATCCATCGTTTGGATTTATTGGTTTAGGGTTCGGTGTTCTTTTGGGAGCTTTTCTTCATGCTTTTATACAAGTGCCGTTTGTAATACAAAAAGGTTTATTACCGCAATTCACTTTATCAATACTTTGGGATGATATAAGAAAATCTATGGGGCTTTATTTTTACAGAGGTTTGGGGATTGGAATTCAGCAAATTATGTTTATTTTTCTTTTGGGACTTTCCACTACAATTGCCGCCGGTTCTGTTTCGGTAATGACCTTGGCGCAAAATTTACAGGGCATACCACTTTCTTTGATTGGAGGGTCTTATGCCATCGCCACTTTTCCGGTCTTGTCTCGATTTTTTTCCAATGGAGATAGAGAAGCATTTATAGTTCAACTTCAAAATGCCACCCGGCATATTATATTTTGGTCACTACCATTTGCCGTTTTGCTGATAGTTTTAAGGGCGCAAATTGTAAGAGTTATATTGGGTTCGGGTTCATTTAGTTGGAGCGATACGCGACTTACCGCCGCTTGCCTTGCTCTTTTTGCCGTTTCGGTTGTTTTCCAAGGTCTCTCCCTTCTTTTCATTAGGGCTTTCTACGCATCACAAAAAAACAAAGAAGTTTTAATTGTTGGGTTTACTTCCGCTTTGACCACCATACTGCTTTCTTACGGAGGAATTTTAATTTTTGAGAAATTTGAATTGGTGCAAATATTTTTTGAACATTTATTAAGAATAGAAGACATTAATGGCTCTGCAATTGTGATGTTGCCATTGGCGTTTTCTTTCGGCTCTATGTTGAATGCTATTTTCTTTGGAATAATTCTCAAGAAAACATTTTCATTTAAATTGGGTATTGTTGAAACATCCTCTCACTCCTTTGCGGCCTCTGTTTCTATAGGATTTGTTTCTTATGAATTTTTGGACTATTTTGGCACCGTGTTTAATTTAAATACAACCATAGGGATTTTCTTACAAGGATTTTTCTCTGGAATCCTAGGAATTCTATTTGGAATATTTCTACTCTTTGTTTTGAAAAACAAAGAAGCTATAGAAGTGGCCAGAGCCATTAAGCGCCGTATAAAAGGGGAAGACATTGTTGGTCCGCAGGAAATTTAGATCTAATATTACACACTAGATATCAAAAAAAAGCACCCGCCAATTTCGAGGAGACACTTTAGAGTCTTAATGATAAAATTCTAATATCATATATAATTAAAGTAAGCAAGGCATGAAAGATTTGATTTCTAAATTTTCTCAAACTCTAAAAACAGTTTTTCTGGCTTTGGTTTTATCTTTTGGCGTCTCCATTATTTTTGCTTGGACTGGTCCCACCCAAGCTCCGCCAAATGGAAATACTTCTGAACCAATTAACATAAGTTCAGTGACCCAAGTAAAAAGTGGTGGTTTTGGGGTGGGCAATTTTTTAGCCGACATAGCCTTATTTAGTGGGCCTGTCGGTATTGCTACAACGACTCCTTCTGTAGCGCTTGAAGTTGTGGGAGAAGTGAAAGCTGATAATCTTCGTACCACGGGGCAACTCTGTATTGATGATGAATGTTATGCAAGCTGGGGTGCAGTTTTTGCCGCCTATGCCAACCTTGTTGTAAATTTCACCGCTACTCCCTCAATAATATCACCCAATCAATCCAGCACCCTAAATTGGTCATCAAACTCCGCCTCTTGTTTGGCTTCTGGTGATTGGAGTGGCACTAAAGCGGCATCAGGTAGTGAAAATACTGGCCTTCTCACCGCTAGTAAGAGCTATACATTGGAATGTGTTAATTTGGCTGGTTCCTCTACTCCCCAAATAGCCACAGTGACTGTTTCTGCCCCCACCATAAATTCTTTCACGGCAACACCTTCGTCCATTGCTTACAATAGCGCTTCAACTCTAGACTGGTCTTCAACCGACACTACAGGTTGCACAGCAAGCGGCGCTTGGAGTGGAGCCAAAGCCGTTAGCGGCAGTCAATCAACCGGAAACCTAACTAGTAATCAAACTTATACTTTGACTTGCACGGGCCCAGGAGGAACAACAGCACCATCAAATGTTACTGTTACTGTCGGCCCACCCCCTGCCTCAATCAGTTCTTTCTATACTGACCCCATTTCCTATGGTGTACCGAATACTCTATATTGGTCTTCAAGTAATGCTACTTATTGCACGGCTTCTGGTAGTTGGAGTGGAACCAAGGCAACTGGTGGCAGTGAAGGATACACCCCCAATTACAGTGAGACATATGGCTTGACATGTACTGGCCCTGGTGGCACGTCGCCTCTGTCAACGGTTTATACAGGTGACCCCCCACCTAATACTAAATGTTTTATAGCCGGGACAAAAGTTTTACTTGCCGATGGTGCAGTTAAATTAATAGAAGAAGTCAAAATTGGAGATATGCTCTTAGGAAAAGATAATTCTGAAAATGAAGTTCTTGGATTCTTGCATCACCCTAAACCAAAGAGCCCAATATATGGCTTTAATGGAGAAAAACCATTTGCCACAGAAGATCATCCATTTATGACTTTGGATGGATGGAAATCAGTAAATCCAAATCTAACAAAAATGAGTTCCCCTGATCTTGATGTTGGTGAACTTGAAGTAGGTGACGTGCTTATCAGTGAAAATGGTCTTGTGGTAATAGATTCAATTGAAATTGGTGAACTCGAAAATAATTCTATGGTCTATAACTTTATAATGGGTGGCAATCACACCTATTATGCCAATGGTTACTTGGTTAGCGATTATTTTAACCACAAAGATTAATCAAGGACGGACCTTGTTTGGAGGAGAATAACAGGGATAGCCACCGTTTGTTTAACAAAAAGTGTTGTGTAATTATCTATATACATCACGCCTATGACCGACTGCTTCAATTGTAATTATGTCCCTATGAATAGAGTACACGGCTCGGTAATCACCGACTCGTAGTTTGTATAAACTCTTAAGCTCACGGTGCAATTTCTCCGGTATAATTTCTGAAAAATTTTCTCTAAGCCAACTTACTTTTGTCAGAATTCTTTCTCTGATGACAGAATCCAAGACATCGAGATTCTCTAACGCATTATCGTTCCACCTAACGGAGACCATACTTTTTTAATACATCCACGTGCGAAGTAAATTTCTGATTACCCCGCATGCTTTTACGAAGCTTAAGTACAAAGCTTTTTTTGAGAGTGAGTCCGGCATCAGGATCGCCAAAAAACTCAAGTATTTTTTGCTCGACAATATCCCCAATTTTTTTATTATGTTGTGCTGTAGCCATATAATTCATTATAACACATCTGTCTCATTTCATTACGAAAGGGTAAATGCGAATGGGAAATAAGAACATCCACCATTGTTTCAGAGGAAATATAAAGCGTACCCAAGACCAAACCTCTTGGTCTTGGGTACGCAGGATTTCCTAACGGCTTCATTGGGAAGCTGAGCTGGAAAATAATGCAATGGTCTACAACTTTATAATGGGTGGCAATCACACTTATTACGCCAATGGTTACTTGGTTAGCGATTATTACGGACGTTAGATTTAATTTTATTTTAGAATTTTTGTAAAAAAACCCGAAACCATTTCTGGTTTCGGGTTTTGGAACACCTCTTTTTCTTACTGGGGCTTGATGCCGATCTTTCTGATCAAATCGCCGTAGCGATCATATTCTTTCTTTACGAACACGGCGAATTCTTCTTGCGAGTTCGGGACAAACTCCATTCCCCTGTCTTTCCACACACGCATCATTTCCGGCATGGTGAGAATCAGGGAAATTTCTTTGTTGAGATATCCGACGATTTTCGGTGGGGTTCCTTTCGGGACAAATATCCCCAACCAAGCCGTTATTTCAAAACCCGTGAACGTCTCAGCGATGGTTGGGATTTCCGGAAATTGGGGATCCCGTTTACTTCCTGTAACAGCAATCAATCTCACCTTTCCGCTATCAACGAGCGGTTTTAAAAATGAAGCTGAATCAAACAAAAGGTGAACTTGTTTGCCGAGCAGGCCGTTTAAAACCGCGGCGCCTCCCTGGTAAGGAACGTGTTGTATGTTCGTTCCAGCTAAGCCGTTAAACCATTCAATCGCCAAGTGATAGGCGCTACCAACCCCTGGTGAGCCGAGGTTTAGAGAACCAGGACGCTTTTTGGCGAGTGTTATCAATTCACTTATTGTTTTTGCTTCGAATGTCGGCTCACTAGCCAAAAAAGCTGGGTGGGTTGAAATCTGCACAACTGGAAGGAGATCATTCAAGGCATCGTACGGCAAACTGACCCGAAGATGGGGAACCGCAACGACAACAGAACCACCTGCGACCAGTAAGGTATAGCCGTCAGGGTCGGCCTTGGCTACGGCGTTGTTTCCAATCGTACCCATTGCCCCAGGGCGATTATCTACCACTGCTTCCCATCCGCGTTCCTTTGCACTTTGGGCAATTAACCGCCCCAAAATGTCAGTGGAACCCCCGGGAGGAAAACCGACAATAAACCTTACGGGCTTACTCGGGTAATCCTGGGCAAATGCCCCTCCTACCAAAAAACAGAAGAAAAAAAGGGCTTTCAAAAATTTTCTCATGGGCACTCCTCTTTGAAAGATTTACAGGACGTGGAACCGCTCTGACTAGCTTAATATACGAAATTACAGTAGTCAATAAAGGAAATTTTTTGCTCATAGCAGAATATGTAGTTTTATGTAGAATTAATGCAAATTATGGAAAACAAGAAAAAAAAGCTTAAATTGCAAAAGTTAATTGGGCTTATTTATAATTCTAAAAAATCAAAATTTTATAAAAATATTTGGAAAAATTTATATTTTAAAAACAGAAAAATTGACTTTGTGAACCTTCCCATTATTGGTGCAAAAGATATTATTAAATGTAAATTTGATAAAAGAATTTACATCAAGAACGGTTTGTTTGTCAAAATTGTTTACCATGAAAACATTCCTTTTCTTATTGCGAGGACTAAGAGTGATATAAGTAAGGAAAATTACGGTGAAATAAGTTATGAAAGACCATTGGTATTTTTTGAAAGCTCGCATGAATCTATTGAAAAAAGCATATGGTTGAGTAGCAAAAAAATATTACCTATTCTAGAAGAAGAAAACACAAACCTTACCCTAATGATTTCTGGACGTTATGGCATTGATTCAATTTTAGGAGATTCAAAATCAATAGCAAGAATTATTCCGGATGGGTCACGTCACTTTGATTATAGAAAGATTAAAAACGTGACCATAATGGATTGTAAACTTGAGAGAAGTTTTATTAAGTTTTTAAGTGATATTTTTCCGTCAGCAAAAATTGAGATAATTATATCTCTTCCTGAAACTGGTCCCTTGGGTTTTGTTTGCCAAGAAAACAAAAAGAATAACCTTATTTTTCACCCACCAGATGACACCATAATTGAGGTTAATAATGGATACCTTGTTGCAACACGTCTAATTTTGTTGCCAACCCCTATAATAAAATATAAAACGGGAATAAAAATAGCAATGGAAAAAAGAAATTGTTCATGCAAAAGTGAATTAAGTTTCTCACTACAAAATTAATATGAGAACAATAAACAATAAAAAATATACTACAAAAGAAGATTTACAAAATAAATTTTTTGGGATTGAAGAGTATAAACCTGGAAAAACATCAGTTAACGGCCTATTTATTAAAATAACTAGCGGAACCACTAGAGGTATACCTTCAATGGTTATGGTTAGGGTTATTGTTAATAAAGTTTTGTTAAATTTTCTTGATAAATACTCAAAAGCTTGTTTACTACTTCACGCCAAAAACTCTGGTAAATTCAGATCAATAAGCTATTTTTTAACTTTAGGCACTAAAGCACCCCGAGTTCTTTCCTTGGACAAAAAAGATATTGGACATCCTTTGATTGGTTCGATGATTGACGATTTTGATCCGCAGATGATCGATTCTACTGTTTCTGTTTTAAATTTTTTGATTGATAAACTGTATATTAAAAAAACTCTCTCCTTCCCAAAAAAAATAAATAAATTATATATTGCTTCGGAAGCGCCATCTAAGGAATTTTTAATCAAATTAAAAAAAATGTTTCCCAAAAGTGAGTTAAGATCGTATTATGCTATATCCGAAACGGCATATATTGGGATATCTTGCAAACACTTAATAAAAAAATATAAAGATAATACCTTTGGGGTTTACCATCCTATAAGACCGACATCAATTGTTGAACCAGACCAGATTGGAGTTGGAGAAATATCAGTTTACACACGGGAACTTTCAAATTATTTAACGGGGGACGCTGGTAAATTAATAAAAGAAAAATGCCGATGCGGTGAATCGAGAACCTTGTTTTTATACGGAAGAATAAATTATGACATAGTAAATTGTGTGGGTGCAGTTTTTCATATTAAAGAGGTGGAGCGTGTTTTTTCTAATCTCAATAGTTATGTGAAAGATTATTTGTTAGAAATAAAGGAAATTTTTGAAGAAGGGAAGACATATGGCTCTGTGACTATTAAAATAATTCCAACCATAAAGCTAGAAATAATGGAAAATGGTCAAGATTTCATATCTGAATTCGTAAAAAAGCATCTACAATTAACCAAAACTAGACACCTAGGTGATTTGATCAGAGATGGAATCTTTTTACCGCCAAGAGTTGTATACGTTACATCTTTCCCAGATTCTGCCAAAAAAATCAGAATGAGAAAAATTGATTAACATATATTGTTTGAAGTATAACTAGGACACCTTTTAAAATGCATTATGAGCAATGAACGGATTGAAAAATCTGAAATTTTATTACTTCTGATATTTCTAAGCTTAATGTTGGGTATTTCTAAACCTGGCTTGGCATATAAAATTTCAAAACCAAGTCAAAAAAAACGAAGATAACAAGGCTTTTTTACAAGTTGTGCGGATTTCGGGTGTAATAAGATATCTATAACTCTTTAGGATTTTATGTGGAAATTTTTTGCCTGGTATCAGTACGCGGATAAAATCCGTTAAGCATTTGAATTTCGTGGTAACGACAAATTGTCAGAGAATAAAATTAACAACAGAGAAGAGAATGAATAACTTAAAAGGGCTATAAGAACAAGTGATGAAATACCCCACTCTAAAGATGCGAAAATTGATAAAGGAACCGTTGCTGCCATAGCGCTTCCATTTAAACCGGCCAAAAGAGGCTCGTTTCCTGGAAAATTTTTTTTGACTAAGGTCATTGCACGTGGAAAATACAATCCCATTCCCAATCCGATTATAGAAGAAATTAAAAGGGCAATTATTATTTTCTCGAAAAATGAATCAAACGTAAATAACCAGATTATTTCAATAAAAAATAAATAGGTTCCCGTTACAAAAAATGGCACAGCTATCATTGTTGGCGTTGGTATAGAATTATCTTTGAACTTCCAGCTAGATATAGCTGAAAATAACAGGAGACCGCCGATAGAAATCGCCATGGACAATGGTACCGATCCAAGATATAGATGAAATTTTTGAATTAAAGCCATTTGCATAGACATATACCCCAATCCAATAAGTGTAGATAATGCAGGGAGAAAAAGATAGGCAACTGTAGATTTTGTTGTAGTGATTTTATTTAATAAAAATTTATCGTTTGACAACACAGGACTGATTTTACGATAATTACTTACATACCACCACCCCAAGGAAATAAGAAAAATAACAGTAAACACAGTAGCCGAATAGAGATACAAATAGACATAATTGGGATTTTTAAACACAGTCACAAGATTAAATGGAAACGGTCTGTTGTCGGTTAGAATCAACTCTTTACTAGAAGAATTAAAAAATGAGTAGAAAAAATATTTTGAGTTTTCATTTTTTTTATTTTCACCCTCTGGTAACCACAGCCATTTATCAAAAACTAAATTTGTCGGCATAACTAAGTTGTCCATGCGCGAAGACTCTTTCGCCCACTCCCGTAAAAAATTTATTTCCGACTGTGTCCATGGTGTACGCTTCACTAAAAATTGAATAAAATCATCAATATCAGGCGATTTGACGGTTGCCGGCATTGCTTGAATCCCTGATGGTCTTATTGGAATCCATTTATAAACAATAATATGTTTTTCCGGTTTTTCTACACCCAAATCTTTTAGAGTGGTCGCAATAGTTACAGAAATTTTTTCTATTGCTGTGTCGAAGAGAAGGTCCTTGTCTCTCCCTTTTTCTTCAACTGTAAAAAATCCTCGGGGAGTAAGATGTTGGAAAAAAATTTTGAATGCTTCTTTAGTATGGAGAAAATCCGGCTCCCCCAGAGTCGCAAGGCGCGAGGAACGATGGGTATTCATTAAAGTAATTATGTCGAATTGTTGATTAGACATCTCAACAAAGGTTCGCCCATCTGCATTGATTAGTTTTGTATTGCTGTACGGATAGTGAGAATATTCGCCTATTTCCTGATCTTTTTCCCAAATGCTGATAATGGCTGGATTTATATCGATTGCCGTTATTTCTTTGGCGCCAATAGCTTTAACAACCTTTCCTATACCCTCTACAGACGCACCTACTATTAATACTTCTGGATTTACAAGAAGATTAATGGGCAATCTGGCATCAAAACGATAAAATGGAACCGAGGGATAAGGTAAAATTTGGTCATTAAGTTCGCCGGAAAATAAGGTAAAATATTTAAGGAAAGGGCTTTGCGGGATACTCACAATATCAATTCTGTCCACAACACTTCCCAGTGAGCGCACCGATTTTATCGGAGATGATTGCTGACACGACCATTTGGAAGCTAAGGTGAAACTGGAGTTTTTGCTACAGGGCAAAATTTTTACGAGATTTAAATAATCATAGAGAAAATTACTGGAAAAAATAAAAATAGCCACAGTTAGAGATAAAGAAACTAAGATTTTTTTAAATGGTGTGTCCCACTTTTTCCTATAAAATATACTTATAAATAAAGTAGTTAATAAAAAGGAAAAAGTAATTGCGTTTTCTTCACGCAAATACGGTATTAAAACTAAAAAAGTTATCAAGCCAAAAACTGCTCCTAAAAGTTCGTAAGTATATAATAGGAAGGGTTCAAATTGGCGATAAAAAACTCCAATAAGAATACCAAAGGGTAAAAAACTCAGGACCACAAGAGCACTTCCGACAAAAAAATTAAGAGACAAAAACAGCGCACCCAAAAAACCAACCCAGGGAGTTACGGGCAGAGTTATTGCGAATACAGAAATCCATGAGTTCAAAAAATCTTTCTTAAATAATGTGGCTATTATTCCTCCTAATGCCAAGCTTAACAAACCAATGGCTATTATAAGTTGTGCAGTATAATAGTAAGTCACAAATCGAGCTGTTGAAAAAAATGTCAGTTCCAAAAAGAAGAACAAAAAAGTAACATAAAAAATCAGAAAAAATTCTTTTCTTGTTTCTATTTTTAGATCAAAAGGGTAATTCATGATATTTGGGTGAATTAAGAAAAGACATTAATTTTGTTAAATATAAAGCTCAACTGTCTGGGGCATATATACCCGAAGTATAAAATTTTAAGAATTTTGATTAAGAGCGAGAATTCCATTTATTTTGTTTAGAAAAATATTGTAGCATGGGTTTTGTTCTATTTTAGACCAAAGGAAATAATGTCTCTCTTTTTGTAATCTGTGTGGGATTTCTGGAGTAACAAAAAACTGGAGTTTTTTGTTATCGACAAGGTTGTTAAAGAGGAATTTTGGTAGTATTATTTAATTTATGTCTCGATTCAACATTCGTGTTTCGGGTTTTCTTTTTATAGCGACATTCGTTATCTTTTTCGCCTTAATGTTTAAAACACCGATACCAACGGCACCCTGCAAACGTTGCAATATAATTATTATTAGTATTGATAGTCTACGCGCTGACCACATGGGTCTCTATGGTTATGAGAAAAATACCACTCCCTTAATTGACACGTGGGCAAAAGATGCTTTCGTATTCGACAATTATTACGTAAATGCTTATCTGACCCCCATTAGTGCGGCTGGATTACATACAGGTCTAGATACCGGAAATCATGGAGTAATAAATTTTCAGGCGTATCTAAGGGATGGTGTGAAAATGATCGCAGAGCGTTTGGTGGATGAAGGATATCTTACTGCTGCAATTGGAAATTCTTCAGAATTTGAAATTTGGCCCGCTATGGAAAATAATTTCCATCGGGGATTTTCGGTGTATGAACCTGGTGGAACGCGAGCAGAAATTCCGTGGACAAACATCAAGGGATTTATAACGGAAAAATCGGACCCCTTTTTTTTGTGGATTCCTATTGGTAAGGTTCATTGGCCGTATGGTCTGGGATCTACCCCTAAGTTTACAGACCCAGAATATAGGGGTGTATTAAAAAACAAAATTTTGAACGCGTCTGTATTCAATCATCTCTACAACGGCCTACTTCATGTACCATTACCACAGAAATTCACGGGATTTTTTGGTTTTATCGACGATCGAAACTTTTCCAACACCACATATTATCAATATCCCGAAGAAATACGTGGTCGTTCGGTTGAAATATTCAGTGACGACGTTCAATATATACGCAATCAGTATGACAACGGAGTTGCACAAACAGATAGAGAAATAGGAGAATTTCTTAATTGGTTGAAACAAAATGGATATGATAAAAACACAGTAGTAATTATAGAATCAGAACACGGAGAAGATTTGGGCGAACATCGCTATGTTGCGCACTACGATATTTTTGATACAAATATCAGAGTTCCGCTCATAATTAAAGTTCCCAATACAACAGGAGGCCGATTGGGACAATTAATGTCGAACGTGGATGTTCTTCCAACAATAAATGATATCCTCGGCCTTGGTTTTAAGCTAAGAAATATTAACGGAAAAACTGCAATATCTTTACTGCGAGGATCGTCAGAAGAAATTAGAGATGAGGTATTCATCACGAGAACACCTTTGTGGGAGCGGTTTGTATTTGTTCAAGACACTGATTCGATCTTCAGTGAGTTCCGTCGTAAAGATGATGAGTCCCATTTTCGCGATACCGCTATAAGAAACAAAGAATGGAAACTAATACACCGTAGAGCCCGTGAAATAGAAAATTATTACTCTCTTTGGCGTTTTATAGGAGGCACCCCACCAACCCGAGCTGAATACGAATTATATAACCTTTTCCAAGACCCACTTGAACAAGATAATGTTGCAGAGCAGTTTCCAGGAATAGTTATCAAACTAAAATATCGTTTATTGCAATGGGAGGAGGCATCATGGAATGAAAAACTGATACCGTCCACCACTCGTGATTTACAGGAATATTTTTAAATTATGCGCCGTATATCCATTGTTCTCAGTATAGGTTTTCTCATAATAGTAATCTATACTGCGGAAGATTATTTATCACAACGACCACCCTCGACAGTCAGTCCATGCATTAATTGCAACGTAATTATAATTGGTCTCGATGCGTGGCAAGCAGCGCATATTAGTCATTTAGGATATCCCGTAAAAACAACACCAACGCTAGACACTCTTTCAAAAAATGGTTTCACTTTTAGTCAAGCTATCTCGGCTTCCAGTTGGACAGTACCATCCTTTATGTCTATTTTCACGGGGACATATCCTTCAATTCACAAGGTTACCAACAAATTTGTGGTGTTTTCTAAGGAAAAACAAAAGTTGACTAACATACAAGAGCTTTCGCCTCAAATTAAAACTTTGGCGGAAATATTACTACAACAAAATTACAGAACGGCTGGTTTTACCGGTGACGCTGGAGTGTCAGGAGCATTTGGGTATAACAAAGGATTCGAGACTTACGTCGATGACACAAAGTTTGGTGGATTTGATAAAAATCTTGACGCCGCGCTCCAATGGACCAAGGATAGCGCAAATGAAAATAAGCCATTCTTTATGTTCTTTCACGGCTACGATGCGCATGGCCAGTTCGCGATTCCGGTAAACTACAAAAGTCGGTTTGTTGAAAAAGACTACACTGGTCCATTTCGAGGAACACCTCAAGAGCAAGAGTCGTTGCGTGAACGAGGATTACGGGGAGAAAATTTAAATTTAACACAAGAAGATATTGCCTTTTGGCGTGCATGGTATGACGGAAAAATACGCGATGCAGACGAGCGTCTAGGTAAATTTATTGATGGTCTTCGTAAACAGGGTTTGCTCAACAATACGATTATAGTACTCGTTGGAGACCACGGTACTGAGCTTTATGAGCACAAACATTTTGACCACGGCCATACGCTCTACGATGAGTTAATCAGAGTTCCACTTGTATTTGTAATCCCGGGAAGTAATGGTGGTCTTCACATAGAAAAACAAGTTTCAACAATCGATATTTTTCCGACCATTCTTGAACTTCTTGGAATACTGCCAACAGCTGAACTATCAAGACAACTTGCTGGCACGAGTTTTGTTCCGCTATTTCGCGGAGAAGGTGCAGGTAGGGATGTATTTATAGAGACAGATTATAGAAATTTTATTCATGCGCGTGGTATTAGGACAATCGAAGGTATTAAATACATATTGAATCTAGACACGAATATGGAAGAGCTGTACGACCTTAAAGTAGACCCAGAGGAGACAAGAAATCTTGCTAAGGAAAGACCTGAGTTACTTGAGTCACTACGCCAGCGTGTCACTCGACACATTGAAGAAATGGGGGGTATGCCAATATTTTCTAACGAATGTTTACCAGTCTACGATTCTCAGTGTAAATAAGTGCGAATTAATCATCTATATTACTTTATAATCAATAGTATTTGTGGGTCTGTAAGTATGCACTATGGTTTGATTGACTCGTTTATGCTAAGGGGATTATAATTTAGGCAAGATATGAGTAAATTGAAAAATATAAAATTGCTCCCCCTTGTTTTTGTTGGTTTGATTTTTGGTATTTTAGGTGTTTCTAAAACCGGTATTTTAAATGAATCTTCTTTATCAAATAAAGAAAAAATCGCCCTATCTTTAAACAATAATGAAAACATGTGTTATTTTGAGAATGAGGATAAAAACGTTTCTCTTTTTGTAAGTTGTGCTGGATTCCTTGAATAAAGAAAATATTTTAAAGTGGGTTTTTTTAACTTTTGCAATAATTACAGGGGTTTTTATAGCGTTTTACATAGCTTCGTATTATGAAGATAAAGAACAAGGTAATTTTCTTGAGAAAGAATTAAAAGATTTTGTTTCTTTACCTGTCGCACAAGAAGGTAAAACTTACATAATAAAAAATGGAAAAGTATTTGATAATGAAAAATCAATTGATTCTCCTGAATCCTTGCCTGCTTTACGAATCGCTTACACTTCAATTTTAAATAGGTTTGAGCCTATATTTGCCCTTGAAGGAACTGATATCGAAAAATTGGAAAAAAGCGTAAGAAATCTTGAATCTTCACTTGAGATAATCATTTCTTCCTCTGAATCTGACGAAGGTAAAATTATAAAAAACGCATTTTACCCAATTGATTTTCTAAAATCACTTACTGAAACAGAAGAAATGCGTCAAAAATTAATTTATGAACCAACCTATGAAGTGGCAACAGATTATTACCAGAACCTAGGGACAACAATTGATGCTTATACAAATTATATAATTAACCTAGAAAATGAGCTTGAAAAAATAAGTAACATTTCAAGAAATCAACCACTGCACCATTTTGGAGGAGTCAGTACACCTCAAAATTATATTGACGCTTTAAAAGAAGCAAAAAACAATGCCGAAAGCAAAAAACAGGAACTTGAAACAAGAATAAAATGCCTAGACATTTTCTCTAAAGAATGTCCTTCACTCAAAACTGCCTTTGAAAATATGACTAGAGCAGAAGAACCCACCGTTTTTAAAAAAGAAGATATTTCCCAAAACGTGATTAATAATGGAAAAATTATCAGTGGGTACTTTAAGGGATTAGACCCTAGCGGTTTAGAGTATAACGATGAATTTCCTGTGATTGCTCTTCAAGATAGCGCCTGTTTTAGAGATATGCCAATTGTGTATTATCAACCACAGTGGAAGTTTTATGATAAGGAAAATAAAGCTTTCAGATTGAATTTTCTTAATGATCTTTATTTTTTTACTGTAAAGAACAATATTGCAAATTTTATTGCAAAAATGGGGGCAAATGGATTGAATTACCTTTATCAACCGGCTACAAACTTTTATGTATGTCCAGTTATCATAGAAGATTTTTCTAGGATTATTACTGCGGATACCATTAGAGCCATGCCTTTAAGTGAAGTTTATACTGGTCAAGATAATTTTAAGAAACTTGAAAATGGTGTTTTTTATGAATCAAATGCAGTCAAATATGTAGAGGATATCAAGTCCAATTTAAGATCGCAAGGAGAAAATAAACTAGCATTATCAATTGGCGTTGATAAAGTTTTGTCTGCCGAAAAAATAATATCAATTTCACGTCAAAAATCACCCCGATTTGATGAAATTCTTGGCAGTGTGATAATTGATAATGCTATAATTACTCCGGCCTTTATAAAAGAGGCAAAACTTAATCTGCACACCCTTTTTCTGGGACGCAGTTATCCAATGATTTTACTTTCTTTATACAATAAAAGTTTTATAAAAGAGCCCCCTTTATTTATGGAATATGAACAAAATAGTCCTCCTTTATTCAGAATGGTTAAATTGGCTTCTTATAACGAAGAGCTCAAAAAAACTTATAGTATAGAAAATATAATAAAAGAAATGCTCCTTGGTATGAAATTAACGAGGTTGAAGTATAACCTGTAGTTCAATTTCCCTAGTCCCGTTACAATAACTATCCTATAGGACTGTTATTGTAACGGTAACGGAAGCATTATATAGTTAAGCCGTATAAAAGGGGAAGACATTGTTGGTCCGCAGGAAATTTAGTTTTTTAATGTTTATAAAAAAATCGCCTCGTCAACACCGGGTTGACGAGGGGGGCTTCGGTTTGGAAAAAGGTTAAGCGGCTTGCGACAACCTGTATTCGCTTACAGCATGAGCCCTGTTGCTGACCTCCATTTTTCTGATGATGCGTTGCACATGGTTTTTGGCCGTAAACATGGAAATGCCGAGAACTCGGGCAATTCCTTTGCTGGTCTGACCTTCGCAGAGTAAATCCAAAATCTGGGTTTCTCTGGCACTCAACATCTTGTTGGCGGGACGACCCTTGAGGTAATACCTCTCGTCGTTTGCCGCTCCTGGGAAAATCGGAGGCATTGTAGCGATGGCTTGACTCGGCATGGAATTTCCTTTTTTGAAAAACTCGATTGAAGAACATTGAAGAACTTAGCATTTATAAGCTATATTTTATATTTGTCAAGCGTAGAAAAACCTTTGTTTTCCAACACTTTTCAAGTAATATAGCCAAATGCATGGTCAAAACATTAGAAATTTCTCAATTATTGCACCCATTGTCGCCACAATCCGGCTCCTTGGAAACCCACGGTTTCCAACGCTAACACTGCTTTCTTCCACGGGAAAACTACAGTTTTCCCGACCCCTTTCGAGCAATGTGTGCGTGGTAAAATTAATTTTTTCAAATTTTTAAAACATGTTGAACATACGCAACTTTTCAATAATCGCGCACATTGATCACGGCAAGTCTACTCTTGCAGACAGAATGCTTGAAATGACTGGAACTATAGAAAAGCGCAAAATGAAGGAACAAGTGCTTGATTCTATGGAGCTTGAACGTGAAAGGGGTATTACTATAAAAATGACTCCAGTTTCAATGAAATACAAACTAACAACCAACAATTCACAACCTACAAGAAATACAGAAGAAGGTTTTTTGTTGTCGGTTGATAGTGGTGAGTCGTCCGTATCAAGTTCAGAATATATTCTGAACTTGATCGATACTCCAGGCCACATAGATTTTTCTTATGAGGTTTCGCGCGCCATAAAAGCGGTGGAAGGCGCTTTGCTTTTAATTGATGCGACGCAGGGTGTGCAAGCGCAAACCTTGACCACCTTGCAAATGGCGCGCCAAGCCGGTCTCGTTATTATTCCGGTTTTAAATAAAATTGATTCATCCCTTGCCAGAATTGAAGAAGTGTCAGAAGAAATAGTCAGTGTTTTGAAATGTTCCAAGGATGAAATAATGAAGACATCTGGAAAAACTGGTGAGGGAGTTAAAAAACTTCTAGAAGTTATTATAGAAAAAATTCCTCCACCTAAAATATTACAGACGGACACGTTTAGAAGTTTGGTGTTTGATTTTCAATATTCAAATCATCAAGGGATAATTCTTTATACAAGAATAGTTGACGGGAAAGTGTCTCGGGGAGGCGATTTATTGCTTAAAGCGGTGAGGGAGCGTTTCCAGGCCCTTGAGGTGGGAACTTTTAGTCCAGAGCCAACGCCAAAGGACGCATTGTCATCTGGCGAAATCGGCTACATTGTGACAGGAATTAAAAGGCCAGGCGTGGCATCTGTTGGTGACACTGTCACTCTATTTAGAAAACAAGGCGAAGCGCTTCCTGGTTATGAAATACCAAGACCTGTTGTTTGGGCTTCTGTTTATCCTGAAAGTCAGAGTGATTTGAATTCTTTAAGGCAGGCACTGGAGAGATTAAAACTTACAGATTCATCTTTATCTTTTGAGGAAGAGCAATCTGGTTCTTTGGGGCGCGGGTTTAGATGTGGTTTTTTGGGAATGCTTCATTTGGAAATAATTACAGAAAGATTGCGACGAGAATTTGACCTTGAATTGATAATCACCACACCCTCAATAATTTATGAGGTGGTTTATGGTCAAGGTTCGAAAAAGGGAAAGCGAGAAAAAATATATACTCCTTCGCTTTTTCCCGACCATGGTTTGATTTCAGAAATTTTCGAGCCCTGGGTCAAGGTGCAAATTATAGTTCCAGTCACATATTTGGGTAACATTATGCAATTGATGTATACGCACGAGGCTGAAGTGGGAGAAACAACCGATTTCGCTGATGGCAGGACGTCCTTAATAGTTTTTATGCCGCTTAGGGAGCTGATGCGCAATTTCTTTGATGAGATAAAAAGTGTTTCCTCTGGCTTCGCCTCTCTTTCTTATGAAATGTCAGAAACTAGGAAGGCAGATGTAGCGCGATTAGATATATTAGTGGCAGAAGAAGTTGTCCCGGCTTTTTCTCGCGTGGTTTCAAAAATGCAATTGCAGGAAGAAGCAGAAAAAGCAGTAGAAAAACTATACTCTGTGTTGCCCAAACAACTTTTCACGGCAAAAATACAAGCCAAGGCACTCGGCAGAATCCTTTCTTCTAGGACAAAAGAAGCTTTGAAGAAAAATGTTACAGCCCATATGTATGGGGGAGATATTACTCGCAAGAAAAAGTTATGGGAAAAACAAAAACGAGGCAAAGAAAAACTTAAAGAGCGAGGCAAAGTAAATATTCCTCAAGAAGTGTTTTTGAAAATGATGCGTGGGGGCAATTAATTTTTTATTGAAAGAGAAACGGCATAGAAAAGAGAATCATACCTATTACCACTAAAACACTAATGGCGCCCCAAAGCACATTGACTATCTTTTTGTGTTTTTTGTTTAGAAACATAAGGGATATCCTAACATCTCAATTAACAATTAACAATTAACGACTTACAATTGAGAGAAAGCCCGTCCCGTTACCCGCCTGCGCCGAAACTTCGGCGGGCAGGGAAGCCACTATGAGGAATCGCTAACAATAGTATGGTGATAAACAGTCGAACAAAAGTTAATTTAAAGCCAAGCTCGTGGAAAATTACCCGAGTGGCTTTCTAATGGGATGGATCCCGTAGTAGAAAATGGCATTAGAGATTACGAGGAAATACAGAGTATTGAAATGAAGTCGAATATTAAAAACATAATAAAGTTGAGTGGTTATATTGCTCTGTAAAAAGCGATGCCATTTTTCACTACAGGATGGATAGATTTGAAAACCGTCGCCGTTTTAGGACCGTAATGAATTCCAAGCTAACTTTGGTAATTTTGCTTTTGGTGCTTATGGTTGTTTTAAAGAGCACTTGGATTTTATATGGCAAGAATAAGGAAGCCGGTATGAAAAAGGAATCCCTGTCAAGAGAAAGTAAGCAAATAGGTGAAAGAGAGGATTTTTTGGAAGGGGAGATATCTCGCCTTAGAACAGAGCAGGGAGTAGAAGAAATATTGCGTCAAAAATTTAATATTAAAAAAGACGGTGAGGAGGTTTTAGTGATTATTGATGAAGAAATTGATGAAAAAGAAAGGGAAAACAAGAGTTTAAAAACGAGATTTGGCTACATTCTAATACAGTTGAAGGACTTTTTCCGCTAAATCGCATCTTTTTTAAGATTAAATTACATTACCCCTACCAGCAAAAATAGTTAAATGATATAATCTCCCTCTATCAGTTTAAATATAGAAAAATATGAAAAATGTGACAATTTACACGACGCAAACCTGCACTTACTGCAAAATGGCCAAAGAATTTTTTAAAGAGAAGGGGGTAAATTATAGTGAAGTAGATTTGGGAGTTGATGCTGTAAAGCGTGAAGAAATGAGAGCTAAAATGGAGTCCATGGGACAAGGTCTGGCCGTTCCCATTATCGATGTTGGAGGCAAAACTATACTCGGCTTTGATAGAAACAGCTTGGCAGGTGAACTAGGTATCGCCGCTTAAGTTTCCCCTTATTTTTTTCTTGTCCCCTCGGTAGGAATCGAACCTGCAATTACTCCTTAGGACGGAGCAGTTATATCCATTTAACTACGAGGGGGTTCACAAATACTAACATTATGATAATTCTAATTAAATATCCATTGATATATAATTAATGTATGGAACCATATCAAAAAAATCTTCTGGAACAAATAGTCAAACAAGGAGAAGAAAATAATAAGATATTGAAAAGTTTGCGTGGGAACGCTCGTTGGGGAGTTTTTTTTGGTTTTTTAAAATGGGCAATAATCTTAGGTCCAATAATTTGGGCTTATATATATTTTCAGCCGTATTTGGGAACCATCAAGGATTTATTGCAGAAATTTCCCGAGCAAGTCAAAACTATTCAGGGTTTGAACGAACAATTAAAAAATGTGCCGACAAATGTTGATAGCTTATTGAAAAACTTTCCTAAAATTCAATAGTGATTTTTTTCGGGGGATTTCCCGTTTTGGTGCTGACATACTAACCTTTGCGCGAACCCATTTCCAGTCGCGGAACGGCTGACTTCGCACGCTCCGCGTGCGTGGTGGCTTGAACCTGTAAAGTACGCTCCGATTGCACTGGAACGCGCCTCGGACGCGCTCGCGGACTCGCGCGTGCAAACCCAAAAATTTCCTTCCAATTTTTTCCGGCTCCCCCCTCACCCCCCGCCGAAAGGCGAAAAGATTGAAGGAAAGGAAATTTTTGGTTTGCTCCGCCGCAAGGAAACTCCACAAGGGGCAACAAAGCAAAAGCAATGAAGCCCCTTGCTCCGTATCCTTGTGGCGACCGAGGCGCAATACAATGCGGTCTGCGCTAAGGCGCAGGCAAATCTGTATGTGCTTGCCCCAAACCCTCCCATGCGCGCACAACAACCCCCGCCGTTTTTAGGAATAATTATAAAATGGCGGGGATTGCTCCCTTTTGCTTAAACTCTTGGGGCTTCAATCATCCTTTACTTCCCATTTTTTAATCATAGATTCAAAAACTGAATCCAGTGCTTTCATTTGTGCAGTGCACCAACCAAGTACAAGCGTCTTTTGCATTGGGTTTAAATCTTTATCAAACAAAAATTTTTGCTTAAAGAACACATGACTTTCCGCAGACATTGTTTGAAAGAAATCCTGTATTTTTTTAATCGAGTCGGCAAGTACAAGCATCTCTAATGCCAGATCGGTGGCGTTTTTTATTTTTTTGTTGTATTTCACAGAGAACGCAAGAACAAGCCCCTTCACTTTTTTTAAGCCATGTCCGTCTAGTAACTTACAAAGATGTGACAAGAGCAAAATAGATTGTTCGTGTGTGTTGAGAATAATATTGCCGTCAGTATCGTTCAACGGCTTTTTTACGGGGTCTTCAACTAAGGCGAGAACTAGGCAAGATGCCATTTCTTGAGGCGATATTTTCTTTTTGCCAAAAAAATTAAACATAAATTTAGAAATAGAGATACAAATTTTTAATTTCGTTTACCGCCGGTTTCTTAAACTTTAACAGAGATTTTTTGAAAGCCGACATCTTGTTTGCGGACACATCGTATTTCAATTCGTAAAAAATATTCCACGCAATTTCGTCGTATTCTTTTTTATCCTTTATCGAACGCAAAATCTGTACAAATTTTGGTATGGATTCAATGGCCGTAATTATATGACTCATGTTTGAAAGGTGTTTTTTAATGCCACCGCTTGAAAAATCCTTTGTATCTTTTTTGAGAGCAAGAATGGCACTTTCGTAGTAGATATTTGCGAAAAGATTTTTCAAGAAATCAGGCAAATCATCCAATCGCACGAGATCTTCAATGCATTTTTGCGAAGCGAGGTTTAGGGCTTCCTTATCTATTTCTTTTGGCAAGCCTTTTTCCTCTAACTTCACCTCTCGTGCTATGTCAGAGATACATTTCATAGCCGTGCTGATTGAGTTTGCCTGTTTTTCGTCTCGTGGCTGTGTCGCTCGAAACGCGGCAAAATCTTTTAATTCGGCTCGCGGGGCTATTACAACATCAACGGCAGAAAGCGCAGATAGTTTTCCATTCTTGCTAAGCGCGACAATATAGCCGTGATTGGAACCCGTTGACCTTATCAATTCGCGGATATTTGAATCGTAATAATCCACATCGTTTCTTCCATTCCTTGTGATATTGAACAAACCAAAAAGTCCGAACATTTGCTTCGTTGGTGTTTGCTGTGGTGGAATTTCTATCAGTTCAAAATCGAGACCGTTTGCTTGAAAAACATCTTTTGTAAAATCCTCGCTCGCAAGCATTTTTGTGTGCGGGCGGACTTCATCAGATTTATAGCTGAAAGTCGCATAGCAGGGTTTTAGGGAATGAAAAAGACGGACTATCATATCCTCAACTACTTTTCCGTCCTCTTGCGAACCCAAAATTGAATTAGTCCACAACCAAAGAGGCGGTTTCTCGTCTCGTGACGAATACAATATTTTCGTATAGAGAAATAGTTTTTCGGTAAAAGCAAAAATCAAAAAATCTTTCTCGGGCTTACCCTCAAAAGAAAGTGCCTTGCTTTCCAGCTCCGCGGGCATGGCGGCGCGGTCCCACCTCTCAATGTGGATGTCGCGAATTTTTCCTGTTTTATCAACTTTGATATGCATAAATTATCGGACGAAGTAATCTAGCGATTTGCAATACAACCTAGCCATCTCCTCTAACTCTACCGCGTCTATCCGCCGCTCGCCTCGCTCTATCTTGGACAAGTACGCTTGCGGTTTCTTGAGCTTTTTTCCTGCTTCAACCTGCGTCAAACCGGCTTCGAGGCGAGCTTGGCGAAGACGCTGGATGAGTTTTTGGTATTTTACTCTGTATTTGCTCGCCATAGATATACTAACATGATATAGACGATTGTGGAATATACCAACATGGTTTATGATGTTTATATGGAAGCGGCGGAGCAAACCAAAAATTTCCTTTCCTTCAATCTTTTCGCCTTTCGGCGGGGGGTGAGGGGGGAGCCGGAAAAAATGGAAGGAAATTTTTGGGTTTGCCACGCGCGAGTCCGCGAGCGCGTCCGAGGCGCGTTCCAGCGCAATCGGAGCGTACTTGGCGGGTTCAAGCCACCACGCACGCGGAGCGTGCGAAATCAGCCGCTCCGCGGCTGGAAATGGGTTCGCGCAAAGGTTAGTATGTCAGCACAAGAATTTGATTTCAGATTTTCTTGCTTTATAGTTAACAGTGTTATCCCGCCCATAGCTCAGTTGGTAG
>ERZ1292625.802-Hain-H41-01um-R1-802-length-42887-cov-7_pt4 | contig 30484 bp, 39 predicted proteins | sample MGYA00564400_ERZ1292625 | MGnify/ENA primary metagenome ERZ1292625 (study PRJEB36523, sample SAMEA6512639) | groundwater metagenome | collected 2019-01-08 | study: AquaDiva: Metagenomics assemblies of 32 groundwater samples
CTCCGTGTAGAGTGCGGGAGGATTGACCGCAGGAGTGCCGGTTCCACCGATCAACGCGAGCATGGGCGCGACGATCTGCCAGCCCTGGACGATCAGACGAAGTGCGCCGGCAACGTCCGGTGCAGAGCACGCGTCGTGCACGAGAGCGAGGCCCGCGACGGCGTCCGCGTAGCCTCGATCGATCAACGTGAGCGCCTGGTCGTACCGCGCGCGTTGAGCGGGTGGCAGGACGTCACGCAGTCCGCTCCGGTCCAGCTCGGCACGTGCGCGTTGCGCGTCCGCGAGCTTACCTTGGAGTGCAACCTCTTGTGCGAGCACCGCGCCGCATGCCTGCGAGTACGCTCCGCACCCGCACTGCAGAACCGCCAGCATGGCGACCGCCAGCAATACGACCAACGCGAGCGCCCCGAACACACGATCCGATCCCATGTCAACCTCCAGTCAACCACGCAACGAGCACGGTCCCGATTGTAGTCACCGTCGTGACTCCGAGACCGATCGCCGCGAGTAGTAGTCGATGTTTCAGTTTTGACTCCGCGTGCTCTGCCGCGCGTGCTCGCGTTAGCAGCGTCGTACGATCCTGGATCCCGGTAACCTCCGACTCGTAGTCAGCGTCGACCAGCGACGGCATCTCGCGACGCGCCCCGGCTCGCAGCGCTGCATTGACAGCGAGAGCAACCTGGCCTCGCATGCCCGTCCCTGTCGCTCCGGTGCTGACGTCCGGAGCCGTGCCGACCACCGTCGTGAGCGTTTGGACCTCCGCTGTGAGCAGGACAATCGCTTCCTCGATATCATCATCACGCTTGGCTCGATTTGCGATCTCATCACCGAGTCGCGTGGAGATCGATCCCGCCAGATCACGGACCTCCACGAGCACGTCTCGCGTTTCGACGAGTTGAGCAGCGTGGATGGCGCACGGGTAGCGCGTATCGCGACCGTTGCCCCCGTCGTTGCCGGAAGGCGCCGGGTCGGTATCGTGCGCGACTGCTGCGGAATTGGTCACGTCGTCAATCCTTTCGAGTCGGTGCTTCGGTCGGGAAGCGATCGGGCTCTTGATGCCATTCGATCACGCGGGTGGTGGACTTCGCCGCGACTTGCTGCGCCGCAGTCACGCCACCGAGCGAGATAACCGCGGCGAGCAGCGCACCGATCGCCGGCCATGCAGCGTCGGGTACCGCGTGCGCGTACTGCCGCGCTACCGCGGCGAGCCCGGAGAGCACGACCACCACGAGCGGGACGTAGAGGCCGTCGATAGCGGGCCAGCGTTTTCTCAAGAGCGCAGTCACCGCGATGGCGAACGGCACACTGGCGAGCGTTGCAAGGGTGTCAGTCACGGCTCGATCTCCTTCGGGACGTCTGCGTCGGCGGGCTTCGCCCCCGCGGCGTGCGCGTCGAGCGCGGCAAGCTCCGCAGCACTGCACCGCGCGCGCTTCGCTGCGTCCGCCATCGCGTCGCGCAACGTGGTCGAGTCGGGGTAGGAGTACTTGCCGTCCGCTTCCGCGACGAGAGGGCGCGCGGACGGTGTCGCCTTGATCTCCGGGGCGTCACTCGTGACCACGTGCGCGTGAGTCGTGGTGCAGTACGCCGCATGCTTGCGGAGCGCGGCTGCGTCGCCGAGCTTCGCGCGGTCGGCGTTGATCGCGGCGAGCAGCGCCCGACTACGCGGGCCCGTCGCTCCGTCGGGGAAGCGCGGCAATCCGAGCAGCTTGCGCGCTGCGAGTTCGAGCGCCTCCGCTTGCGCCTTCGTGTGTCCGGTGCTTCGTGCGTCAATGCCCATGTCATACTCCGTACTTCGCGAGTGTCCACGCGCCCCATTTGGTCTCGTCCGCCGCGGATCGCTTACGTCGGAGCGCAACCATCCGGCCCACGTAGCAGTTCTGGATCGGCTGCGAGACATTGTACGCACCGCCGAACCCACCCGCGGCGTCCATCGTCATTGCCGTGTAGGCCAGCGTTCCAGCGAGCGCCACTCCATCCTTGTACCCCGACATCGTGCCGGCTACTCCGTCGCAGGACCACCCGTATCGATGCGCCCCGGTCAGCGATCCCGCTGCCCAGCCATCCGCCCCCGGACCCGCCTGGTATTTACCGAGATACCCCGCGAGCCCGCCAACAAGCGAGAACAGCAAACGCCCGGTTTGTGCGTCGTACGCGTACTGATTCACCGTGGTTGCGTCCTGATTGTCGACCACAAGAAAACACGCGTGGTCTGTCGCGGTGTCGTTGATGTCCGCGATCACGTACGCATCCGCTGTGAATAGCACCGCGAGCGCCCCGTTGAGCGACGCACGCGCAGCGGGTTCCGCCGCTTGCAATGCCGCGTTGGCCTGTGTGGCATTCGGACCGCCCACGACTTGATTGACGAACGCGGTCACGAGCCCGCCGCTCACAAGCACGTCGTCTGCCGTGTAGTCGAGTACGCGATCCGTGCCCCACGCGTCAGGCGTCCACACGGCGGGGGCGCCGCCAAAGCCTGCACCAGCGCCAGCTCCTGAGATCGTCACGACGTCACCCGAGGTCCACAGAGCCCGGAGCCCTGCGATAGAGGCCGTGAATCTGGCTCGTGGCGGCCGCGATCAGCGTCGTAGGTGTCGCTGCTGCGGCCACGCCCCATGCTTCGACGAGCGCGAATGGCATGTAGGATTTTGCCGTGAGCACGGGAGTGTGCGGGATGACGGCCCACGCGAGCACGTCGCCATCCCAATCGTCGGACGCCGTGAGGTCTGCCGTCGCCGTGGCCGCGCAAGTAAGCACCTGCACGCATTGCAGCGTCGAGGCGATTGCCGTTCCGGCCGCAGACCCGAGATGCGGTGTGAGCCCCGTGCCCCCGCGATGCACGACGGAAAGGTACACGAGATACGTATCGCCGACTCGCGGAGCCACGCCGTACGCAGACGGCACGAGCACGTCGGTGCCTCCCGCGCTGGCGGCGTGCGTGGCTTTGCTCGCCGCGATCGTCCAGTCTGTTCCTGCGATCGTCCACGCAGACGCGCTCGCGAACGTCAGCCCATCAGGCAGACACCACGCGCGACCACGAGGTTGCCCGTAGACGATGACCGCGTCCGTGTTCGACCACAGCCCGTCGAACGGATACGTGGGATTTGATCCCGCGCGCACGTAGGCGACTTGCTGCGCCGCCGTGCTCACGACGAACTGCGTTTGACACACGAAGTCGTAGAGATCCGCGTTGACTCGCAGGCTCCCATCACGCGCAATCTCGAGGAGTCGCTGCGTGGCAGTCGTGACGTTCGGCGCCGTCGATGTTCGCGACGCGCCTAGAAGCAGATTGCCCGCGGTCTGTAGCGCCTCGGTCGCGGGCGCCGCGATGATCTTCGCGAGGATTGCGGCGAGCGTCGTTTGCGTCGCGAGCGTGCTCACGTCCACGGTCGCGGTCACTGTGCCCGAGATGGGGACGGCCGTGCCTCCCGCGACGCCTTCGATCGCGAGGCCGCCGGATGCGCCTGCCTTGAGGCTCACCAGATCACTCGTGGTTTCAGCCGAGCCGAACGGTCTCGCGAGCAACACGGACCCAATCCGTGCCGCAAGGGCCGACTTTGTGTTGTTGATCAGATCTGCAAGAGTGCCCATGTTTTCTCTGCCTTTCTATGGCGGCGTCACTTCGATCAGCGTCATCTCACACCGAGCCGTCGAGAATGTCGTGGACACGGCGTTGACGTAGGCCTTCACCGAGATCACCTCGGCGCCATTCACGGTCACCACGCAGTTTCCGGCGTACTCGAACAGGTCCACCTGCGTGAAATTGGATTGATACGATGCACTCGCCGCGTCCTTGTATACGTGGATGTACGTGGTTCCGGTCGACTCCGTCGCAAGCTGACAATCGGCGCCCACGATCACCGCATACGTACCCGCCGCAGGCGTGACGGAGCATCCGGTCACGACCACGGGAGTCACGCTCGTGGTGGTCAACGTGCCAAGCGAGTAGTAGTAGCGCGGAAGTCCCGGCTCACCCTCGACCGCCGTAACGCGCGTGTCGAGCGCGCCGAACGTGGCGGTCTTGTTGATCGTGCCGCCAGCCTCGGTCGCGGTGCCGACGATCGTCCCGCGCACCACGGACGCGCCCGCGCTTGCGGTGATGTCACCGCGGATGAGCCCGTCGAAGTTCACGGCGGTCGTTGCCGTGACGTTGCCGTCCACCTCGCCCGTGATCGAATTCGTCGCCGTGCCGCTCTCGTTGATCGAGAGTCCGCCGTCAATGTGGAAGTAGCCGGTCTCGAGCAAGCCCGCGGAGCGCGTGCTCGTGAGTGACGCAAGCTCGCACGACGCGTCGAACGTGGCAGCGAGCGATCCCGTGAGAGTGACCGCACCCGTCTTGCATGAATAGCAATGCAGCGTGCCCGGGCCCGCGTAGCCCGTGGGCAACGTCGCCCCCGTGTTGAAGCCGACCGTGAACGCGCTCGCCGATACGCGATACTGATCCACGTTGCGCGCGTCGAGCAAACCGACTTGCGCGGCAGTCACCTTGCCCGCGCCCCGGACGTCTTCGAGAAACACGGTGCCCAGACACGTGAGCGCGAGCGCCTCTTGCGCGGTGTCGTTCGGACTCAGCCTCACGTTGCGAATCTCGATCTTGCCCGTGCCCGTGCCGTACCCAGGCGCCGCCACGCTCGCACCGTTGAGCGAGATAACGTCGCCTGTTGCGTGCGTGTTTGCGATCGTTGCGCCGCCTCCGTCGAGCGTGAACGTGGTCAGTGCGGTCGAGCTCGACCGCACGATCGTCGTCGCTTCGCTGCTCGTGATCGTCACGCCCGGCTCGAGCACGACATGCACCACGGCGAGATTCGGGATCGTGCATTGCTCGCTGTATGAGCCCGGCCGCACGTGCAGCGTGTCGCCCGATTGCATCGCGGCGAGGCCCTGGGCGATGGTCGCGAATGGATCGCTTGCGTCGCCTCGCGTGCCGCCCGCGGTGCCGTTCGTGCCGTCGACGAAGACGGTCTTCGCGACGAGGTACGTGTCAGCCTCGTCCATCGTGATCGTCATTCGGTCGTTGACAGCGTCGTCAACCGCAGTCACACCAACAAAGTTGATCGAGCGTCGCCGCGTTTGTTCAACGCCTGCGACCTGCACGATCGTCGGGCCGATCATCTCATCGAGTGAACTCATGGCCAAGCCGTCCTCTTTGCGATCACGATCACACGCACAACTGCGGGCTGGTAGACGGAGAAGTCGCCGGTCTCTGCCTTGCCCTGAAGCTTGATCGTCACGTTTTCGTCGTGCGTTGCCTGCCACACACCCATCAGCGTGTGACCCTTGCGCTCAGTGCCTTCGAGCAGTCGCGCAGTCGCACCAACGTCATCCTCGGCAGCGCTGCCGGACGCTCGACACGCCCGAATGTAGTGCGTTCCGGCGTTGCCAAGGTCGGTATCGCAGGAGATGTCGACGCACAACCGATCGCCCGGCTTCACCGCGACAACCTCGGAAACGCCCGTGATGTCCTGCCAGGTCACTGACGTTGACGAGCTGACATTCAGGATCGCCGCCGTGCCGGTGGTGACGTCAAACCCGACATCGCGAGCAAACGTTCCGGCTTGCCCGAGGTAGGCGATGTTGTCGGCCAGTTGCTCGATCGGCGTGTTGAACGCAGCCATGCCATCGGTCTGGAATTGCGCATCATCCGGCTCTTCGATCGTGTCCGACCAAGCCGTTGGGTCAGGTGTGTATGGCGTAAACGTCATGTCGTGCTGTTCCCCGGGCCAGCCCAATAGCGAGCGTTGGTGTTGCGCACGGGTCGGCGATCGAGCCCGTCCATATGCGAGTAGTAGCGCCAATCGGAGTCAGGGAATCCCGCGTCCCCGGGCGACATCTCGGGCTGAAAGTCCGTCGTGTCGAAGGAGACAATGATCCACTCACACCGAGTCCCCGCAGGCTTCCACTCGCGAATCAGCCGCTTGACGGATGCGATCTGCTCTTCAGTCGCACTGATCGTGCCGTAGGTTTGGAAGTCGGTCGGGATCTCCCAAGGCGAGCCGTCGGCCGAGTAGATGATCACCCAGAATCGCGACCACGATGACAACGCATCCGTGTCCCACTGCCAGTTGCCGCTCGCCATCGTGACCGAGTGCGTGCCCGTTGCCGAGCGCGTGTACCAGTTGCCGCGCCGGTCGACCGTGCGAAGCATCGTGTCCGTCTGCAGGTACGCGTGGAGCTGCTCCAGGAGCGCAAACGGGTTGCCCCGGATCTTGTGATCGTCGAGCCAGCGCACGAGCCGCGCCGCGTACGCCGCCGAGGGCTCATCGATGCCCCGAATGAGCTTACGGTCACGTCCCAGGGCCGACAACGCATCAGGCGGCGCGTACGTCGGGAAGCGAGCGTAGAGCCCCAGCCGCACGCGTTCCCGAGCCCAGTCCCGCAGCACCCCGAGCGAATGCAGGACCTTCTCCCCCTCGTCGACGGACAGCCACTTCGGGACGAACTTCGAAAACGTGTAGCGGTGTTGGCTCATGCGTCCACCGTTACGTGAGGAGTGATCGTTCCGAGCTTCGCGACCTGCGTGGCAGTCAGCGCGGTGTTGCCCGCTGGCGTTGTGACCGCGACTTCGTAGCAGTGCGCGGAGTCAACGCCCTGGAGCGTGGCTTCGATCAGCGAGTGGTAGAGGAAACCGGCATCCCCGTAGACCGGAAACGCCGCGAACAGGGCCTGCAACGCGAGCGCGTCGGCAGCTTCGATCTCGCCAACCGTCTTCCCCACCGTGTTGCGGAGCTTCTTCGTGTACTCGACGTTGATCGTCACTTCCGCAGCCGAGTACACCACCGCCGTCACGCACAACGGGACCGCCCATTCATCGATCGCACCCTGCACAGCGGCGATAGCAGGAGCCGTGATGCCACCGCTCGCGCTGGCGCAGTACACTTCGACGTCGCCCGTGCTCGAGTCCTCAACCACGTAGGCCTTCGTCGTCTCAGTGTCACCCGTCAACGCGCTGGTCACTGCGACGTACCGGTACGCGTCCGCGGGTCCGGCAGCCGACAGCGAGCCAAGCTTCGCGCGACATCCCGAGGCGATCGACGCAGCAGACTCCGCGTCCGTACCGGTGCCGGATGTCGAGGATTGGATAGTGACCTCGAGATAGGTCGTAACCATCTCATCCACTTCGTTCGCAGCCACGCTTGACGCCGCTCCGGCCTCGTCGGCCACCATCGTGAGCACCAGCGTTTGCCCCGCTCCGCTGAGCAACGTGCCTCCCGTGGTGTTGTGGTAGGTCTTCGCGGTCACCGAAGAGCGGGCCGTGTACTCGCCAGCCGCGATCGTGTACTCGCCGCCGCCAGCGTTCACGAGCGTCACGGTCGGCGTCGCATACGTGGCTGTATCGGCGACGTACCCGTAAACCTCGTACGCGAGCAGGATCAACCAGCTCGACGCCGGCTCAGTCGCCGCCGCGTAGTCGAGGAACCCCGCCGCAATGAAGAACACGATGCGCGACTCGAGCGACGAGAGCAGCTCCGACGTGTGATGGTAGAGGCTTCGAGTCGGGTCGCCCGCGTGCCACGTAGTGACCGGCAGCGCCAGCGCGATCGCGATGTCCAGGCCCTTCTGGTAGATCTCCGCGCGTGTCTCGGCGGTCATCAGGGAGGCGAGAGAAATCGGAGCGGCCATCAGGTCACCAATCCTACGAGGCGGGTTGTCACGTCACTCACCCCCAGCACGAGCTGAAACGGCCCCGCCGCGGTCGTGCAGTCGACGGTCACGGTCCAGATGTCGCCGACTCCGTTGGACGCCGCCACGACGGTTGCAACGCAGTCCTGGACCCGAGGATCCTTGAGCGCCTCGCCGCGAATGCGACCTTCCCAAACCCGAGCCGAAGTCCGCGTTGTCGACTGGCCGATCATGCGCGTGAGATCCAGGCCATAGTTCGCCTCGTCCTCGCCGCCGCGCAGAGACCCGCGCTCGGTGATGAGCCTGCGATAGATCGCTTGTGCCACGAGCCTCGTGCCGGTGACGTAGCGCCCCGTGCGCAAGGAGTCGGTACAATCGATGTCGCGTCCGAAGTCGACCATCAACCACCCCTCACGTCTGGCCAGCCTACGGATGGCAGTAGCCCGGTGACATTCGCCGTCTTCGCCGCAAGTGCCGCCGCAAGCGCGACCGAGTAGGGCGCGATCGTTCCACTCATCGCGGCAATCGCAGCGTTGACGATCGCAACCTGCGCCAACGCGAGAGCCGAGCCCGTGAGCGCACCCGAGATCGTCGCGCCGATCGCCGTGAGCATGGCGGCTTGCATGAGGACCAACGCTTCCGCGCTCGTCGCGTGCTCGGTCGGCGAAGCACCCGTCGCGCCGGACTCGATCAGCAGCTCATCAGGGCGATACCCCGGCGACTCCGCATCGTCGAAGCCAACAACCGCGGGCCGCGCCGGATCGCCATCCACGAACGTGACGAGCACGAGCCCACCGAGCTTGTGATCCGCCGACACGCCGGGCACCCCGGGGCGCACGCGTACGCGTCGAAGGTCCGGCATCCCGGTCGACCTGCGCACGACCTGCAGGTTGAGTCGCTCACCGGTCTGCGACACGACGCGGTATTCCCACGCGCCTCGGTAGCGGTACTCGGCCGAGAACGCATCGACGATCGCGCGCATCGCGCCGAGGGCCCGAGAGGAACCGCTGCGCTCGGTCCAGACCACCGTGCGGAGCTTGCCCGCGTCGATCCTGTGCTCGACGTCCACCGAGACCGCGTCGTAGACCGTGACGCCAGGGACCAGCGTGGCAATCTCATCCGCCGCAAGCACGACTCGACCGCGCGCTGGGTCGAACGGCTCCACCGCGGGAGCCCCGCCCGTGTAGGTCGTCGAAGGCCAAGCGCCGATCCTGGTCACGCCGTCGACTCCCACGTACCACCCGCTGGGGTAGAGCTGCTCGAGCGTGTCACTCGCCGGGCCAGCCCTACGCGTCCACGATGTCCCAACGACGCCGGCCGGCACATCCTCGATCGTCTCGCCCGCATCGCTTGCTGCGTCACCTAGGACCAGCGATCGGTTGACTCCTGCATCGTTGGCGTAGTGCTTCTCGGCAATCTCGCTGCCCCATCCACCAGCGCCGCCGACAATGCGCCACCGCCCTCGACCGGACACCGCTCCACCGGTCAGGATCGTCCCAACGAACGTGGCGTCCGCAATCACCAAGTCGACCGATCCAGAGAGCGTGTCCGTGCTGTCGACCTCGACGTCGGCGAACCACATGCCCCACGCCGGGAGCTGCACCCGGGCACGCGTGACGGTCAGACCTGAGAGCGTCGAGGTGCTCACGGATCACCCTCCTTCAACAGCGCGTCGAGCTCGTCGGTGGCTTCGTCGACCTTGTCGTCACCGTACGTGCGCCCGTCGTTCTTGGTGCCGCTCTTCGACCCTGCAGTACCCTTCGCGGGCTTCGGCTTGGGCGGCGCGTAGGCTTTCCACATCACCTCGGCGGACGCCCCTCCGCGCCCGTCATGGCGCAGGGCGCTCACCTTCCGATAGGTCGCCGACGTGATTCCTTGTGTCGCCAGATCGGGGTGATAGACGTCGAGCGCGACTGGTGACTCGCCCGCCACGGTGCTCTCGAGTAGCGCGACGAACCCAGGCCAGGCGCCAATCTCATCGAGTCCGATCACCGGATCGACCGCGAGATCATGACGCGACTTGAACGTACCGAGCTTCTTCCCCTTGTATGCAGTCGACGCGCCGTCTTGCCCGTCCGCTTCCTTGTCGTCCCAGTTGCCCTCGATGTCGCACTCGACAATCGTGACCACACCGGGAGCGATCGTTCCAGCGACGTCGAGCACGTAGGCGTCTGGATCGTCGATCGGGTTCACGTTGGAACCTCCCCTCGGATCTGCAGCGCCAGCCCTTCGAGGAAGAGTGTCAACTCCTCGCCAAGCCCTACCGTGCGCGACTGCGTGCTCCCATCGGGCTGCACGAAGCGCAAGGTGATTGCGCCGCCCGAACCACCGCCAGCGGTCGCGCCGCCAGCCAGATCGGGATCCGCAACCATGCCCTCGATCGCACCGGTGACTGTTCCCGTTTCGCTCTCGACACCACCGGCGAACCCGAGTGCGGTGTTCGCGCCGAACCCAGCGAAGAGCTTGGATGGCGAGCCGAGCTTGAGCGCGCTTGTGATGGTCGAAGCCATCTGCGAAGCCATCTCCCTCAGCGCGTCGTAGACCGCGCCAGCACCCGAGCGGATGCCGTTCACGAGCCCGTCGATCAGCGACCCGGCCGCGTCGATACCAGCAGCGCCAAGGCCCATCAGCCAATCGACAGCGGCCATCGTCGCAACGCCGAGGTAGTAGATGATCGCGATCACCGCAGCGATCGCGATCGCCACGAGAATGAACGGGAAGAGCACGACCATCAGGGCCAAGAACAGCGAGCCAGCAATCACCGCAGCGCCGACCACAACGACTGCGGCGAGGATGACGAGCGCGGCGACGAACAACCCGGCAGCGACGGCGCCAGCCCAGAACGCGACTTCGACCCACTTGATCCCCGCGGTCAGTTCAGCAGCCGCCGCCTTGACTTCCTCCGGGATCAACCCGAGCAAGAAGTTGCGAACCTTGACCGCAGCGATCGCAATCTGCAAAGCCGCGAACACGATCCCCTTGAAGGCCTCTTTGGCATACGGGGCGACCACCGCGATCGCGTTGAACAACGGATTGAGCATGGCGCCGAACAGCGACGTGAGTGCCTTGCTTGTCGACGTACCTTCATCGAACACGTTGAGCACGTCCTCAAACGCGCTGACGAACTTGTCCACCTTCACCCCGGAGAAGAGCTTTGCGAAGTTCGTCTCGAGCTTCTTGGTGGCCTTGGTCATGCGCTCCATGGCCTTCGGGTTGCTCGTGATCGCGTACTTCGCGAGCGCGATGTAGGCGCCCACCGCAGCGACCGCGACGGCTGCGAGTGCAGCAGCGGCAACGACCCAGATCGCGACCGCGCCGAGGGCTGCAACGCCCGCATTCCCGAACGCCGCCTGCACAGCCTTGAGCCGTTCGACCTTCTCGCCGTAGGGCCCTAGGATCTTCTTTGTGTTCGCAAACTCGGCGTTCTGCGCTCCGGCCGATTTCGACGCAGCGCCCTCGAGATTCTTGAGCGTGCCGGTCAGTTGCGCTTGCTTCGCGTCCGCCGCAGTGCTTGCGCTCTGGAGCTTGTCGAGCGCGGCCGACTCCTGGTTGAGAGCGGCCGTGGCAGAGTCAGCAGCGGCTTGGAGTGCTGTCGTATCCTGCCCCGCCGCCGCAGCCTTCTCCACCGCCTTCGACGCGCGATTCGCGGCAACCTCCATCTGGGTGTACCGCGCTTGCCCATCGGCGAGAGCAGCAGACGCCGACGCGGCCTCAGCGGAAGCAGACGCTAGCGCCGCATTGGTCTGATCAATCGCGGCGTCGAACGAGGCAGCGGACGCGCCGGAACTCACGAGCGTTTGCTCGAGACTGCGGAGCTGAGACGTGGCGAGATCCCCGCCCGTCATCTGCGTCGCAATGTCGATCATGAAGCTCGCGCCGTCTGCCACGTCCTACCTCTTCTTCGTCATGCTCTGCCGCCACGTCAGCACCGTTTCTGCGATCACTACCGACGCGGCCTGTACGTCAATCTCGTGTTCTTCACTCCCGTCCCGAAGCCAGCGCAGCGTTGACACGAGGCACTGGGCAAGCACCCCGGGCGTCCTGTAATTGCGAGCAGCCCGGATGCGCGCATTCAGTCTTTTCCCTCCGACTCGGCCACGCCTTGAGCGCGCCGCACGACTTGGAGTGCAACGTTCGCGAGCACGCCCGAGGCGGTCTCCAGCACCGCGTTGAAGTCGTCCTTCTCCTTGACGGGATCGGGATAGACCAGGCACGCACGAGCCAGCGTGCTTTGCGCCGTGAGGCGTTGCGGCGAACCCTCCTTGCTCTTGTTGATGTCGGACTCGAACGCCTTCATCACCGCTTCGCTCGCGCGAGGGACGCGGGCCACAACGAGCGTCGGTCCGCCGATCCTCGCGTCCCAACCCTCGAGCTTGATCGACAGCACCCGCTCAAATCCGTGCTCTTCTTCGAGCGCGTCGAGCCGGGCCAGGTCGATCGCGTACTGCTTCTCACGCGCCTCGGTGCCCGCCGCCTTGCGTACCTCGCGCTTCTTCTGCAGGTCTGCGATCTGCTTCGCAAGCTTCTCAGCCGGTGTCATCTCCCTGATGGTATCCATTCCCCACTATCCCTTCAGGACCGCGCGGATCCCGTTCTCGTCGGTGGTGACGATGCGCCGAGGGCTCGGGTTCGTCGCCATCGTGTCGGAGTCAGTTCCTTCGGACATGTCCGAGCCGTCCTCGGTCCACTGGCACCCAAGGATCTCGACTTTGCGCGGCTTGTCGATGCCTTCGGGTCGGTGCTGAACAACGACGTCCCAGCCGATCTTCGAGAGCTCGACCTCACCGTCAACCACGTAGCCGCCCGCCTGGGCAGCCGCGCCGAGGGCAGCGATCATCTTCCAGTATCCACTGGCGTACCAGGTGATCGAAGCCTCGTAGCCTGCTTGCCCGGCGGTCTTCGCCTTGAGCTGTCCACCCGTCTTGCGCTGCTCGCCTTGCTCGAGCGTGCGCTTCCAGGAGATGTCCTTGATGTCTTCCGCGTCGATGCTCAGTCCGCCGTAGATCGGGCAGGTGGCCACGAGATCAGCCCAGGACTGAGAGACGCCATTGAGAGTCGGATATGCCATGTCAACCTCAGCTTTGCGGGATCTTGATCACCGTTTCGATCTGTTCGATCGTGCCGTTGAGCTCGAGCGTCAGCGTCGCCGACAGCGTCGCGCCGGGCGTGTTGAGCACGTCGGTTGCGCTCGGCACCCACGACACCGCAGACGCGCGAGGGCCCTTGCCGCGGTCCACCAGGAGCTCGCGGCGGAGCTGCGACTCGACCATGGTCTGGAGCTTGTTCAGCGATTCGGGCGTCGCGGTGCCGTCGCTCTTGAGCTGCAGGATGGTCCCGATCGCGTCGGTAGTCGCAGCCGAAACGATCTGCTGCGCCAGGAACGCCACGTACGCGTTGTGCGTCCGCGACAAGAGCGAAGACTCCTTCGCGCGTGTGAGCGATAGCGACAGGTACGTGCCGGTCTTGTTCGGGAACGTGCGCCACGAAGTAAACCGCGTATCCCCGCCGTCAACGCGTTCGTCCCACTCGACGAGGTTGCCGTCTTCGTCGTTCAAGTCGACCCGGCGCGAACCGTCCGACACGCGCCACACCGGAATGTGGACATCGTGCGCGCCGTCGTACTCGCACAGCGAAGCGTCCCACGAGGCCGGGCGACGCAGGAGCCAGCCATCGATCGAGCGGTCAGGCAAGCGCCCGCGCCCGAGCGACAAGTCGATTCGCTTCTGGTCGTCGATGTCGGCGAACATCGCGTCCATCGAGGACTTCCACGCCGTTTTGGTCTCGCCGGACGAGATGCCGATCAGGTCGGAGCGAATGCCTTCTGCGACCAAGTCAAAGCTCGTCAACGTGATGACCAGCGCCGTGACCGTGTCGATCACCGCTGTCGTGCCGTTGTTGAGGGCGGTGCCGGTGACGGTCAGGATGTCGCCCGACCTGAAGCCGTCGGTGACCCACGAGCCGCGCGACCTCGTGATGGTGTCGGCGGTGGCGCCGACCTCGGCGAACGTGATCGCCGGGGATCCGGTGATTGCGACGCCCGAAATGGGGCCCTCGTTCTCCAGGTCGCCCGTGTCGAGCGTGAGCACCAACGCCGTGACGATGGCTACTCTCACGTCAACGAGGTTGTTTGCGCCGCCGTTCTGCACCGCGCCCGTGATCGTGATCCGATCGTTCGCAACGAAGCCGTCAGCGATGAACGATCCGCTGCTGCGCGTGATGGTGTCAGCGGTCGCGCCGACCTCCAGGAAGGTGATCGTCGGCGACCCGGTCATGGTCACTGTGATCTCGGACATCGTTGCGACGGGCAGGCGATCCCGCACCGAGCAGCGCGCCAACACGAACCGGTCGCATGTGGTCTCGTACGCGTTCACCTCGGTGAGCACGTCGTCGGCGTCGCTGTTCGCGGTCAGATCGCCGACCACCAGCCAGGAGCGGGACAGCCGTGTTTGGTCGTCGAGCCCGTTGCGCGCCGAGGTCAGCCCCGCGGCATTCCACCGCGGTGCGGCGCAGTGCCACGTCTTGATCACGTCGCCCGCAACGAACGTTCCCGCACCGAAGTTCAGCGTGATTCCGCTGTAGGGGATCGCGTACGTCGAAGCAACGCCGAGGTTGATCCTCTTGACGGTGCGTCCACCGTCGAGCGACAGTCCGAGCACGATCGAGTCCGTGCCGCGAGTACCGCCGACGATGCAGGTGAGTTCGCCATCGAACTCGTCGGTGGGTGTGCCGGTGATCGTACATGCACTCGTGCCGGTGCGTCCCGTGTCGTTCTCGCGCGACACCGTGCCCGCCGTGACGATCGGGACCGGGACGAAGAGGACCGGCTTGCCCGTCTTCTTGAAGTGCAGCGCGGCGTACTCGAGTCCCGCGTTGTGCCCGTGTGCGGTGTAGATCGCCGGGACGTTGGCGTAGAGCCTCGGCTTCGAGTCCGCGTTCGTGGTCACCGCAGCAATGACGGTGACGAGATCCAGTCCGCTCGCGACCGCGCCGGCAGTCTCGCTCAGAGTGACAGTTGCCTTCGGGAGAAGTGCCATGCTCAGCCTCCGATCGCCTCGTAGGCGATGATCAAAACCGAATCGGTCGCGATGGTTTCCGCGGTCAGGTCATGCGTGCCCAACGTCAACTTCGTCGCTGAGACGGTGACGACCTCGACGTTGAAAGCGTCGTTGTTCGTGGTGCCGACGATCGCGATTAGGTCGCCATCGACGAAGCCATCAGTAAGCCACGAGCCCGACGCGCGCGTGATCGTGTCGCCAGCGGACCCGACCTCCGCGAAGGTGATTGTCCCGCCGCTGTAGAGCCGCGCGTGGAAGCCGTTGAGCCCGACGTGAAGTGTCGGCGCTGGGATGGTGACGTCGGTCCCGATCGTGACTTCGTCGAGCCCAGCGACCGAGCCGATAGCATCCGCCCAATCCTTCGCGTCGAACACGCCTTCGGTCAGCGCTAGCGTGATGTCGTAGATCGCGCCGGGCCACGCTTGCAACCCGTCACGCTCGGCTTCCTCAGCGGTCAGCATGCGACCATCCACGAAGGTGTGCGTCTGCTTGTCGGAGCGGATCTGCTTGTGCATCTCGCTCAGCACGACACGCTTGATCGCGTCTGCCAGTCGCTCGTGGACGTGCGTCATCGCGCCCGAGCTAGTCGCGAACGCGTAGACGCGAATCCGCGCGCGCGTCTGCATCGACATCGACATGGGCGGGTTGACGGGTCGCCCGACGGGGCCGTTGATTGCCTCGCTCTCGCCGCGTGCTCGCTCGACGACGATCCGAGTCGTTGCGCCGCGCGTTCGCTCCGGTCCGTAGATGACGGGCACCGGGCAGCCGAACGCAGCCAAGCGAGTCTTGAGGGCTTGCGAGAGCGCGTAGATCATTGCTGCCCTTGCTCCGCCCAGAACGCCTTCGACTCTTCGGCAACGACGGCTCGGAGCTGCTCCGACCAGGAGGCCGGGAGCGGCTTGCCCATCGGCAGTACCGCGTATTTGCCAACGAGGTAGCGCGCGTACTTGGTGTTGAGCTGCGCGCGCACGATGCGTCCGATCGCGACGAAGCCGAGCGAGCCGATCGTGCGACCGGACGCGACAAGCGACAGCGCGTCGCCTTTCACACCAAGCGGCCTTGACGTGCTGTAGACCGTCTCACCCGAAGAATACGACGCCGCGGCCAGGTCCCGCAGTAGCCCAGCCGAGCGCTTCGCAACACGCTCCGCAAGCACGATCGGCATGGTGCTGATCGCCTTGTTCAGCATCTTGATCGTGTTGACGTTTCCACGAAGACCGCTCATGGGATCGTGCCTCCGTTCGAGTAGCCCCGCGCGCTTGTCGTCGCCGCGGTGCCAGCAACAGCGACGGCAGCCCCGGAAGGAGCGTTCGTTCCTCGAATCGCAGCACCGCGAAGCCACCGGTCGAAGAGCTTCTGCGTGCGGTCGATCACACGCTCAAGGTCCACCGTGCTGGCTCCCACGAACGTCAGCGCCTCGTGAGCGGCGAGCGCTGCGGTCATGTCGCGCACGACTTGCGGAATCGCCGTTTCGTCAATAGCGACGTTGCCCAGCGCCGTCTGGTCCATCAACGCGGTTGCGTTCGCGATCCACGTCGTAAACGGCAGCTCCCGCACGAGCAGCACGTTGGAGCCGGTGGTGGTCAAGTCAATCGCGGCCCCGCCCACGGTCGCTGCGACCTGGATCGAGTCGTCATTGACCACGATCGCGTAGTAGTCCGTCGACGCGCTGAGTCCCGTGGGGACCGAGCCGCCAGCGTCGGCAACAACGCGCACAACGTCGTCGTCGGCCAGTCCGTGGTTCGCAACCACGAGCGTGTTGGTCGACACCGACACCGACGCAACAGCGCGCCCCGGGTTCGTGATCGTACCCGGTGGCACTTTGCTGTAGACGTCGGCTGTGGTGCAGTATCCCATGCTCTTGACTCCTGTTGCAGTTGTCGAGCTGCACCTCTTGACCCCTCAACCCCGGGCCCCCGGTTTGCCGGGACGCGCCGGGGCGAAGAGTGCCGCCGCAGGGAGGTGGGGGGACGACGGCTTTTCAGTCAGTCACTCAGCGACTACGCTGTGCCTTCCCACTCCTGCACGCACTGCGGCAGAGCGAGGGCGGCATTCATGCGCAGGATGTGAGCCACGCTCACCTTGAGCGTTCGCTTGTAGTGATCGCTGATCTTGTCGTTGACGATCTCTTCGAAGCCGCCTTCGTCCTGCACGACCCACGGGAACGCGCCAGGCTTGTTGAGCGACAGCGGATACCAGGCAGTGCCGGTAAGCTCGTCGGAGATGATGACCTTCGCGCGTCCGCGATGACGGTTGTCCACCGCGGCAAACGAGGTGCCCAACTCTTGGATGATGAGCGCTTGCTCGAGGATGTCGCGAAGATCCTCTTCCCACACGCTGGGGGCGAGGATGTGAGTCAGGCGATACCCGCCGGGACCGCCGCCGGGCGACTTGATCGTGCGGAAGTACTGCGCCGCCAGCTTGACGTTCGCGGCGGTCGGCGTAGTGCCAGCGCCGGAGATCAAGTTGTCGAACGTGCCCGCAGACGAATCGAGCGGGTTAATCAGGTGCGCGCTGTGGAAGAACGCGAGGTTGTCGAGCGGGCTCGTCCCGTTGGCAGCAAGCAGCGTGGCAATCAGCTTGTTCGGGAGCTGCTTGGCATCGGCGGCCATCGCGGCGGGGAACGCTCCCCAGCCCATGAAGTCGGGCGCTTCGATGCGGCTCGCCAACTCTTCGACGCCGTCCTGCCACGTCTTGGGCATCAGCGACAGACTGCGCTGGAACAGCTCGCGGTACTTCAGATCGCCCACGAGCTCGGTGAACCCGGACGTTGCCAGCGGGATCGGATAGGTCGTCTTGAGCGCCTTGGAGGTGAACGAAAGACCGTAGGTCTTGCTCCACTCCTCGACGTCGCTTGCCACGTACGCGCCCATGAAGTCTTGCGAGAAGTCCTCAAGTGCGCGCTGGGCATCGCCACTCATCAGATAGAATTCGGTTCCCATCGGTCATGCTCCTTAGGACGTCCGCAGCTTGCGGGTGAATTCGACCCACATCCGGTGGATCATCAGGTCGTCAGTCCCGAGCGTGCCGTCCGTCGGGTGGAACGTGAGCGAGACCCTGGACCCAGCCGCGGGCAGGTTCGCGAGAGCGAGAGTCAGACTCAGGACGTCCAAGGTCTTCGCGGCCACGTCTCCGACCACTGCGTCGGTGGTGCCTCCGTAGTCGGCGTCCGCGTCGTGCAGCAATCCGTTGACTTGGTTGAAGGCTTCGACGTCGATCGTCGTAGCGTCTCCGACCGTCGCGCCACTCTTCGACACCATGAACTTGAGCGTCATGTTCGCGGTAACGTCGGCGTCGTGAGGCACTCCGAAGCCCGTCAGGTTGTGCGGCGGGTTGGCGCTGTTGTTGATTCGGTAGCAGACCGCCTTCGAGTCCGCGATCGTGACGCCATCTGCGCCACCGTTGGCGAACTTGGCTCGGTCGCCGTCGGCGTCGTAGATGTCGCCAAGGGGAATCTCAACGACTCCCAACGTCGACGTTCCTTCGACGAACAGTGCATCGAGCGCGGCATCGACCGTCGCAGCGGCGGTCTTGTCCCCCGAGTCCTGGAAGCCGATCATGTTCGCGCCGTGCGTGGCAGTCACCGCGGCGAGGTCGGCGATGATCTGCTGAAGCGCGGCTTCGACGTTGTCCGTATCGAAGTACGTGCCGACATCCTCGAGACCGATCAGACTCGCGCCTTCCGCGTTCGCCGTCGATGCGAGCGTGGTCAGCGTGTCGTAGAAGACCGGAACGATCGGGCTGGACCAAACGAACGGAACGGCAGTGCCGCCGTAGTTCGTGGCCTTGAATTCGGTGATGATGCCAGCAATGGGTCGCAGCCCGCCGTTGCTGGTCAACGCCACCGTTTGATCGTCGACCGCATATGCCAGCTTACCGATGTCGTCGGCAGCGATGGCATCGCCGGCGGCGCTGTTCGCCCAGTTGAACGCGCCAAACTCGACTTCCACGTTGACCGCAGCGGCCAACCCGCCGAGCGTGGAGCCCGTGCGGTTGTCGTACGTGGAGCTGGCCTTGCCCACGACTCGCTTGCACGTTGCAAAAGCCGTGGCTGGGATGGCCTGCCCACTGGAGTTGAGTCCAACGAGCGATCCCTTGTAGATCTTGGTGTTCGCGGCGATCGGGTACGTGCCGCGCGCTGGGAGCAGACCGAGTGTTTCGGTCATGCGCTCCAGGTCTGCAACTGAAAGAGCGGTCATGGTCTAGTTCCCCTTCCGGGCCAGCGGGGCCCGTACCGTTGCGCGCTTGTACTGAGCGATCGCGGCGGTGAGCTTGTCGCCGGTGATGCCCTTGGCCTGGAAGCCTTCGAGCACACGCGGCGGGATTTCAAAGTCAGTTGCCGCGGGCGGCTGCACAGCAGCGGCAACACCGCGCGAAGCGAAGGCAGCGACTCGCGCCTTGAGCTGCTCCACCGACATTGCGGCGAGGTGCGCAGCGGGCTTGCTCGCATCGGGCGCGCCGTTGGCGTCCTTCTCCCACGCAGTCGATGGCATCTCTGCTCCGCTCTTGACGAGCTCGGCGGTCAACCGGCGGCGCTCGCCTGCCTCGAACGCAGCGAGTTGGAGAGCGGCTTCGCGCTCTCGCGTTTCTGCTTGCGCCTTCGCGTCGTTCGCGGCCTTGACGATCCCAGCCACAGACGCGGCAGCTTCGGGGAGAGTCGCCTTGCCGGTGGTGCGGTAGATCGACTCGATCGCGGCCATGTCGGCCGCTGGCATCGCGTCCTGCGGCTCCGGAGGCGGAGCAGGCTCGGAGTCCTCGGTCATACCGAGGAAGCTCTTGAGCGTCTTCGTGGTGGTGTCGCACGCTGCGAGGCAGTTCTGTGCGCCAAGGATTGCTTCGTCCGCGGTGCCGGATTCGGCAGCGGTCGCGCACTCCTCAGCAACGGTTGCCATTTCGCGGCACGACGCGGCGACTTCGACCGCGCGCGCTCGCCCCGTGGAGGGCGGGGGTTGATCGGTGGGCGCGTCGAGCGCCTTGGTCTTCTTCACGGCCATAGCCAGACTCCTTCGCGTGACCGTGGCCTTCACGGCCGCGATTCGGTTGCTCCGCACCGACGACGCGAGATAGGTCAACACGCCGTCGAAAGTTGAGACGCCATCGATCAGACCGAGCCGATGAGCTTCGGTCGCGTGAACCACTGTTGCGTTGAGGGCGCGAATCGCGTCCGGCGACGTGCCGCGTAGTCGAGCGATCGAGCCGTAGAACCTCGCAGCGTCCTCACGCACAAGCACCGTCGCTTCCGCGAGAGCAACCTCATGCACCGGGTCCGCAGGATTCGCGGCGTCCTTGCCGGCCGGGTCGCGCACGAGATGGACCGCAATGCCCTCGTTCTCGAGCGCCTTCGTTTCGTCCACCAGCGGGCAGTAAACGCCAATCGAGCCGACCATCGCGGAGGGCGGGGCCCACACGCCCAGACTCGTTGTGGCAGCCGCCAGCCAATAGCCTGCACTCGCGGCGAGCTCATCGACCCACACCGCGATCGGCTTCCCGGAGGAATCCCGCGCGGAAACGATCTGCCGGATTGCTTCCTCGAGTCCGGCGACGTCTCCACCGGGAGAGTCAACGCGCATCATCACCGCGGCAACGTCCGGGTCTTCGAGGGCCCCGACCGTGCGCGCGGCGATCTCGTCGTAGCCGTCGAACCAGCCGCACATGGTATCGGCGCGCTGGCTCAGCGGGCCAAGCACGTCGACGACCGCAATCGTTCCGGTCGCCATACGCCCGTCGACTTCGCGGAGTGCCATCGGTTTGGGGCGAGACGCCTCGGAGCGAATCGGAAACGACGCCCCGATCGCCCTGGTGTCCAGCGCCAGCACGCGACCGCCCCGGTGCACGGCGAGTGTCCGAGCATCCAAAACGAAACGGTCAATGGCGCGGGGCATACGTCCGACACTCACGCCGAGCGCAACCTCTCGCCATCACTTGCACCGATGCACGGAACGAATGTACGAATGCACGAATTGTCAACGCGCGCGCGTATGATATGTGTGAGGCATGTCAGCGCCCCGAACACCCACGGAAGCACTGGAGCCTAACGAGGCTGATGCCGTGCGCGAGATCCTCGAGCACCACGACATCGACGAAGCACAACGCCTGCTCGGAGTCTGCGAGGTGACTGCGCTTCGCCTCATGATTCGCGGGCGAAAACTTCACCGAGCATCGGTGCAGCTCGTGCGAGAGCGGCTGCGACAGTACGCCCCTCGCACGCTGTAACGAATGCACGCTTGCACCGTCGCGACTGCGGCACACTCACCGCATGCCCCGACCCATCGATCCCCTCTCACAACGATCGCGGAATAGAACCTTCACACCCGCACAATTCCAGGCTGCGCTGGAACACGGGCCAGCGAAACGATCGCGTAAGGTTCGCGATTCGTCCGACTTCAGTGCGGCGCTGATCGCGAGGGAACTCCGACCGCCGAAGGTCTCGTCCGGCGTGTACGCGTGGGACATGACGACGATCGCCACCGCACGCGACCAACAAATGGACGGCAAGTTCTCGATGCCCGTTGCGCTCGCCAAACGCATGCGGACCGATGACGCGCTGTTCGTCGCATACCGCGGCAGGCTCGCCCCGGAGAACGCGATCTCCGTGGCCCTCGAGCAGTCGCCGATGGACACCACCGGGTGCGTCGTCAACGAAGCGCAGGCGTGGTTTGCCGACGAAGGCGTTGGACTCGTGCCCGGTGCCACTCAGACGATCGTGGGGGACCTCGCCAACCACGCCGTGGCAATCGGGTACAACGACATCTTCACGCGTGCTGACGGGTCGCGAAAGGACTTCGTCATGCGACCATGGCCGTTGGAGTTTGTCCGGTATGACAAGCTCACCGGCGGCCTCGTAACGCGCACGGACGGGGGCATCGAGGTTCCGATCGTTCACGGTGACGGGCGGTGGACCGTGTTCACCGAGCAGGCGCTCGAGCCATGGGCGCACTGCGCGGCGGTCCTCGCTGCTGGGGCGGTATGGGGCATCCATGCGTTCGGCATCAAGGACTGGGGCAAGTCGTCCAAGGCGCACGGTGACGCGAAGTTCCTGGGCACGTTGGGCGAGAACGTGCCGATCCAGCAGACGGACACGGACGGCAACGTTGTGCTAACGGAGCAAGCGGTGGGAATGCTCGCAGTGTTGCAAGCCATGTACGACTCGGAAGCACCGTACGGACTGGTCCCGATGGGTGCGAAGCTCGAGTCGATCGCGAACGGCTCGAACGCGTGGCAGGTGTTCGAGAAGCTCATCCTCAATCGCGAGAAGGCTGCGGCGCGAATCTACCTCGGCACCGATGGTATCCTGGGCAGCGTCGGCGGCGCGCCTGGCGTCGACATCACGGCCCTGTTCGGCGTGGCGACGACCATCGTGCAAGGCGACTTGTGGGCGATCGAACGCGGGCTACTGCGCGGAGTGATCGAACCGTGGGCCGCTGTGAACTACGGCGACAGCAGGCTTGCTCCCATCCGGAGGTATCAGATCCCAGACGCGGATGCGGACGCGGTACGGGCAGCGTTTGCGACGCGGAACAAGGCATTCAACGAGGATGTGAAGTCGTATCGCGAGAATGGGTTCCAGGTCACACAGGGCTTGATCGACATGATCGCCGACAAGCACGGAGTCCCGGCTCCGTCGCTGGCTTCGCTCAACAGCGGTGGAGAGATCTACGCCTATCACATCGAGTCTGGCGTGGTGACGATCGATGAGGTGCGCGCCAAGCTCGGACTGCCACCCTTGCCGGACGGTGCGGGCGCAATGACGTCTACGGGTACCGCTGCGCTCGCGTCGACAGGACTTGCCCCGGGCGGCGCTCCACTCGCAACGACGGACATGGAGGTTGAGGGAGAGGAAGTTGACCCGGGCGAGCCTGCGACGCTATCGGACCGCCAAGCGCTTGCGGACAAGATGACGGCCGAGAAGGTCGAGGCATGCTCCCACGGTGCCAAGAATCGATGCAGGCTTTGCGGGATTGAACGCGTGCGAGACTTCGAGCGCGATCCGGAATCGGGCGAAATCGTGTGGATGGTGATTTGGAAGCCGATTGAGGAGTAGGCCGTTGCAGATCGACCTGCACCACGTTGGTAGATTGCGTCGATCTTCACCACGCCAGACGCGATGTGATACGCGTTACAGTTATCGGGCTGCACCACGTTGAGATCCATCCACGCGATCAAGCCGCGCCTCCCGAGGAAAGGTTGCGGTTCTCGTGCCGCACCACGTCGATCTCCACCGGTCCCGTTCGCACGAGGTACCGATGACATTTGAGGTTGCAGGTCTCGATCTGCACATCGTTGATCTCCACTCGAGTTTGCAGGGACAGAGGCGCGGACCACCGGAGTTGCAGGTCTCGATCTGCACATCGTTGATCTCCACCCACAGCCCCGGCGCCAACCCCACCCGCACAAGCACCGGTTGCAGGTCTCGATCTGCACATCGTTGATCTCCACGGCGATCGTGGTCGGAGACCAAGTCGATGCCGAACAGTTGCAGGTCTCGATCTGCACATCGTTGATCTCCACAGTGGAACCACCCGTCAGGAGTCGCTTGCGTAGGAGCGTTGCAGGTCTCGATCTGCACATCGTTGATCTCCACTTGACGGTGTCGTGCGGGCCATCAAGCACGCGAGCAAGTTGCAGGTCTCGATCTGCACATCGTTGATCTCCACTTTGCCATCTTCGTTGCGCTCCAACCCGTCGTGCCGTCGTTGCAGGTCTCGATCTGCACATCGTTGATCTCCACTCGACGGGCGAGACGTTGCGCAGCTCGACCACAGAGTGTTGCAGGTCTCGATCTGCACATCGTTGATCTCCACGAAGATCCCCGCAACGGCGGCGACGACACCAGGGCAGTTGCAGGTCTCGATCTGCACATCGTTGATCTCCACGCCCTGAAGTCCTTCGCTGGCTCGCCTCTGAGCGAGTTGCAGGTCTCGATCTGCACATCGTTGATCTCCACGGGTCCCGCCCACACCCCACGGATTCGCCTACTTGCGACATGTTTTGCGAGCGGTCCCGTTTCCACGCTCACGCCGCCTTTCCTTCGACGGCGACATTGGCACCGATCCGCTTCGTTTTTCGGGCTGCGAGCACTCCCTGAACTTTCTCCACCACGCCACCGCTCGCAATGTTTCGCGCCGCATTGACGTCCCGATGGCACCGGAACCCGCACTCGGGGCAATGCCGGATCGGACCACCATCGTGGCCCCAGGCTTCCTTGTCCAGGTGTCCGCACTCCGAACACACCTGAGACGTGTAGCGCGGGTCAACCTCCTGCACGCGATCACCGTAGCGCTCGACCAGCATGGCGCGGATCGTCCGCATCACGCTCATGTGCCGCGTGCCCATTTGACCGATCTTCGACTGGAGCTTTTCGACCCTGATGATCTCAGCATCCGAGCACTTCGGCAGGATCTCGGTGTAGATGACGTGCCGCATGTGTTTGCGCTGTTTCTGGTGCAGCCGCGCGATCTTGTTCTCCAGCGCCTTCGCTGTCTCATCGTCCGCTCGGTCCTTCTCCGATTGCAGCCCGGCGATCATGTTCGTGAACGACGCCTCACGAGCGTTGCGCACCAGCGTGCCGTCATCGAACGCCGCAATGGCGTACTTCAGTCCAACGTCGATCCCTACCACCTTGCCTGGATTAGGCGATGGTAGAGCGCGCACGGCAACCTCGACCTTCACGCTTGCCCACCAGCCGTCCGCCTGGCGAGTCACGGCGATGCCATCAAGCACACGCCCAGCTGGTAAACGCCCAGGCAAACGACCAAGGATCTTGAGCCCGTTGATCTTCACCAGCGCGTCGTAAAACGGTTTGCCGCGCCTAGTACCGAACGGCTGCGGTCGAATCTCCACGGCTCCGGAACACGCCGGGACCACGCCGCCAATCTCCAGGCACGTCCCGCTGCGAACCTGCAGCGGCATTGCCTCCCACCGCTTGCGAGGCTTCTTGCGCTTCGCTCCCGTACTCTTAGCGTAGAAGTTCTTGACCAGCGCTTGGTACATGTGAGCGCACGGCTTCACCGTCTCGTGGTGTCGATACGAATCCGACGCAAACAGTTGGTAGTCGTACTTGTGCCCGTACAGCTTCGCCTGCTCCCACACCGGTGGGCGCCACTGGATCGTGTCCTTCGTCGCGGCGTACAGTGCTTCGTGCCACGCCTTGATCAACCCAGAACGGCGTTCCTTTGCGGCCTCGGATTCATCCGGCGTCATGCCGTCAAAGTCGCACTGCGGGAAGCACGGCAAGCCGTGTCGGTTGCGACACCCTGGGTCCGGCACGAGCCCAACACGCACAGCGTGAACCCGCGTAGCGTCGAGCACCTCCTCGGTCTGCTTGCATAGCCAGTTCCAACACGAGCGCAGGTCGTCTTCGAGTAGACCAAGAGTCTCTACCTGCTCCGGTGTCGGGTAGAGCCGGATCATGAAGCCCCGAACTTCGCAGCCTTCACCCAGCCGAAACACGGGTCGCCTCCTCCCTCACCAGTCGCCGCATCAGTTCCGCCTCATACTCACCCGTCTTCTTCGCGAGCGCCTTCAATTGCGCACGCTCGGCACGACTCAACCTCACCACAACCACGAACTCCACGCGCTCGGTTGCCGCCGCACCGATGCCGCCAGGTTGCGACACTCGGCACTTGGTCGCGACTCCAGCGGCTTCGAGCTTGCCGCACACCTCGACCGCCGAGGGCTTGTTCGAGCACCCGGCCAGTAGCACCACGAGCATGATCATTCCGTATCGCATTGATGACCTCCTGTTTGCTCACTACCCAACACCATCCACTCCTCAACCCCGGATTCCTTGAGGCAATTCTCAGCGGTGTATTTCGCCCACCGCTCCACCGTCGGCTGCATGCGTGGCTTGTAAGCGGACATACTGATCGGCACCTGCGCGACAGCCATCCTGACCGCCATGTCCACGAACCCCGACCAGCGGAACTTCTGACCGCGCATCCTCGGGTTGAGCATGTGGAGGAACAGGTTCATGACGACGGCTTCGGCAACAACCCCGGCGCGATCTTCGGCTCTCATGTTTCCACCTCCGATGGGTACGGTATCACGGCCGTGGGTTCCACGTCGTTAACTGGTCAGCAGTCCGGGCTCGGAGTGCTCGGTCGCTCTCCACGAACGGCCAGACCCGAGGGAACCAGATCCACGGCCACCAGCGCGGAACGTGGACGCGACGGGTCACGCCGAACAGGTGCTCAGCGAGTAGTTCCAAATCTCGCCCCCGAGCCGACCCGGCGAAGTAGCGGCGAGGGTTCCACCATTGCAGGAGACGAGCGATCATCTATGACCTCCGGTATGTGTTGGACCCGCCGTTTGCCGCTTTCTGCTCTAACACGCTGAGCCACGCGCGGCGTCGATCCTGTTTCGCGCAAAGGTCCCTGTACTCCTTGCTCGAACACGACGGACAACAATGGTCCGGAGGCGAGTACTTTTGTGCAAGCTCATCTTGTCGGATCTCGTCGCGGCGAATGATTGCTCGCAACCGCTCGATCTCATCCCACATCGTCACGCGTTGCGTCGACACGGCGCCGACGAGGTATCGCAGGAGACGGGCGATCATGTCCGCTTCCCGCTTCCCTTGCACACCGAGCACGCTCCGCTACCGAGGAAGCCAACACCGCCGCAGTGCTCGCACGCTGTGAACAGGTGATCCCGCATTGCCACGAACAGGTTGTTCCGGATTCGCCCCTTGAGCATCGTCTCAACCATCGGGTCCGCCTCCACCGGTTGCACGTCGACCACTCCCCGGATCATGCGCAGCGCTGCCACGATGGACCGGCCATCGTCCTCCCGCACGTCTTCGGCCAAGGTCACTAGGTATCCGCAATGTCGGTCTGTCATCGGACCTTCTCCCGCGCGACCACGGTAAACGCCAGCACTTCACGCGCCTCCGCGATCGCTTCTTCAAGCTTCGCACTCGCGGCGTCTAGCTCCGCACCAGGCGCGAGGCACGCGCGAATCGCTTCGTCTTCGTCGCCGGGTGACGAGTCGCACGAATCGACCCACTCGACATCGTACATGGCTTTGCCCACTAGCCTCAGATGTGCGGCAAACGCGCGACGAAGCGGCGTGTCACGACGCACAGCGACTTGGCCCGCGGCTTCGTCGATCTTGAAGCCCAGATAGTCGTAGCTTCCACCGCTCATCGTCTCGCTCTCCCTTCCTTAGTTATCGAACCCGAACACCGCACGACACAAGAGCCCGCGCGCCATGATCGCTTGCATGCACGCCGCCATCGCAACGAACGCGAGCGGAGGAAAGTGCGTCTGCGGCGTCGTGTCGTAGGAGCGCAGTACCGCGTCGATCTCGCCCTCCGTGAGCCACGACGCATTGTGACCTTCTGGGATCGCATTCACGAGCGATTCCGTGCGCCACGAGAGATCATACGGCAACCCACGCGGCGCGAACATCGCGGGTCGATGCTCGTTGACGCGCACGCTCGCAAGCTTCGCGAAGAGTTGGTAGTCCGCCGCGATCGTGAACGCCGCCACGTGCTCCCAGCGTTCGCCTATGCGTACCTCGATCCACGGTCCGTGAATGTCACAACCCATTTCTCGCTCTCCCTTCCTCGATCCACCGTGTGTGCCTGCCGAGCCAGCGCTTGTGGCTGCGACGTTGCTCCCGCATTGTCGGCATGCGCCACTTGATTCCCATCTTGCTGATCATCGCTCGCGCGACGATGCCAACGACGCTGGCCTTGAACGGTTCCAACCCGCGCACAAACGACTCCGATGCTTCCCGGCCTGCGCGCTCCGCTTCCCAGGCCAGATCGTCGACGTCGAAGGTCTCGCCATCGGCCGTGATAAGCGTCCCCGCCGTGAAGGTCATCGTGACGCCGCCCGGCAGCATGTACGCCTTCCCGGCTACGATGTTGCCTGCCCCCACTTGCCAGATCTGCGACTCAACTCCTACTTCACCCATGGCGGTACTTCCTGTACGGGCTCACCTGTGGCTGCCCGATGCTCCACTTGGTCCACACCAGCCGCTCGACCGGCACAATCTCCCCCTCGCACACAATGCCGAGCGCGCTCACGTAGACTTCGATGGTCGCGACGATCGGATCGTACGACTCGGTCATGCGGAGCGTGATGCTCTTGACCTCCGTGATCGGTTCGCCGCTGTCCGTGGTCACCTCGACATCGTTCCACGACGGAGATGTGCCGTTCAGGAACCCCTTGCGCTCGTGATCGGGCACGTAGCCCGGCGGAGCCTTGACTGTGATTCTCATCGGTTTACCTTCCCTTGTAGAACCGCCTCATCCGCGTTGACGGCGGCAACCCATTGTGGACCACCGGCCGCGCTGGATATCAATCTGACAATGACCGCGCGCAGGTCGTCAATCATCATGGCTTGCGCGGCCTCGTGCAGCACCGCCGCCTGCCAGCGCGTTTCCCACTGGTCATCCTTGAAGTCGTGCCCGCGCTTGAATGCCTCACACTCGTCGCAAGGCTCATCGCTCCGGAAGTCGACGCGGATCAACTTGCCAGCGTCGTCCCATTCGAACTCCGTGCCAGGCTCGCCGCACTCGGTACATTCGCCGATCATGGTATCACCTTCCCTTCGGCTTCCACCGCCACTCTCTCCCCATACCAGTGTTGATACTCGTCGCACGTGTCATTCCGCGTCATCACAACCTCCTAGTTCCCCCGCCAAGCATACTCCCAATCCCGCCCCGCCCCTGCGGACGGAGCTGCTGCGCGACCTTGCCTAGACCCGAGTGGGTGTCTTGCTGCTCGACCTTCCGCAATCCCGCCAACTCCGCGATGCCGTGGACCATCGGATCCATTCGGTCCGGCGAGTCACTCGGCGACGGCTCCCACGTACAGAGCAGGTCCTCTAGCTCGTCGAGGTTTGCTTCCCGCACGTGCGACACCCGGCCTTGCTTGTAGAGCGACGCGACCGGTTCCGCGCGCTCTTCCTTCGATATCCTCGCAACCACTTCCTTGACGTACACGACTCCGCGCACGTGCCGCGTGATGGCCTTCTCGTCGACGATTTCGACCCGCACTTGCTTGCCAATCGCAACGCGCTCGGGTGACTGCCCAGCAGCGCGAAGCATTGACGCCACGAGGTCCCCGCCCCGGTTGCGCTCGACAACGACGCAGTCACACGCGAACGCCTCGTACCGGTCGACGACGAGATCCGCCCAGTCCTCTGGCCGATACCGACCGGTGAGATCCGCGAGCACGTAGAGCTGGTCATCGATGCCAAGCCCGCAGTCGGAGATGCCAGTCTGGTCCGTGCCCTTGCGCCGCGATATTGCCGGGTCGATCGACAGGATGCGGCGCTTGAGCTTGCCCGGTGTGTTCCTTCTCGCGGCGTCTATCCACTCCTGTTTCCAGAGCGCGTTTGCGTCGTCGTCGCTCTGGATTCCGTCGAGCTCTTCGCGTCCTCGCTGCGTCCCATCCATGCGTCGCCGAAGGTCCGCAATCACGCCCGGGGCGAGGTTGTCGCGGTTCTCTTCGATGGTCCCGCCCACGACATGGTGACGCGACGGCTCTTCTTCCGCAGCGGTCCGAAGGAGCTTCAAGATCGGATGCCGACGCTTCGGAGTGCAGTCGCCCATCACGATCGCCGGCGACGTCGAGCACATGATCTCGAGGTTCGCCCAGGCCTCGTCACGCGTCGTGTGAGGCCATGACTGCATTTCAGTCGCCCACGTGACTTGCACACCGTCACCGCGGATGTTTCCCGGCTCGTTCGGTGTGAACGGTAGCGCCACTGCCCCGTTCGGCCAAACGACTTTCTTTCCCTCGTAGCGCGCTTTGAACCACGGCGGCGACACCGCGAGGAAGCCGCTCGGGCCATCGACCTGAATCTCTTTCGACCGCTCTTCGTTTTGTGCGAGGTAGGCAATCCGTCGGACCTTGCCCTCCTGCACGAGTTCGAGGATCGCCTCCGACACCGCACGCGTTTTGCCGAGCCGACGAGACGCAAGGAATATCCACGTACGGATATCAAGCGAGGGGAGCAGCTGCGACGGCCTCGCCCACCAGCGACGCCAGGCATACCGCAGCGCTGCGAGGTTGATCGGCCCGCACGTGTCGAGCGCCCTGTCGAGCGCGGTGGCGGCTACGGTTGTGATGGAGCCTCCTGCACGTTCGAGGCTACCTCGACGAACAGCCGCGCCCAGTGCCCCGCCGGCGAGCGCTTGACCACGTCGAGGTAGCCCCGCGGCATTGCCGGCCGGCCGCACGATGGGCACTTCGGCCACGTCGCTTGCTCGCGTTCGGCGGCTTCGACGATCTGGTGCAGCTGCGTCCGGGTCTCCTCCGCGGCGGTATCCATTTGGCCCTTGGTCACCCGCACCGTGTCGTGGTCGTCGTCGGGCGGTCGTGGAGTGAGACGGCCCACCAGCGGGGCAAGTTGGCCTATCAGTCGGCGAGCAGACGCGGCCCCGCGCACATCCCCGTCCGTGTTGGCCTTGCGGAGCTGTCGCTCGAGGGAGCGGATCTGCTTCGACAACAGCGTACGCAGCTCGTCGTGGCTCAGCGGACCGCCCGTGTCGTCGATGGTCTCGAGCTCGGGCAGCTCGGGCTCGGTGGGCTTGGGCGCCCCGGGCTTCTTCGTTCGCTTGACCTTCGGGCCCTTGAGCGGTGGGATGCCGTCGAGGGACTGGAGCCAGCGCGTCACGGTGCTCGGCGCAACCTTCAGCGAACGCGCGATTTCGACCGGTAGTTTACCCGCCGTTCGCAGCCGGATTGCGCTGGCCTTGAGCTTCGCCCTTGTTTTGGTGTCTTTCGTAGCTGCCATCAAATCAACCCTCGTGCCAAGAATCGGTGCAAATCAGCGAAAACGGCCTGTTTCTGTAGGACAGG
>ERZ1292625.57-Hain-H41-01um-R1-57-length-188889-cov-25_pt6 | contig 30481 bp, 57 predicted proteins | sample MGYA00564400_ERZ1292625 | MGnify/ENA primary metagenome ERZ1292625 (study PRJEB36523, sample SAMEA6512639) | groundwater metagenome | collected 2019-01-08 | study: AquaDiva: Metagenomics assemblies of 32 groundwater samples
ACGACGCCAATTTTGGGGTTTTCTATCCCTCCTCCGAGGAGGAAGTTCCTGAGCAGCCTGTTGACGTGGCAACAATCCCTGTCCTAAGTGACAACAAGACCAACCTGACCGGATATGCCCTTTACATTGAGGGCGTAGCCAACCCGGTCAAGCCCACCCATGGAAATACTCTGGTTGCCTTCAACCTGGACAAAGGAAAGATTACGACCGAAATCTTGAAGCGGGTAATCGTGGAAATTGTCCACGCAAATCCTGGGTGTATTGGTGGAATGTTTTATGACGACCAAGGGAACAAAATCACCGATCCCAAGTTTGACCATGAGGCCAAGGTGGTGGGCAACTGGAAGCGTCACACCAAAGAAAAGGCAAACAAAACCACCTGTAGGCGGATCTTTGACTGTGCCCCGTATGAGGACCAGCTTCGGTGTTATATTGAAAGTGTTGGGGACAAAATCACCCTTGTCTCCATCGATGGAGAATGAAAAATGACCTATAAAGTTAAGTTTCCGGTTGGCGACTGGTCTGATGACGGCCATGGAAAGTGTGATTGGTTTCACCTTGAGTCTAGTGTCTCGGTCGAGGACCTAAGGGAAATGTATTTTGACACCTGCACTCGAACCGGCGTGGCTTTTGACAGAGAAATATGCTCAAACTATGAGGACTCGACAATAACTGACAAGCAGTTTAAGAAACTTGGCCTCACAAAAGAAGAAGTGGCATTTGACGAAGAGGAGTTTGAGGTCTATGGCGTCACCCAAGACCTGTTTATGAACATTTTTATCGCCTGGCTAAAAAAGCACAACCCCGGACTTGAGTTGTCAGTTTCCCAGGACGACACCCCCCGTTTTACCTTTTATGGCTTTGACGAGAAAAATCGCCACATCGGCCACCTGGGATATGGGTTATTCCAGTGAATAAACTTTCCGACATTGAAAAAGAAGTCTTGGTTGAGGAGGCAAAGTCTGCCGGTCTTTTGTTTTTTGACAAGGACAAAGATCGCCTGTGGACCCCTGAGAGCAAAATCAAGGATTTTCTTTGTTTTGTAGAGGATTTTTCAGAAAAAACCCTGAATAACAAGGGCAGGCTTCTTGAGTTCAAGTCCTATACCAGAGTTTACCTAGCCGAGCACCAACCTGGCCGGTCGGCATCGTTTTGCATTAAACGTTACAAGACCTCTGCTCTGTTCAAACAATTGTTTGACTCCAACCTTTGTATGGCTTTCGACCACCAGGCAGGCCATTACCTTGTTTTAGCAAAAGACAACCAAAGATACTGGATTAAGGAATACTTTTTTAAGGTCTAGCATCTCTCAAAAAAGGGACTAACAAAATATGGGAAGCTGGAACGAAACCTGCGCGATTTCTAATCTGCATATTTGTTGCGGGGACGAAGTCGTTTATCTTGTGTTGAAAAATCAACAAGAGAAGGCTAGTGGGTGTTACGTGGACAGCTTTTGGAAGCCTGTACTTCTTCCTGTGTTCTCAACCTATGAGGACTATGGAAGTATAGCCTCCCACGAGGTAGAGTCTGCTATTGTTGAGGCCAACAATATATTTCTTGGCAAAAACAACCTGCCGAACTTCTACACCTTTGCCGATGATCTCAACGAAGAGAACGAAATTTCTGGGATGAGATCCATCATGGTGAGAAGGGACGTTTGGGACAGCCTTCTTGGCATGGAAAATTTCTCACAGGTTCCACCCTGGAAAGAGTGGCCGGTGGTAGAAAAATCTTGTGAGGAGTTATTGTCCGAAATCAACTCCGCAGCAAAAGAATGGGGCTCTGCCCCCCAGGGACCATATTGCCTAAACATGGTCATGGTTTCCTCTGAAAAACATCCAGACTGGATTAATAACCCGGTTTGGTGGAATTTGTTTGAGGCAAAGTCGGCCGACATAGAGCCCGTCTTGTTCAAAGACGGCAAACTAACATTGTTGGTTGTAAAAAGACTTGCACAGATGTGCGTCATTTCGGCTCACCTGGATTCTCTTAGAAAAAACTGGGCTCCCACCACAGGAAAAGGGTCTCAGGCCAATGACTTTGAGCCCCAAATGGTCTTTTTTGAAAAGATGAAAAATCTTGCCACAAAGGCATTCTTTAACTCAACAAAGGAGCCATACAAATACCTGGTTTCCAAGGTTTTAAACGGAGAGACATTGGATGCCTATGACCAGGAAGAATGGGAACGCTTGTCCAAATACGACTGGACAGAAATGTCCAACGAAATCAAAGCTGATAAATAGAGAATATTTACCTATGATGAGCACCCACATAATAGAGGTTTTTGACTGTTTGTTGTTTCCCTCTAGGAACAAAATCAGGGCAGAGCTAGAGTTCCTCGGGGTTTCGGTCATAGACGAAAAGATAGTTGAGAAAACAGGCTCCGTTAAGTTTTATGTGAACCTGAGGGTTCTCGACAATAAAACCGAAGAAAAATTGCTTGTCGGCCTGAAAAATTCTGGTGCCTTGACAGGAAAAGATCCTGTGGTAAAACGAGTTACCAGAGGAGTTTACCCATGACCAAGAATGAAAGAAACACCGTTCGAGCCCTTGTTGTGGAAGGTGTCCGAGAGGCTCTTAGGGAGCTAAGAAATGAGCAGGGTATTTTCTTTTCTGATGGAGACACTAGATTCTGAGGATTTTGACAATTATGCGGCTGGATATATTGGCAAGACAATCACTCTCAAAATCGACGACATCTAAACAGACGAGCCCACCATCACTACGGTAGACGAGGAATAAGTGACCAAGGATGATTACTGCAAGGTTTTCGGTAAAGAAATGGCACTAGCGGGCGCACGAGACTTTTCTGAGAATCCCTCCGACTGGTATCATAAGTGGCACAACATGGCCACTAATTACGTTAAGATGACTCGGCACCAGCTTGCCCTCAGTGGTAAACACTGGGGAGGCAAACGTGCCTCTCGGGCGCTTGCCAGGAATAAAGATTGGTCGCCCTACACGGAAAGGCACAAAAACCTGGCTGCGGAGTCTGCAAGAGAAACCCTGGAAATGCTTGAGGTTCTGGTAAAGCTCGCCCTTGACCAGAAGATAGATGTCTGATACAACAGATAGATGAAGCCTTACTCTCACGCAAGAAGCTCTGCCCACAAGTTTGGTGGACACCTTGACGACTACCTTGTGTACCATAACTGGTTTGATCAGACAAAGGCGCACATCGCAGACATGAGGCACAGAGCCTTGCTTCACAACGCCTTCGGCATCTTTTTGCTAGAGCAACAGTTTGGGGTGTATTTTACCAACTCGGACGGCAAGGTTGTGCAGGTCAGGGACATTGGGGAGCAGCATGTTCTGGAGGACCTTGGAAGGATTCCCTCCTTGGATGAGTGCTTCAAAAATCTTCCCATGGAAGCCTGGTTTGGAGGACCCGTGCGGTCCAAGAAGCTAATTCGCCTTGAGGACATTAAGGCGATTGCAGACAGAACCAAGAGCAACCTAGCAAAAACAGAAGACGCCAAGCTCTTGCTTGGAATAGAGGACTGAACAAATGAGCGGTCCATACAGAGAAAATCAAAAGCCCATACCTGAGTCTGCTTTTTGTGCCTCATGTAGAAAAAGCATGACAGCAGGCAAAAGCAAACTAATAAAAGTAACTGTCCTAGGCAGATTTCTGTACCTGATCCGGGGCATGGAAGAAGCAAGCCTGTATTTTGACGAGTCAAGTGCCGAGAAATACAAGTATCCAGTTTGGCATTATGTTTTTGACCCAAACTTTTTTAGAGCCGAGCATTTCTATACTTGGCAACCCACGTGGAATGACTCAGAGGTGGTCGGAAATTTGTTCCGCACGGCAACAAATCAGTGGGTTGTTGAAGTTGGTAGCGACCACTACCTCATTTCCCCAGAAAATGCCCTGGTGTGGTTTGAAAGGTGTAACCAACCGCCCCCAAAGGATTTGGTCGAGAAAGAAAAACCCATCCATATCCTGTAAGGGCTTGCACGCCAACGAGTCTGTGCTAGACTTTCTGCTGAGCCACCAAGCAGGCCCAAAAGAAGAAAAGAAGGAACAAAGACGATGGATATCAAGACATACATGGAGAAAAAGACAGAGCTTGAAGCCTTTGTCGAAAAGAACGGAAAAAACATCCTTTCTTCGTTTTTCTCTGAGTTTTTTGCAGACAATCCCGACATTCATGCTGTCAAGTGGAGGCAGTATACTCCATATTTCATGGATGGTGATGCGTGCGTTTTCTCCGTGAATGACCCATGTTTTCTCAGTCGGCCATTGACCGACTTGAACAAGGATCTGTGGTCCTGGGATGAAAATCCAGAAGATGAAAACGGCGTGGAGGTTGACCACGGGTGGAATGAGGAAGGGTCAGACCCCCAGCGGAAGTTTGCGGACGAGCTTTCTGGGCTTGAGGACCTCTGCCTAAACGTCTTCGGGGACCACGCAGAGATTTTTGCCACCAGGTCAGAGGCTTCTGTGAACTTTGAAGTGACCGACTGTGAACACGACTGACCCAAACTCCCCCTTCAAAAGAACAGGAAACACACACATGTCTACCAAAAAGATTTTCGTGATTCTCGAAAATTCATTCGAGTATAATGACCAAACCCATTACCCACCTGAGTCTGGCGGGGGTCATCCGGTTGTCTTCTCCGAGGACAAGGCAGCCATCGAAAAAGAGTGCGAGGAAAGAAACCTTGCCAAGTTCCTCTCGGAGTTTGAGACCCTGAACGACTGGTCTGAGGACTTTAGCTACGCCTTTAGTGAGGAAGCCCAGGCGCTTTTAGAGAAAATGAAAATCTCCACCACCAGTGGCTATAATTGGGAGTTCAAGTCTATCGACAACTATTCCGAAAAGAACCTCCGAGCTTTGTTCGAGGGTTTCGACGTTCGGTGGTTTTCTGTTTACGAGGTTGATCAAATCTCGAATGACAGTTGACACCCAGGGCACTCGTGCTAAGGTAGCCCTCTGAGATGTTGTGGAACTACACAGATAATGTGCCGGTTCTCCTGTCCTTACAGGAGAATCACCCCGTTGCCCTTGCCGGCAGGGTTTCTAGCTTCCGCAGACAGGGAGGAATCGCCTTTGGACACCTCCAGTGTCCGTCCGGCAAGATTCAATTTTGTCTCCAGAAGAAGACTCTCGGGGAGGAGAATTTCAAGCTGTGGACCTCCCAGGTAAAAATTGGCGTCCATGTGGGAATTGCTGGAAGTACCTGGCGCTCCTCTACCGGAGAGCCTACGATTTTGGTGGGAGGACGCAAGAATCAAGACACGGGTGAGCTTGAACCCTGGGAGAGCTGCTTTTCCGACGGCGAGGAATACTCCCCAAGGGAGTACGGAAGTACCCTTGCAGGGCGTCCCCACCCCAAAATGGGAGCAGAGCACTGTTTCAGGCTCCTCCAAAATGTATGGAAGGGATTTCCTGACAAGGTAAACGGGGTTTCTGACCCCGAAAAAAGGCTTCGGTTAAGGTACCTGGACCTTGCCCTGGACCCCCAGGCCAGGGAATTGTTCCTGGCAAGGTCGGCGCTTATCTCTATTATAAGAGATTTTTTAATGGAGTCCGGCTTCACAGAAGTAGAAACCCCTACTCTCGTGGCTCAGGCTTCCGGGGCGATGGCAAGACCTTTTGTCACCCATCACAATGCTCTTGAGTCAGACCTATACCTCAGAATAGCTCCCGAGACCTATCTCAAAAGAGCCGTTGCAGCAGGGCTTGGTCCAGTGTTTGAAATCGGAAAGCAGTTCCGAAATGAAGGAATTGACCCAAGCCACCTACAGGAGTTTACCTCCCTGGAGTGGTACGCCCCGTATTTTACCTACAAGGATAACCTGGTACTTTTTAGGCAACTCCTCCAAAGGATTGGGTCGTCCACAAATATACCTGCGTCCTGGGCCAAGAAGGCTTGGGGGTGGGCGTCTAGCCCTGTGCTGGACTATAGGGGTTTGTTTGAGGGGCGTACCGGAGGATTGGACACCCTGAGTGCCCAGGAGCTTGACCTTCTTTTTAAGAAGGAAATCCGACCCACCCTGATAGACCCTAGCGTGGTAATTGATTACCCGGCACACCTTAGTCCTATGGCCGCCAGGAAAAATAATGACCCAAACACTGTTGAACAGTGGCAGTTTGTTGTCGATGGCTGGGAGCTTGTGAAGTGCTACACTGAGCTTACAGACCCGGTTCTACAAAGACACCTGCTAGAGCAGCAGGCGCTAGAAAAGGCAAATGGAAATGAAGAGGCCATGGGTCTGGAGGAAGACTTTTTGGAGTGCATGGAATATGGCATACCTCCCGTAAGTGGTTTAGGTCTTGGGGTTGACCGGCTTGTGTGTCTCTTGGCCGGAAAAGACTCCCTTAGGGACGTGGTTTTGTTCCCAACTTTGCTAAACACAAAGTAGGCGGCAGCAACGACGACGAGCGAGAGTAAAATCTCACGAAAGGAAGATAGGAAAATGATTTTAAACTGGATCCGTGGTCTTTTCAAGCTTGAAAAGAGCCCGTATGACCTCTTGGTGGACATGTCGCAGACCTACATAAACGAGGCCACAAAAAGTCGAGCCCTAGCCTCTGAGGCTAGGATTGACGCAAGACCCTTTTCTGCCAAGGAGCATGAGGCCACAGCCATCTCCTATGAGAAAAAGGCCATGGAAATCATTGAGAAGGCCGAGGCACTTCGTCGGGAGGCGGAAGTGAGATATTATGCGCAGTACGCCGGTTATAGACAGCCAGCGGTTGTTGGAGGGAAAACCTCTGGGGAAAATGCCCCTGCAACAAGAAAGATAGGGTTCTGACGTGTCCAAATTAATTGAAAACAGTATTTTTGCATTTGTTTTGGTGGTCTCTGGTGTTATTTTTGGCCTTTTTTGTGTGCTAGGCGTTATTCCCGCGAGTGGGGTAAGGGACGATATTTGCAGGAGTCGAAACGCCTGGCACCACACCAGACTTGATAACAGTCATCTTGTTGCCTGTCGAGAAATGGGTACAAACGACCTATTTTATGTTTTAAGGTCCACAGGGGCTATTTTGGTTCCGATGGAAAACTCTTGCAGGAATTATCCCTTCACCGGGCTTTCGTCTGACGTTGACAGGTGGCCTGTTCGGTGATATGCTTAGGGCATGAACACAATAGCGGGCATGTGGCTTCGTCTTAATTCTAAGTCCTGGCTTGACAACGGGTTTAGAACCTGGGTACCCCAGCAGGGCAAAACTTTGTGGCTAAATCTTAGCTCTGATGCCTATCAGGGCGACCTGAGGTATTCTGCCACGGTCCATCTCTTTGGAAGAGCTTTTCAGTACACCGTTTGGATGCCTTAAACAAAAAGAACACCATCATGCCAATCTCCACAGAAATGAAAGTTATAGGATTTTGTTCTTTGGCAATCTTTTTGATTATGTCAGGGATATATTTCGAGATTTCAGCAAGGCTTGCCCGTGACCTCAGCCACAGAAGAATGGCCTGCGAGGCCAGAAATGGCACCTTGGTAGAAAATCAAGAACTGGCCTCTGGCTTTTGCACCTGCCTGGATAGAACCTTGGGAAGCGTTTTCTACATTCACAGAGATACCGGGCTTAAACTCGTGCCTGCTTTAAACTAACATTGGTTGTCACTATAGAAAGAAAGAAGCAATATGCCTTGCCAGTTACAGCCCTGGGAAATTGAGATTGAAAATTCCTTGCGACGGCAAAGAGAAGGACTGCCAACGACCGCATTTGGCCTAGAGACAGAGGTTAGGCGGCTTCGCCAGGACATGAAGAAGCTAAAGAAGGAAGCAGACAAACGCACAGCCATGTTATGTGAGCTTTGTGCCCTTGTGGAATCCCACAACCGCTGGCTTCCACACGAGGTATATGTTGCTCCTGTACCTGGCCGTATCGAGGAGTGGTACGAAAATCACAAAAAGGTAGACAAAAAGGCGCGCAAGAAAAAGACGGCTACTGCTGTCGCTGCCACAAAGAAGACAAAGAAATAATGCACTTATATCACCTTACCGACATTCACTTAAATTTTCTCTCGCCCACCGACCTAAAGGTATTTATAAATCATGTGGTCAGGACCGTGGGGTCCGGCAACGCCTTGGTTATCACGGGCGATATAGCCGAGGCTCACACCGTGGACGTTCACATGGAGGAGTGGAAAAAGATTTTAGACGCTGCGGGGATTGGTTTTTGGTTTGTTTGTGGAAATCATGACTATTACCATGGGTCTATTGAAAAAGTAAGAGAAAGCCTGAGGGAAGGCGCTCTGAAAGGCCACTGGCTTCCGAGTGCTGGGCCAATAAAGCTGACCGACAAAACCTGGTTGGTTGGGCATGATGGGTGGTATGATGGCCTTTACGGGAACTGGTTTGCCTCAAACGTCACAATGAGCGACTATAAAATCATCCGTGAGTTCATGTTTGAAACTCCAAAATTCATGCTCTTTGACAAGATACAAAAATTCTCCCAGGAGGGCGGGGACTTTGTTTACCACACCGGCACACAAGTGTTTAGGGACAACACCAAGTGCGAGGAGCTTTTTATTGCCACGCACGTGCCCCCTTTCAGGGAGGCATCCATTCACAACGGGAAGATTTCAGACCCGGACTGGCTGCCCCATTTCTCCTCCAAGAGAATGGGAGACTCTATTTTGCAGCTTGCCGAGGAAAACCCAACCAAAAACATCACGGTCTTGTGTGGACACTCTCACTCTCACGGGATCTGCAATCCTACAAAAAACGTGACCTGTTATACCGGCAAGGCTCACTACGGATATCCGTGTGTCGGCGATAAATTTGCACTATAGGAAATAAAGAAATGGACTATATTTTAAAATATGTGGTTTTGCTGCTTGCTACAATATTGGCTATGGCTGTGGCAATTCTGGTTCTTCTGTCAGGTACCGAAATAACATTCTCGGGCGCCTTGCACGCGGCAATAGTCGTATATTTCATGCACCTTATACTTAAGGCAAGGGACATAATCCAGGCCACCTTGGACATAGAGAACGAGCAAGAAAAGGACCAAGAGAAATGAACTTTTTTGACCCAAGGAAATTAGTTGGAATGGAAGAGACGAGGGCATTAAAGCTCGCAGGTGCCCTCGGTTTCCTTGTGAGAATTACCATCAAAGATGGAGTGTTTTTGCCGATCGAAAACGACATTAATCAAAAAAGAATAAGCGTAGAGGTCTCAAAAGGAATAATTACCAAGGCTATTTACTACTGAGTTTTCGAGTTCAAAAAAGGAAAATAAATGACATTTGATGTTAGGTATAGGGCAAACGAGGCAATTAGGGGGATTGGACAGGTTAGGTTGATTGATGCTAGCGGGACAATGGTTGGAGTCGTCCCGTATTGGGACGCCCTAAATAAAGCCAGAGCAGAAGGGCTGGACCTGGTTGAAATAAACAGAAACTCAACCCCTCCGGTCTGCAAAATACTTGACTTCGGTAAGTTTAAATATGAACAGGAAAAGGCTACGAAAGAGTCAAAAAAGAAGCAGACCACCCAGGACCTAAAGGAAGCCGTCCTTCGGCCATCCACAGACACCCACGATGTCTTAATAAAGGCCAAACACATCAGGGAGTGGCTTGGGGATGGCTCACGGGTAAAGGTTGTCATAAAAATGCGCGGTAGAGAAAAGGCACACCCGGATCAGGGGCTTAAGGTTATTCAGGAGTTGTTGGAAAACTGTGGTCCACACAAGGTTCTTGGACAAATCCAGAACCTTGACGGCAGGCTAATTGTTGCTACAATAGACCCAGCATAAGCTCTGACCTCCGACAAAGGATAGCCTTTTTTAGAAAGCTATGGAAGAACTCAACAACATAGAAAAAACTAATTCTCGTTTTTTGCCCGGGGAACTTTACCTGTCCGGGTGTCACAGGGCTTTGATAAAGGACAAACCAAAGAATTTTTTGGGCAGTATTGACTATGACAGGCTTCTCGGTATTTCTTCCACAGAAATGATTGTTTTGCCAACAGACATAATAATCAGATTATCTGAGGAAATAAGTTATTCCTTCGTGTTTGTTTTAAATGTTTCCACGCAAACTACAGGGTGGCTAAGTGCCACCGCACGAGACACCAGGTCCTTGGCAAGCTTGTGACACAAAGCCTTCAAACAATTTTGACCCTCCTCAAAAAGCAGGACACTCAGGTTCTTGCCGTGTACCCGTATGGCTCTCATGTGTATGGAACAAACCTAGAGGACTCAGATGAGGACTTTATTGTTGTCCTAAAACATAACCCAAATAAACATGACATTTTGGATGTTGGCAGCTTAAGTTTTGTCCTCCATGACCAGCAGTCTTTCCAGAGGGGCTTGTGGGCACACGAGGCTTACGCCCTGGAGTGCTATTTTCTGGACCCCCGTAGAAAAATCAAGGATTTTGTCTGGGACTTCTCCCTGGACAAGAGAGCCCTGAGGGAGTCCATTGCTCAGAAAGCCTCTCACAGCTTTGTGAAGGCCAAGAAAAAAATAGAGGTAGAGGCAGACTTCAAGAGGGGCAAAAAGTCTCTGTTCCACTCCCTCCGGCTTTTAAACTTTGGCACACAGGTCGCCAGGGATGGAAAAATAACAAATTACACGGCAGCAAATGACTGGTGGTGGGAGATTTGGACAAACCCAAGCACCTCCTGGGTGGACTACCAAAAGGTTTACAGGCCGATTTATAATGGCTTGTGTACGGGATTTAGAGAAGTTTGCCCTAAGTAGCACCGTGTGCTAGAATGACGACTGGACCGTAAAAAAATGACACCCAAACAAATTAGCAAATTTACTACCCTGGTGGTAGGTGACATAATAGAGGTGGATCTTTCCGAGGTTCAGTCAGGAAAGTCTGTCGTGTGTTTAATTCTTGATTCCGGCATCAAGGAAAATATGTTTTGTGTCAGCGGACTAAACCTAACAACTGGTCAAAAGTTCGACAGCATAGCGGATTTTACCTCCTTTTTTCCTTTCAAGAAAATTTCTGGCACCCGTGTTTCCGATTAAGACCAGCTATAGTTTGCCTACCTCCGAGGGCAAATTTGGTGCCGTGAGGACCCATGACATCCACACGGGCATTGACATTTATTGCGAGGAAGGGACAGAGATTTTTGCCATTGAACCTGGCCTGGTTGTTGCTGTGTGTGACTTTACCGGCCAAGCTGCGGGAAGCCCTTGGTGGAACGACACCAGGGCGGTGATGGCAGAGGGTAAATCTGGTGTTGTTTTATACGGAGAAATTGACCCGGCTGTAAAAGTCGGGGACCCTCTTGTAGAGGAAGCTCTGGTAGGCAAGGTCAAAAAAGTTCTAAAAAAAGACAAAGGAAAGCCGTGTTGTATGTTGCACCTTGAGTGCTATACTCATGGGACGAGAACGCCCGTTTGGTGGTTTCTTGAGCAAGAAAAACCAGGGTCGCTCATTAACCCAGAATTTCTTCTAAAAGAAAAGACACATCATGTTGATAATTCCTAAAACAATAAACGCCTGGGAAATCGAGGCTGACTGGGGTAGAGAATATGACTGTGCAAGTTATGGGTGTGACGACATATGCCGCTGTGGTAAAATCGTGGACGTAACTATAAATTCAAATAAATTCCCCCAATTTCTAGATAACTTTTCAGACTCCACTCAAATGCTTGACAAGGCATTGGATTTTTGGTTCTTTAAAAGACACTACACAAAGCTGGGCTATGACCCTCTCATAGAGGGCGGCTATTACGGGGAGGAACTAAACGAGTTTGAGGTCCTGGCAAACACGGAGCTTTTGGCAAAGGTGGACCAGTTTAACTCCCTTAGCTCCTATGCGGAAAAAATCAAGTTCCTCCTGACTGAAGAATATGGGTATGTCTTGCCAGAAGTAGAAAAGGTGGAAAACTGGACGATGGAGCCGGTTTTGTTGGCTGACATTATTCAGTCCTCAAACACAAAACTATCTAGTGATCAAGTCGAGGTATACAGGAGCATATACAGGCTGAACCTGTATACCTCGACCGAGGATTTTCAAAAAAACATTTCACATCTTGCTCCCTTGTGCCTTAGAAAAGGGAAGTCCTATGCCATAGTTGACGGCAGACATAGATTTCAGGCGCTCATTGAGCCCTTTGAGAACAAAATCCCTGCCCAAAAGGGGAAAAAAAAGGTCCATGTCCCGTTTTACGCAATCTATGCGTTTGTAATTTGTCCCTCCGAAACCTCGAAATGAAAACAGCATGTATTATCGACTTAAACAACAGAAACGTAAAGACAAAAAATATTTTGACTTAAACAAAAAAAGACCCAAGGATCCAGTTGGCGGAGGGTTGTTGCCCTACGGGCACGGCCAGCCTTTTCCCTTTAAGGTAGGGGACATGTTTTATAATCCATCCCAGCACGGTGGTCCCCTTACTGTGGTTTTAGACACTCCCACACAAGGGGTTGTCACAGGCGGGAGTAATTCCACCGCTGGGTTTTCGTGTGTTTGTTGGATTTTTAACGCAGTTACCCACAAGGGCGGAAAGACAACCTATTCCAAAAAAAGGATTTGGCACACCGACATAGAAAAAATGGCGCTCTTTTCCTCCGCAGACAAACGAGAGCTAAAGGCATATTCTGTAAAAAATGAGGCAGGGTGTGCAATGGTCTTCTCTTTCTCCCGGCAAGAGGCTGCCAGCGCCCTGAGAAATAAAACAGGTATTTCTGTCTCGGAGGACGACTTCCTTGAGAGTGAAATAAAGAGCGACACTGTTGTTTTCTAGGGCTTGACTTTTGGTCCCGGTCTGATATAGTTTCCTGTATGGAAAACCGAGAAAGCTTTTTTGCGCGTCTCAGCCCGTTCATGCCGCCATCCGAACTCCGCAACGTAGAGATTGCCTACATGATGGCAAAGTTTGAGCACCTGCGGAGGGTTGCCATTATTGTCATTGATGTTTTTGGTGTCCGTGACTGGCGGATGATTTGTGCAGCCCTTCTGCATGACTCCCTTGAGGACACCAAGGACATTACGCCAGAAATCATTGAGCACCTGTTTGGGACTCGGGTGTGCCAGATAGTTAAGCTTTTGTCTAAGTGCCCAAAGGAAGGGTACATCCAAAGGCTGAAAACCTTTGGGGACTCGGAAGTTTTGTTACTAAAGGGCTGCGACAGGCTTGACAACCTTCGGTCAATGACCTCGGCCACCGGGGAGTTTATCCAAAAGCAAGTAACCGAGACAGAAAATGTCCTAATGCCCTTGTGGTCTGATAACAATGACCACAGGATTGTCCACCTGCGGACTCTGATTGGGCTTGAGTTGATCTGTCTCAAAAACAAACTGGCCTTCATCAAAAGTGCATGAACAAAGAAGAAAAATACATTTCCCCAAAGCCAGGCACCCTGCTGGACAATAAATATACGCCATTTCTTGTACTGGTATTAAAAACATACCCGGGCTCAGACTTGGAATGTTTCTTTTTGAACGCTAACCTAGTTGTGAGAACGAGGCTGTCAGAAGGATATTGGTCGGTTATTGCGGAAGTTGAAAACAACAAATTAGAAATTTAGGTAAAAAGTTTATAGGCTACTAAAATAGCCTATGACACAAATACCTTTGGTTCCCTCGGTTGTTATTACCTCCCCAAAAAAATATGATCTAATTTATATAGATTGCCCTTGGTCTTACACAAACTTTGGCACCGCCAGTGCCTCAGGTCACTATGCCTTAATGTCCCAGCAGGATATATGCGGGTTGGACCTTAGGTCGATTTTAAACCCCAAAGGGGGAATGGTTCTGGTTTGGGCAACGGGGCCAAGACTGAATTTTGCCATCGAGGCAATTAAGTCCTGGGGGCTTCACTACCGTGGGGTGGCTTTTGTTTGGGTAAAAACAAGAAAAGCCGACAATGGAATTATTTCTGGCCAGGGAGTCCCACCAACATTTACCAAGCCAACCACTGAGTTTTTGCTGTGCGCCTCCACAAAAAAGTCTGGCAGACCTCTTGGTCTCAAGGTGTTCAACGCCCCACAGGTTATTCTGGCCCCAAGGGAGGGCCACTCTGTGAAACCAGAGGTCTTTAGGACCACCATAGACTCAATCCTTGGGAACAGCATTTCCAAACTAGAGATTTTTGCACGAAAGCTCCCGGTGAGTCCTTTGTGGGAGGCTATTGGGAATGAAATAACCGGGGAGGACGTGAGAACAAGTATACAAAAACTAAACGGGTCCTTGCCGGTTGTGTCTGTTGGTGCTACCATACCCCAGCCAGGTACACAAGTTTCTACGTGGGTAACGCAACTGAAATAAACGCATATGACCTTGAGGTGGGCGAGTGGTATTTTTGCCCAAAACAAGGGTTACGTGCTTTTTTATCCGGCTGGACCACATCATTTTCGATTCAAAAAAATGAAATGTTTATGGTGTTGAAAAAAGACATAACCAGTGGCGGCACCGAATATTTAATTTTGGTTGGCGGCAAATCTGGAGACCTGAGGTTCTTTAGTGAGAAGGCCGTCACCTTTACAAAAGTCACCTGAGAAACAAATGAAATTCGAAGTCGGAAATTGGTATACTGTTGCTGTCCCATATACGCTTTATGATGGGTTTGCCGTGAACAACAAGCGCACCTACAAAAAAGTGCTCAATCCGTTTTGCAATAAACTAGTTTTGGTAATTGACATTGACAGGACAGACCCCAGCTATCTTCAGCTAAAAGTCCTTTCGGGTACCAGGGTCGGCGTAATAGAATATTACGTTGGTAGTATATCCGAGGAATCCATCTTTCAAGACAAAGAAGCCCAGCTTTACGTCTCGGGCTGAGACCCGGGGTTTTGAAGAAGAAAATCCTGTTCTCGCTCCTCTATCAGCCTCACCAGAATCCAGGGATCTATATAAAAGTATAAAAATTCCACCAGGGGCTTGCCGGCTTTGGTACCTGCCTCAGAGTAGGTTATCATGGTCTTGTACCACCTTTTTTGGGTGGTATACGGCTCGATTGCCGTGATAGAGGAAATTTCCTCTATGTTTCTATACCTGACTTCTCCCACCCGTCCAGAGGATTTTCTTATCTCCGCAAATTTCAACAAAGGAATTTCATACCCAAGTTTTTTGAAGAGAGAGGAGAAGGCGGGTGTGGTCAGGAGTCGAAGATTCTTCTTCAGGTCTCCATGTTTTTCTTTCCAGAATTTTTTGTAGGTTTCTGGAAGAATCAAAAGCATGTCAGTAACTTTTGGTTCCATTTATTTCTATATGGTGACTTATCCTTCTAAAAGTAAGTATGCCCCCAGGGGATGAATAAACCCACAGGGCATTTACCTGTTCTTGCTGTTCTTGTTCTTCTTTTTGGAGTCCACTTGGAGTAGTTCTGTTGACCCGTCTGAAAAAAACATCAGGCCACTCAGACGTCCACCAAAACATGCCCCGGTGTCGATTCCATAGCACATGTGTCCAGATTTTGTCTGGTGTGTTTTTATGTCCTTAAGGTCCCACACGTGGTGTCCATAAACTACGTTGACCGGCTCCTCAAATTTTTCTGCCCAGAAGAAACTGTCCTTTGGTTGGGAATAGTCGTTTTCTTTGTCGAGGTAGGCAGGAAGGTTTTTGTCATACAAAAACCTTATGTGCATTTTTGTATTTTCCTCTTGCTCAGAAATAGGAATTCCTGGTTTGAACCCCGCGTGGACGGCCACTAGATTTAAGTCCTCAAACTCTATTATGGTTGGAGTGGCCTCTAGAAACTCTATTTCTTCCATGGACAGAGACCTAAGAAACTCAAGTCTCTCGGGGTTTTTCCTCATCCACTTTGGCATTTTGCCACCCTGGCCGGGTTGATAATCCAACATTTTGTTTTTGAGACCCACATATCTGTCATCGTGGTTTCCACGGACAACCTCCAGGTTGTTTTTCATTGCAAACCCAATAACACCCTTGGAGTCGGGTCCCCTGTCCACCAGGTCACCAAGCAAAATAACCCTAAACTTCGTGGTATTTTTTGTCCACCCAGCAAGGGACAATAATGCCTTGAGTTCCTCAAGACACCCGTGAACATCGCCCACAAAAAAATATTTTTCCTGTTTATCCATGCTATTTTTACATTATGATGATTTTTATGACTTTTTGATTCCTGTGGTATATTTATTGGTGTCTTATTTTTGGAGGACAATAACTATGACCGGCGTAAGAATTAGTGACGTAGGCGCAATAACAGAACTTGTTCGTGATGGTACACAAATCGACAATCATGCATCAAGCTCTGGCTACTTGCCATATAAACAAGTTACAACTGTAGCACACACAACCTCAACCTTCAACGCGGGAACGCAAGTAGGTTTAATAGCGGTGGCGGGGTTGCAGACAATCTCTGGGGCAGTAACTCACTCAATCAGAATGCCTAGCGCATCCCTGGCTGCGGGAGCGATGTTTGCTTTCAGGAACGTCTCCGCTCAAGGTCATCTTTTGACCGGCTCTGGCGAGGCTCCTTTCGTGGGACCTACGCCGGGTTTTGCAGGCGGGTCACAACTGGCCATGGGAGTAACCGTGGGCTCACAGGTGGTTCTATTCTGTGACGGCCTAAAATATGTTGTGATCGGTGGTTCGGGTTCTATCACCGGCACCTGATCTCTAGTTTTCCTCCAAAGGAAGAAAGAAGGCGGCATTTTGTGCCGCCTTCTTTTTTTTTCGGTGTCGCCCTTGGGGTGTGAAAGTCTGGCAGCCGGTGTGGGTCAGGCAATCTTTTTGTACTTGTAGGTGTTTCGGATAAACCGGTGGAAATATGTCCCTGCGGACTTTGCCTGCTGGAGCTCGCTTACAATCTCCTGAGGAACATTGTAGTACTCATATGTCCCTCCGGCGTTGAACGAAAGCCTTAAAACTCCATTGTCATATTCCATCTTGTGCAGGTTTGTAGACACGAACGTATTTTTTTCCATTTTTCTTTTCCTCCTCGCGGTTGGTTGTTCATCCTACCACAAGGGTACTTTTCTTTAAATCTCTTGAAATAAAGAGGACCAGAAGAGTTTTACTTGGCTAGGCCATTCTGCGTAATTGTTTGGTGAGCCCAGTGTTCTGAACTGGTCACGTGATTTGCTCTGACATATTTTGCCACACGTGCAGAAAATTCTTCGTCCGAAAAGGCATCGGTAACTCTTACTACCAATCCTTCCTTCTCAGGGGACCCGACTTTTGACTCCGTGGACATTTCAGACTTTATCCACCCGTTCAGGTGTTTTTCAGAGTCAAACCTTCCATAAAGCAACACGGGAACCGTTGGCAGGTTAAGCGTCTTTGCCATTTCCTGCACGCCCCACCAGGAAAACCAAAACCCCTTGGTGTCATCCCTGACACCAAAAATCATAAAATACCCCGGAAGTTTCGTGTAAGGAATAGAATGTAGGGCGTAGGCGTACTCACCAAACACAGAAATGCCGGGAGGGATTTCTCCCTTTACTGTGCTGTGGATTTGCTTGGCAAGGTCAAATGACCTGTGTGTTGGGGGTCCATTGTGGCTTCTGGCAAAAACAGCCTCAGAGGTGAAGCAAACATTGCTTCCATCAATTTTCTCAGTAATCACCACCTGCTCACCAAGTAGGCCGGAAATATCCTCTGCCCTTTTGTCATCGGACGTACAACCCGGGGAGAGCGGGGCGTGAAAAGTTCTGGGGTATTTATCGCTCATGATTGCCGGACTCCTGAGTGGGGTAGAAGGATGAGACTAGCACAAGACTTCTCGCACGTCAAGCACCCGTGGTTGTTTTATGTTCAACTCGTGAGAGGTTGACCTTGGGTTTCCAAGGTGATAACGTTCTCACCTGATGAGGCACGGACCTTGGCTATTTACAGCTAGGCGTCACACCCGCGTGTCCTCCACTACCACAAAGGAAACAAATGTCCTCCTCGTTTGACGAAATTAAAGAAAAGTTAAAACAAATTAATTCCAAGTTCGCTTTTGGGCAGGCAGAAATTGCCGCCTTGGAAAAGGCAAGCGCGGCACTTGACGATCAGTCCGTTATTGATGTGCCTGCTGTTACGGTGGTTGAACCAGACCTGAGTATTACCAGGCAACAGGACTATGTTCCGGTTGGACAATATGTAGACATTACCTCAATTGTCATCCCCGTGGAGATGCAGAACAACGTCTCCACAGGGCATGAGAAAACCGACATTCTCATGGCCGGGGATGGCGTCACCCCTTCAACTGCCTGCCTTGTGACAGGCATCCCAGGCGCAGGAAAAACCACCTACATGCTACAGATAGCCGACTGCGTCACCCGCACAGGCAACATCGCCCTATATAATTCTTGTGAGGAGTCTCTTGTTCAAGTCTCCAAGGTAGCACAAAGACTCAGGCTGCAAAGCGGTTTCAATGTTTCTGCTCACAGAAACATTTTTGACATCATCGCCCACGCAACCGTTTTCCAGAAAGAAAACCCCGGGAAGCAGGTATTTTTGTTTGTTGACAGTCTTCAAACCCTGGAAGTCCCTCATGTGGAATATGACGAAAACTTGGTTGTTCTGGTTGACGAGAAAACCGGTGCTCCTATCCCTAAAAAGGGAAGACAGAACTCGGGGCACTCCATTCAAATTAAGGCAACAGAACTGCTTACTTCCTGGTGCAAGAAAACTTATGGAATAGTTTTCTTGATTGGCCAGGTAAACAAAGATGGTGAATTTGCTGGCCGTCAGGCAATCAAGCACTGGATTGACTGCCACCTCCACCTGGACCTCAATAAAGATAGGTGGTCCAGTGACTATGGGACCAGGCAGATGGAAATGACCAAAAACAGGTTTGGTATCGCCGGAATTTATTTTCCGTTCGAGCTTGAGGCACGGGGTCTGAAATTCACAGAGCCAAAACCCAAGAAGGCTTGACTTCTGGCTGGCGGGTGATATAGTGTCCACAGGCACCCAGCTTGCTGGCAGTGTCCTAAAGGAACTCAACAAATGACTACTGCCTCGGTTCTCGGTAAGGTTCTGGTTGCCAAGGAAAAGGCTTGCATTTGCCGTGATCGGTGGGTGGTCGAGGATGTTCCTACCGGGACCATTCTTTTGATTATCTCCGAGGTCAATGGCCAGTGCAAGTTTATCCATAACAACGCTCCTGGATTCCTTGAGCGGCATCACATGCCCTTGTGGTCGGCAATCGAGCCAGAGGACAAGCTCGGCGGTAAGACATTTGTATTTACCGGGGCGCTGTCCAACAGCAGGGAGTATTTCAAGATCATCACCGATCTTTTTGGTGGTAAGATTGGAAGTGCTGTGACTTCCTCTACCGACTACCTGGTGTCTGGGGACCCCACCTACATGGGTGACTCTAGCCACCAGTCAACGAAGGCAAAAAAGGCCAAGTCTCTTGGTGTGCCGGTCATCAATGAGGCAGAGTTTCACAAGATGATCCGGTAGGCAATCTGCCACCGGGTAGATATATAATAACAGCGCCCTTTCTCTTCTTTTTCCGGGGGAAGCCAACTGGTTGGAGGCGCGTGCCTTATAAGCATGACATGGAGGGTTCGACTCCCTCTCCCCGGATTGCTCCACAAAAGAAACTGTCACACCTGCAATAAAGAAACACAAAAGACGTCCTCCGACATTGGAAAAAACAAATCGGGGATGTTTTTTTGTAGCATTTCATGCAGGCAGATTGCCCTAAACAAACTGCCAAGAAAAAGAATGACCTTGCAGGGCTCTTGCAAGGTCTGTCAAAAACCTATTTCAAAAAAGCGAAAAAGGTGTCAGGAGTGTATTGTTGGGTCAAGATTTTTATACCTGGGAGACCTTAAAAGGGGAGCCTCTCAGGCACAAAACACCTACACGAGCATAAGAAATTTTGCCAAGGCAAAAGCCAGCAAGTCAGGTGTTAAAAAAAGCTGTGTGATTTGTGGGTACTCCAAAATAGTTGAGGTTTGCCACATTAAGCCAATCTCTGGCTTTGGGGAGGAAGACCTTATCGGGGACATAAACAGATTAGAAAATCTTACTTACCTGTGTCCTAATCACCACGCAGAGTTTGACAGAGGCTTTTTAAAAGAAACGCCGCTTTCCCTAAGGGAAATACTCATATCCGCAGGTTTGGTTAGCCAAAACGCCGCATTCTCTCAAAGAAAGTGCTAAGTCCATTTGCCATAGTCCTGAGAGACCCGACTCTTTGAATAACGAGTTCATTTCTAGTGCCTGTCTCTGGGGCATTTAACAAGTTTGGCTCAATAAGTTCCTCACCCTCATCTGCAAGGGCTTTGATTTTTTCAATCATTTCAGACACAAGGTCATCACATTTTTTTGTGAAGGCAACCACGGACTTTGCACTTGGAACAGCCACGCCAGACTCGGCCTCCGAGAGAATTTTGGCCTCTTTCAGTTTTCTGGCAACTGTCTCATTTACGATTTGTTTAAGCTCTTGCTCTGATATTTTCATAATGTATCTCTTTTATATTTTTTCTTTAAAACTTTGGCTCACCAAGGGCGTGTTTGTTCATTTCTTCGTCCTCAGCCCTCCACACAGAGTCTTTGTCGCCCTTTGCTTTTGCGGCTAGTGCCTCAACCTTGGAGGCTAGGTCATATAAATGTTTGTGTTCGTGGTCTGCTTTCGCCCGGATTTGTTCCGGTGTTGCCGAGTGACCCATTACCCTGACAACTTCGCCGTTTTGTAGGGCATCTAGAGCCGCCCCGGCTGAGCTCTGTGGGTTCATGTTGCTGGAAACATCATACCTTGGCTCAGGTGGAAATATGTCATTCCCGCTTGCCTCATCCATGAAATTATCAGGCTCTAACGTGGGCTCTTCTTTTTTTTCTGCCCATCCGGTTCCCTTACACACCGGACAAAGCTCAACGGCTTCAAAAGAACCTTCCTCGTCCTCTGCGGTGACAGGAACTTCACCTGTTCCGTCACACATCGGGCACTCTTCCATCTCGACTTCCGGGGGTCCAGAGGTTTTCCAGGCATCATACCCAGGAAGCCCATGGCTTTCTTTGAGCGTTCCAGCAAGTTTGTTTAGTCTTTTTAGAGTTAGCATAATAAGTGTCCTTATAGTGTACGGGTGGGTTTACTTCTTTAGCCCTGCGTTTCCTTCGTCTTGCTTGGGAAACATTATTAACTGAGTTACTGCTTTCATGGCGGCAGCAACTAGCTCGGCTTTCATTCCCTCCACGACCTCTAAGTATTTTCTTTGCAGGTCGGGAGTTAGAGTGTCAGGATTTTGAAGATTAAATGTCTTTATTATTTCGCTTTCAAAATTCCTAGAGGTTGAGTCCATAAGGGCAATAATCTCTCTTTTTGCCATGATGGGGTTGTTCCCGTCCGAAAATTCCATTAATTTGGACTTGACAATGTCATTAACCATTTCCTTCAGGGAACTTTCGGTAATGGCGACAGTTTTTCTCTCCTCGGGAATTACGTTCGAAATAGCCTCGGCTATCATTGACTTTAGTGTTTGTGCGTCTACTTTCATAATATTCTTCCTATAAAATAAAAAAATCGTGGGAACTATCTCGTTGCCACAATCCTTCTTCTTGGTCCCGCTGGGACTGTCTCCCTGCTTGCCTCATCCAGCCCTAAGACTATTTGTCTCGTCATGGTGTCAAAGGCTTTACCTACCACCCTTGCCACAACCATTTCCTCTATTTTTAATTCCCTAACCAGGTCTTCTGTAATACTGTCAACCACTACTTCCTTAATGTCGTCCAAAACCATCCTGATTGGAATTTCCTTGGCATTTTCGGTCAAGGGCTTATAGCTCTCAGAGAGCTTGCGGGTCACTGTTGTTTTGATCATTTCTTTTAGCTCATTTACGGAAATCTGCATAGCAGTACCTCAAAGTTCTCAAATTAAATATGTAGTATTTTCTTAAAGACCAAGCGCAAACAAAGATAATCTCTTTGAAACCTGCTGTAGAACAGGGTCATTGGTGTTAAATAGGTCAGAAATTATCTTACTTGCAGCCTGTGGCTTAGAAAAGCCGTTCTGAATCAAGCCTTTAACGGCCTTAAAAATTTTTTGTGGATCTTGTGTTTCGGTGGCGAGTCGCTCAGAAACATCTAAAATAACCCTTAGTTTGTCTTCTGTGGTTTTGGCGTCCTTGAAGGGATGATATGGAATTGGGCTAGGTTTTGTGTCCTCGGAATCCTGAGGGTCCTCGTCGGACCCTCCCATGGGGTCATCCATGCCGCCACCAAGCCCGCCGCCTCCTCCGCCTCCTCCAAAACTTCCGGCAAGCCCACCACCACCGCCTCCGCCTATGCCGCCGCCCATGTCGGAGGGGTCATCGAGTTCCAGGTCAGGGGCTCCCGGGTCCCCTGGTGAGCCTCCTGCCATGTCGGCCGAGGGTTCTCCAGTGTCCGATAGACTATCAGACGAAAGGTCAGAAGTCAAGCCGGCAGGGTCCTCCCCGCCAGGTGGGGGTACCTGATTTTCTTTGTCTGGTAAAATACCTTCCTCAGACAAGGCACTAATTTCATTTTCTACTAAAATTAATACCATTTCCAAAAGTTCAAACTTTTGCATGTGTATAACTAGTTTCTTTGTTGTATAAAAGTTTTAGAACAAACTATACTCTTACCAGGAGATCAAAAATGACACTTGACGGCTATTTGGCAATTATAGACACGGCTATCCTTGGATTATTGGTTGTGTGGTCCCTCATGGACAGGTGCAACCTCTACTTCCGTAAAAACAAAGACTGAAATAAAACCAGGAGAACAAAAAAATGACACTATCACAGGCAGACCTAGAAATAATTAGGGAAGAAATAAAGAAAACAAAGGAAATCGTTGAAAAAACACAAGCAACACAGGCTGCGCTTGAACTGGCCGAGGAGCATCAAAGGCTTGAAACTGTTCCTGGGCTGGAACTTCAGGACTTGGCCTTACGGGTTGACCGGCTGGAGAGTATGATGATAAAAGTAGCCGAAGCTCTCACAACGCTGAGAAATGCTGCGTCTAGCGGTGAAAAGATTGCCCCGGAAGACCATTTAGACTGACAAACTTTATGGTTTTTTGGTAGATTTCTTCTTTTTCCCAGCCCTCTTTCTCAAATTGTTTTCTTACAAAAGACCTAAAGGGCATCGCAAAGTAATACCAGCTTCCTACCATTTGATTCGTGCAGGAGTCCACCTGCCTTTTCCACTCTGGGGAGTTTCTTTTGACCCCAGACAAAAGACAAATTAAAAGATTCATTCTAAATCCTCGGAGTTCATAATAAAACCTAAAAGGGGATGGAAGAGGAAGCGCCCCTAGTAAAGCCACCAGCAAAAACCAGGGCGAAACAAAAGCAAGACCAAGGGCCAAAATTGGCAACACCACCTGGGGTGTTAAGTAGAGAAAATTCATCAGGGGATTTTTCTTTGAGTCATACATGTGGACACCCTCGTGAGCCAGGACGGAGAAGTTGGATATCTCTAAATAAGAGGTCCAGTTCTCAGGCACATATACTTTTTCAAAAAGTACCGTAATATAGCTTTCCATAAAGTCTGGGTTAAAAAACAAAATGTACCCAAACAGGTTCATTAGCTTGGAGTCTTTTTTCCACCTAATTTCAAAGTTTTTTGCAAAACTCGTAAGGACCTCGGTTTTATAAAGCTCTAGGTATGTAGTTAAAATTGGACTTGATCTTGTGTTCACAAGGGATAAATATGACAACAGTTGGCGACCTGGTTCAAATTAAAAAAGATTGCTACTATTTCCCTGTTTGGGATGCGGTTCCGACCTCGTGGAACAAATATAATACTTTTTCCACTATAACCTACCTTCATCTAGTTGCCAAAACCGTGCCACTAAACAATGATATTCCAAGGCTCCCGATGGTGGTTGTTGACCAAAGTAGCGTGTGCTACTCTCAGCAAAACGCCCCGCTGGTAGCAAAAAAATATCTCACTGTTTCATTTGTTAAAGTTCTCTTGTTTTTGAAACAAGACCAGGTGGAAACGTTTTGGATTAATAAAAGACATGTGGACCCGTTCACAGGAGAGTCCTTTATGGAAGAAACGATAAGAAAAGTAAAGTCGAAAGTCGCTAAGTGATGAAAAAGTATCTTACAGGAGACTTGATTATGCCCCCGGCAGACCAATCTATTGTCTTTTGGGGAAAATTACACAATGAAGCTGTCACACCCACCGGGGATGTACTAACTGACAGAAACACCTTTATCATTGTCCTTGATGAGGACCCCTGGATACCACTTACTTGGGTAGTGGCGCCTGGAAAGAGCTTCCGTAACACCGCCACGCAGTTCTTTCATGTGTTAGTGGGCACAGACAACAATTTCCACAACGTGTGGCTTTCTGGCGTGACTCTAAAAGAGTGGGAGACCATAAGCCTGGGGCGGGAGTGAGCCCCGGGCTTCATACGCCGGGTTCCTCGGGAGCCCCTTGTTTATCAAGTCTTGATAAATGGAGGACATCTCATTTTTTAAAATGTTCTCAAGATTCACCCAAATTAGGGTGTCGGCGTCTTTCAAAAAGAACTCGCTCGCAAGAATTTTTAACCAAAACTCAGATATTCCCTCAAAGAAATCACGGCCTGGGTCCACAGGACCATATCCCACACAAATAAACTCCCCTGTGAACAACCCAAGAAAAACCTCACCTTGATTTTTAACATAGGAAACCTGAGAGCAACCCCAGTTCATCGATCTTGTTTTTCCACTCGCCAGCATCACCCTGTGAAGTTCCCCGGTGTGTGCAACCTCTCCCCTGGAGAGAAAGTCATCAACCTGTTTAATATAATACTTATCAAAGGTTGTTTTGTACCTAATTTTAGTCAGGTCGTTAACGAAAATTGGATCTGCATACCCGTATGGAAGCAGAAATTGCTCTGCTGAGAGGTTTGGTTTCGATTCAGGCGGTGATACCATAAGTTAATTCTAGTCCAGGACAAAAAAGATGAAAATAAACTTTGTTGACATTCCGGCAGACACAAAATCCATGCCGGTGTTAAACTACAAAAAAATTAACATGAAGTCTGTGGAAGTAAAGTCCCCACCGTCCCCCAGGGTTATCCACAGGCTGTGTAAAACTTGCCTAGAGCATGACGGACTGGGGCTGGCCGCCCCACAGGTAGGCATTTTCGACAGGATTTTTGTCACCAGGACGTTTGACTCCCCTGAGAATGAACCCAGTTTTTGGGTCTATATAAATCCAACATGGAAGGCCATTGCAGACCAAGGTAAGTCCTCCCAGGAGGAGGGCTGCCTGTCTGTACCGGGGCTAGGATTTTCTGTGAACCGCTGGGAGGCTATCGAGGCATCCTGGGTGGAGTGGGACCTACATGGCCCTACAAAAATCACCAGGGTCCTCTCTGGGATTGAGGCCAGGGTGTTTCAACACGAGCACCAACACCTTTCTGGTATTTCTATCGTTGACGTCGGGATTTCTCAGAAATCGTGTGACGCGGACACAAAGTCCTCTGCCAGTCATTAATCTCCGTTAACTCTGTTCCCTTGGAATCCCCGCATATCTCACAGATAAATTGTGATTCCCACTCTGCTTGGTAAACGAAGCTGTTTGTTTTTTCTGACAAGGCGTTGACAATATAGCATCTTAAGGTACCGAATTTTTCCTTTATGTAGTCAGATTCACCAAATATGAAACCGGGAGTTTCTGTCTTGATTGCAAGAGTCATGTTATAAACAAGAGAATACCACCCCTGTGGGACGTAAGAGTTAGAAACCGGAAACCCAAGCTCGGTCATTTTTTTGAAAAAATCTTCCTTGGTCATAGTCCCACCACTAGAAGAAGGGTTTTTGGCAGAAACGGTTTTCTTTAGTGCTTTCTTCTTTATGGTCACTTGGGGTCTTCTTTCTCTGTTGGAAAAGTCTCGTCTTTTGACTTTGTGGTGGCGGCTTCTGCTGGCAGCACCTGGGTACCCTCAATAGCCAGTCTTATCATTAATTCTGTCAGGATTGAGCCAAAAACACAACCAATAATCAGGGATAAATTAACCCACTCGCCCAGGATCAAGCGATTTACGACCATAGCCGGCAGCAAACAAACTCCCAGGGAGATTGAAAGCCCAACCCCAAACAGCAAAAATTCTTTTAGATTTTTAACCATTATATTTGTCACCAGTGGTCCCAGTCAATTTGGGAGTGCTTGCTTTTAAGCCTGTTTATCATACGTGTTCCACCCTCGGAAATGGTAGAAACTGAAATGTAGGTTGGCTTATATTTTTTGATGGCGCGCTCCCACAGTCTTGTGCCAAGTCCTAGCCCCTGGTACTTGTCATCCACCATGGTGCCATAGGCGTGGAGCTCTTTTTTATTGTGCATGAAAATTCTGAGTTTGCCAATTTTATTGTTGGCCTTGACGGCCACAATGTCTCGGTACATATTTTTATGTCCAGCCGTCCTGATGACAACTTTAACATTCTTGACCGATGGTGGTCTCTTGGTTGCCCTTTTCATAAAAGTCCTTTTGAGTTGGAACCATCCAGAATTGAACCGGACAAGTCATCGTATATTCTACCGTGACTACGACTGTACCGTGACCGCATTTCAGCCGGCTGTCGCTCCTGCGCCATATTGGATTTTGGTCCCGCAAAACAGAAGCCGGGTGGCATTTTGACCTTTTTGTGGTCGTGCCACCCGGCTTTGTTTACTTTCCTCGAAACTTGCCGTGATCCGAACTTTTCATTTTGCAGCAAAGGTCCCCGGCACGGACCGTTTCAAGCGTGCCACTCTCGGTGATGACCCACAAAACCCTGGATCCCACGATCGGACCCATGACCTCGGCATAACCATCGGTGAGGATGATTACCCCCGACCACTTGCCCCGATTTTCTGCCTTATTGCAGAACCCCGCAACTGAGTTGAAGTCTGTTCCACCGCACCGGGTACGGTGCGCCTTTGGGCAGGGACGGCCACGCTTCCAAACCGTGAAGGACTTTTCGTCCACCTCGGTGTCGAAGTGATAAACGTCGATGGACGTTTCCTTTGCAAGACCCTCTAGCTCACCGAACAACATGGCAATATCCGTGTCGCTCATAGAGCCAGACTGGTCAATGAAGCACGCAAAGTTTGCGTACTGCTTTCTCCGTGCCCCTGGCAGGAGGTAGGGTGCTCGCTTGTTGATTTTGCGGACCGTGCCAATTCGTTCCATGGACCGGCACCGGCCAATGAAATTCTTGATAACGGAGCGCCAGTCAATCTCCCGGGAGATCATCTTTCGGATCATTTCCTGAATTTCGGCAGGAATCGATCCCCAGGACTTTGAGGAATTGTCACAGTGACGCACAGCCTTTTCGATCAGGTCTCGCATTCTTTCTGCAAGCTGCTCCTCGATTTCGGCCGGAAGGTCGCCCCACCCTGAGTGATCGTCCAGTGTAGCCATTCCCCCGGTAGGGTCGTCCTCCCCGCCGCCACCCTTGCGGTTATCGACGATTTCCTTCATTTTCTCGAAGTAGAAATCGGCTGCCTGCATCACAGGGGCTTTTTCGATAAAGTCGCACAGATCCTTGTCCCCGGCGTCCACAATAGCACCCGTCTTTGGGTCCTTACGGGTGGGGCGCTTCCCGGGGAAAAGGCAAAACTGAGGCAGGTTGGGCTGACCAATCATGGAATTGATTGACAGGTCGGTTGCCACGTTCCACAGCATTCCCATGCGACGGTCAGCTACCGTGCGGTTGGTAACGTGCATGAAAATCAAGTGATAAAGCTCGTGGAAAATGACACCCTGGCGTTCCTTTGGGGAAAGGGACCGGAAAAAGTCAGGATTATACCCGAGCACAAGCTCGTAATCCTTGTCAAACTTTTGAGCGCCCATATATGCCGTTGGGGCACCCTCGTCCGCGAGCTTGGTAATTTCCATGCTCACGACCCCGAGGAAAGGCTGTTCCAGGTACACCTGGACGAAATCGTGGTCAAACTCGGTTGACCGATACTTCATGCCCCGCTTGTTTTTCCCCTCAAACTTCTCGTTTGCGGACGTGGCAGAGCTTGGCTTAGCTGGGTTGGTTTCGGTTGTGTCGGTCATGGGTATATCCTAGCAGGAACACAGGCTGGTGTCAAGGGCTTTCGGTTCCCGGTGATTCTTGTGAGTGTCACCAGAGAGAGAGGGAGTGTTGCATCCTTTGGCCGGAAGTCAAGGACTATCTCTTAAAGACCGAAAACCCTTGCAAACAAATGGTTAGTGGAACATAACCAATTGGGGCGGGTTGGGGGCTTTTCAGGCAGGGCTCCCCCAGGGGAGAGAAGAAGGAATTGCGCGCCCGCGTGGGTAGCACACTCCCAGGGGAGGTCAATTTTTAACAACGGTTGCACTCTCACTTCCGTGTGCTAGTATCTCTCAGGCATGGTGATTCTATACGGTCTTTGTCTCTTTGGTATCATCGGGCTTTACTGCCTGGATTGGGTGAGTGACCTGCGGACCGGCAATTCTGGTGTTGAGCCCGAGGCTGACCCACCCGAGGATAAAGAAAGTCGTTGACAGTCCTTCCTGCCGTGCTAGAACACAGAAGTAACAGATAACCCCCAGCCCCGCTGGGTAGAACGAAAAGAAAGAACGAAAGGTAAAGAAAATGTCCAATCAGTGCATTCAGGTTACGATGGAGTCGCTAAAGAAGTTGCTTGTGGCTGTCTCGCCGGAGGTGGTCGTGAGCATCCGAGGGCGACACGCGGTCGGCAAGTCTGAGGCGGTGGCGCAGTTTGCCAACGAGCTTGGCCTGCCCTTGCAGATGCGTCGTCTATCTCAGATGACGGAAGGCGACCTGCTCGGTATGCCCCGTCTCACGGACAAGGGTACGACCTTCATGCCCTGCGAGTGGTTTTTGCAGGCGTGCGAGAAGCCCATGGTCCTTTTCTTGGACGAGCGTAACCGCGCCCTGGACGCCGTGAAGCAGTCGATTTTCGAGATTTGCGACTCTCGACAGTTTTACGGGCACCGTCTCCACCCTCAGACCCGGGTAGTGATCGCGGAAAACGTGGGCGATGCCTATCAGGTGCAGGCGTGTGACCCCGCCGAGGTCTCCCGCACGGTGACGGTGGAGCTTGAGCCCTCCATGGCGGAATGGCTGGCCTACGCCAAGGGCAAGTGCCACGAGGCTACGGTGGAATTCATCCGTACCGAGGGCGAGAAGGTCCTTGAGTTCAAGGGTGCAAATGGCGTGTTCGAGCCAAACAAGAAGTACCCCGATCGTCGGTCGTGGTTCAAGCTCGACCATGAGCTTTCCCGCAACGGGCTGTTTGAGACCCCCGAGGAGCCGCTGTTTTTCGTGATGGCTGCCGGGTTCATCGGCACGGAAGTTGCCCAGAAGTTCACCAACTTCTGCAAGAATCGGGATAAGAACGTGTCCGTCAAGGATGTTCTCTCCGGGTGGGAGAAGGCACGCAACCGACTTTCCAACGGTGGAAAGAAGGAAATCGCCAACGAGAAGTATATCGAAATCGTGGAGAAGTTCAAGGATTTCTTCTCCAAGGAAAAGTCCACCATGGACGACAAGCAGGTCGAGAATTTCAGGGCCTTCCTGACCGATTGCCCCCCGGAGGCTCGCATGTCCTGCTACTCGGCGGTTGCCAGCAATCGAGAAATCTTGAAAAAGATTCACTCCAAGATCGGGTCCCTGATCGTGGCCACCGCTTCCGGTGAGACCCCGGAGCAGGTTGAGGCTCGAAAGAAGGCCACGCAGGCGGCCAAGATCTCCGCCCCGAAGAAGTGATTTCTCCGGTCCTGGGCACGACCAAATAAACTACCCAGTTTGGTTAAAGGATGGACAGGCTATTTCTTATAGCCGTCCGAGGTGGTTCGACTCCACAAAGCCAAGTTAAAAAATCACCTGAAAAGCGTCAAAGACACTGAAAAACAAAGAGTGTTCCTAGACTGATGGTGAACCTTAGGGGTTGAAAACTTAAGGTTGCTGGGGCCAACAAACTGGTTTAAAGTTGGTTCTGTAATATTAACAACTGGTCAACAAGGACCGCCGTATTTCAGGTGGTTGACATTTCGGACGCTGCAGTGGCTTGTTGGTTGGGACAATGGTACCAAAAGGGTTTGGGTGGAGTCTAAAAAAGTTTCTGCGTGTCTAGTTTTAGATGTTGAAACCCAAGCCCCGACCCTGTCAAGGTTGGGGGCTATTGTTTTTTTATACAAAACTTTTCCTATGAGGGAAAACTACTTAAGGAAATAAATGAATTCCTTTTCAGACGAAATAATGTCCCCAAACACATTGTCGCTTCTTCTGTCTAAAATAGACCTAGACCTGGCAAGAAATATAGTTTTCTCTGCTGTGTCGATGAATCAAAAGACCTTTTTAGAGGTAGCTCAGGCGTGCCTGATAGTCTCTGCCCAAAGAGAGCTAGAATTACACCGGCAACAGTCAGAAAAAGAAGCCGAGAAAATAGTAGAAAAAGCCATGGGAGAGTTTGCAGAAAAGTTAAACAAAACTCTTCCAAAATAAAAACACGCCCACATCGTATAACGGAAATACCCTAGTCTTGTAAGCTAGAGACCTCAGTTCAATTCTGAGTGTGGGCTTGCTCCAAAAGAAAATTGACTCGCACTTTCTGTGTGCTACACTCTGTGAGTGAGCTTGCCCTCTTGGTGGAATGGCAGACACCGAATCCTCAAGAGATTCCGCCCGTAAGGGCATCCCGGTTCAAGTCCGGGAGGGGGCA
>ERZ1292625.1194-Hain-H41-01um-R1-1194-length-32938-cov-7_pt1 | contig 30476 bp, 22 predicted proteins | sample MGYA00564400_ERZ1292625 | MGnify/ENA primary metagenome ERZ1292625 (study PRJEB36523, sample SAMEA6512639) | groundwater metagenome | collected 2019-01-08 | study: AquaDiva: Metagenomics assemblies of 32 groundwater samples
ATCTTCATTAAATTAGCTTATCATTTAAGCTAATCTACTACAGCCCCTTAATTTTTATTCAGCAAAGGCATTCTTAGTCCCCCCGGTAGATAGTTATGTCACCAGTTTCACCTGGTTTCAAAATATCCCATACTTTCTGATACTAGCTTTCATTACCGTACTTTTTTAAGAGAAGATCCATCAATAAAAACCCGAAATAAGTATTTATTAGTTCTAAAAATATTAAAATCAGTTTTATCAACATCTGTTGCATGATAGTAATAGATGGTATGACTTTCAATGCCTTTTAGTTCAAAAAAATCAGCTCCTTGAGGGTAGGCTTTATTTAGTCTTTGAGGTGCAACAATTCTTTTAATATTTTTTAGTAAACAGTCATAAACGAATATCCCTGGAATTCCATAAAGTGAACTAGTAGAGAAGACAAGTAATTCATCTGAGAAATATGCAGCACTCGTAACATCATTAACTATCTCATTTTTGGATGAATCTGATTCTAAAAGAAGTTGCATGAATCCTCCTTCAGCGTTAACCACAATAGTAATTGGACATTTATCTTTTTTCGAATGGTAGCTTCCAGGTAAATCGATCTTTCCGGATTGATGTTTCTCCGGCAGATCAGTAACAGCAAAAGCCCATGATGTGTAATGCATCAATAGAAGAATGCACAATATCAAAGTTGAATAATAATTTGTCTTTATCACTGAATAGTAATCTGAGTTATTGGGTCATTTTTATTTATACGGAGCAGGTCTTGGATAGTGCTCTCATCAACACGTATGCAACCTTGAGTTTTTGATTGGTAGCCCCTGCGACCTGAATGAACTCCAATTCCTCTTTGGCGAGCGATATCCAGGCGCTCACCATTTGGACCTACAGCGCCAACTGGAAAGAAAGCAGATCCGTATTCAGGGCGACCGGCAGTGTTGATTGGTGGTTGTACAGGAAATGTTCCTTTTGGTGCGGGCCCGTTGCTGCCGACTTTATATGGGTCTCCTTTAGGATTAGTAGTGCTATTACCTGATGGATATGTTGCAATAATATTTCCATTACTTCCAATCACAATTAAAGTTCCATCTTGATTTATTAAACTTGCTAAACCCAACGGATCAACAAAGCTAACCGGATTCCCATTAACATACCCATAGGTATTAATCCCCCCCGCCAATCCAATGGGATCAGGTGAAATATACCGCCCAGTTTCGGGTTCATAGTAGCGGAAATAGTTGTAGTGCAGGTTGGTTTCTTTATCGAAATATTGACCTGGGAAGCGTGGGTTGTATTCGAATGTTTGACCGTTGTTGTCTGGGTCTTCAAACGGTAAGTTAGCGCCGAAGGCATGCACATTGTCCCAACGCCAAATGGTGGTGTTTCTTGAATTGACAATGACTCTTGGGGTATTGAGATGATCGGCGTGGACGTAGTAGATTTGGATTGCACTGGTTGCAGTGGGTTTTTTGATCACAGCGACCGGAATATCACTCAGCCACACGGTTTCTTGCCGCACCAGCCAGTCATTGGTTGGTGTGGTGGTTCTGGAGTTATCTCGATATTCTCCAATCAACTGCCCAGCAGAATCATAGAAGAAGAAAAAATGTTGGCTGAGCGGGCCATGTTTGCTGATACGCTGATCGAATGCGTTGGTTTTGTAAGTGTGGGTTTTGCCGTCCCTCAATGTGTTGGCGAGTTTTCCACCCGCATTCCAGGTAAAGGTTGTTTGCCCATCGCTTTTGGGATTACCCGCTGCGTCATAGGTGTAGGGTTTGGCGATTGGCCCTGATACCGTTTGCAGACGGTTGCTGTTATCCGCTATCGTATACGCATAGGTGGCGCTACCGGCTTCATATTGCGTGCGGTTACTATTAGCATCATAGCTCCAGATTTTGAAGCTGGTGTTGTCTGATTGGTTTGTCAGCCGGTTATTGACGTCATAGTCAAAGCTGCGGTTATAAATCGGATTGGTGTCAACAGTTTGCGTGATACGGCTGGCGGCATCAAAAGTGAGCGTACGCGTGTCGCTGCCGATGCGATGGGTTTTGAGCCTTCCATCCAGATCAAAACTGCGTGTGTACGTTTGGCCGTTACCCCAGGTCCAGCTTTTCGGTTCGCCAAACGGTTGATACGTAATGTTGCCTATGAGTAAATTACCGTTTACCCGTAGTTCGCTTGGCCGACCGTCGGCACCATAGGTGGTGGTGATTTGCGCACCCGATGGATAGGTGACTTGTTGCAGTCTACCCGTAGCATCGTACTGATAGCTCAAGCTTTGGGTAAAACTGAGGGTGCTGAATTTGGCAATCTGGGTTTTAGTGAGTAAGCGTCCGTGTGCATCATAACTATAAGTAGTCGTACCTGATTGGTCGGTTATGCCGGTCAATCGACCAATACCATTAGCACCAGAATCATAGCTCCATGTCAGTGCAGCAATATTCGGTACGCCAATAACGGTAGTATGCGTGCGTTTGGTCGGACGGTTCAAGGCATCCCAGGTATAGGTGTGTTTGACCCCGCGGGCATCGGTGATGGTTTTGATATTGCCAGCACTGTCATAGGTGTAAATCGTGGTGCCTCGGTCTTGCGATACTTCCTGGGTAACATCGCCAAAGCCGTTGGTGTTGTAGGTGGTAGTCACATTTCTGGGATCGCTCACTTGAGTGATCTGATCCAGGCTATTGTGCTGCTGCTGTGTCGTGTGATTCGTTGCGTCGATGGTTTGCGTTAAACGATTTAAGGCATCAAATTGATAGTTGACTGCCTGTTGCAAGGGATCGCTGATTTGTTTCAGGTTGCCTTGTGCGTCATACTGGTACTGGGTCGTTTGGTTTTGTGCACCAATATCTTTCCAAAGACGATTGAGTGCATCGAATTCCCGTGTTTTGCGTTGTGCGAGATTATTGGTCGGATCAAAGCTCTCTTCTTGGGTTCGGTTACCCATGTTATCCAGTGTATATTGGATACGATTACCAAGATTGTCTGTGATAGCCGTTAATCGATGGGCAGCATCATAAGTGAAGCTTAAATAACTGGTATCGGGCGATGTAATACGTTTGACTTGGCCGGCATGGTCGTATTGGTAGCTCGTGATTTCGCTACCCACGGTTTTGGTGATTAACCGTTGACGGTTATCATAAACCAGTGTTGTAACCAAATCATTGGCGTCATAAATTTCTTCGGGCTGCCCATGTGCGCTATAACGGGTGATTTCCGTGACATGCCCCAATGCATTGGTAATGGATGCAATCTGTCCGCGGCAACCCAAGTGTCCACCGACGCAACTGGCATCGGGCGCATAGTAGTGATAAGTCGTGAGATCGGAAACATCGGTGCGCGGTCCGTCTTCGATGCGTTGAGTCATGACACCCGGCACCGAAGCATGATAGGTGTAGCTGGTATTCCAGGTACGTGTGGTATTGGTGGCAGTATCCTTGATTTGATGCTGCGTGACATTGCCGTAGGTGTCATAAACATACTTGGTTTCACGTTTGGATTCCGCAATGAGTGTCGGTAATCGAAAACTCGCATGCCAGGTGGTGAGAATTTTGCGCTCGCTGTTGTTGGCAGCAGGTGTGTAGCCCATCAGATCCGCGGGGCAATTGGCTCCGCTACTCAAACCTTCAACGCGGGCAGTTTCGAGGTTACGGTTTAGATCATACGCATAGCAGGTTTTGTGATTATTGAAATCGGCCCGGCTGGCTACATTGCCGTTGACGTCATAAGTCATTGCGCTTGAAGCAGCGCTGCATCCCGACCCTGCCGGTTGTGATTGGCCGGTGCTTTTGGCTACACCGAGAATAGTTTGAAAGTGATGCGTGTATTGACTGCCCAGTGGGTCAGTCACCATCGTGTTGCTGCCATCGGTACTATAACCCAATACGTAACGCTCAACCCCACCGGCGTGTTCCGTTACCACCGCCCGGCCTTGTGCATCGTAAGTATAGGTAGCAAAGCGACCCCCGTTTTCATCCGTGATGCCGGTTAATGCATGCGGTAGATTGGTATTGCTGGTATAGGCTTGCTCGTTGTAATGGTAGGTACGGACTTTACCGTCGGGATAAGTGACGCTGGCTAGGTTGCTAGTAGCATCATAAGCATATTGAGTCACCCCGCCCGCAGGATCGGTTAGGGTTTTGATGCGACTGGAACCATCGTAGGTAAAACTCAATGCGCGGCCAACATCGTCAGTGACCGTACTCAAATGCCCATTGCTATCGTAAGCTAAATTCTGGGCTCGGCCTTCGCGACTGGTGATGGATAGTAGCTTGCCGGAGGTATTGTAAGTTTCAATGGTGTCTGCAGTGATGAATTGCCAGCCGCTTCCACCTGATATCTGAGTTAGTATGTCGCCACCGGCTTGTTGATTGACCCAAACCGAATTGACTAACCTGAAATAGGACGTATTCCCATCGGAACGGGTGGCTGTTATTGTTTGGGGATTTACAGTTAAACTACGCTGAAAAGAGTGGTTCCAGGAAGTCCCCATCTGGAATCCACCCGATAAGCTCGTGGCATTGTAGTATCGAGAAAAACTCAAACTACCGGAAGATGCAATATCGATTTCTTCAGCATATTTATTGCCGGTAGCAGTATTAACGGGATTGCCAATGCATGATCCTAACTGGGGTTGGCCTGCATTAGCTCCTTTGTCTGGGATGGTGTTGGAGATATTGCAGATGGTTTCGTTAGATACACCACCAACAGAATCACCTATATTGCATATGTGATTAGCTCCACTCGCATTCATGATGTCCAAAATCGTATTGAAAGGAGCAAATCGATATATTTTTGCATGGCAAAAATAGCTATTTACCGGACCAGAAGTTGGCCAGTTTGTTATCCATACACTCAGAAGATCGGCATCACTCGGTCCTGGTACCGGAGAGGGTGGTATGCCACGATATCTTTTAATTACATATTCACAAGCAGATTGAGGGTTTGCCATGTAGATATTTCCATCGATACTACCAGTTACTACAATCGGCCCACGCTCAAACCCATAGACACTCGTATTACCAATAGAAAGCAGAAAAAGAAGGCCAATCAAAAGCTGCCTCTCGATTGATCGAAAATGAAATTTCCTGTCATATCTACTCCCTTAAATCGGATGATTGATGTGACTTTGATTAACCAATAGATTCCGTACAGCATTCACAAAAACTGGTTAAAGCTTAGGGCTTTGTTGGAATATTTTGGATATCTGTGAATGGCGTAAAACTCAAGAAGGAAATTATTTTAGGGTTATTTTTTCAAATTAAATTGGTAAGCAAAGGCCGCTTTACCCTTTACTTCTTAATTGGGTATCCAGAGAGTTTTTAACAGTAATCAATTCTGCTTATCATTTTGAAGACCCCTGCATAACTATGTTTTTGAGCTTTTCTGTTCATTGCTAGTATATGTAGATCAAATACTTGCGATTTCTTTGTAGTCGAGAAAACCAGTTATGCAGGGATCTTTTTTGTTTGCTGTACGATCTTTGTTAGTAGCTCACTCGGTATAAGATTAATGAATAATTTCCCCAGTTTGATGTAAATTTGTGACACCTAGAATGCTGGGTAATATTAAAATAGGTGGTACTAATTTTTAGAATGAGGCTTATAAATGGAAGATGCAGAAATTGCTTTAATGTTTTCCCTATTAGTGATACCCGTTGCGATCTGGTTGCAGTTATGGGTAAAAGAACGTAGGGAAAAAAGAAAGAATACGGTTGGTGAAGAAGAGTTTCCGAGTACTGGAACGGCGCTTTTTTCTATTCTATTGGAGGGGACCGCGATTGTAGGGGGACTTATTATGATTATTATGGGACTAAGCGGTGTGGTTAAGTACGTAATCAAATTCTACGTTTAACGATAGGTAGCTTCCCGTTTCTATCATTCCAAGATGTACGTAGTGCATACAAAAATTGGATTTTTTGGAAGATAGAAACGGATTGATGAGGAGGTCAATCGAGTTTTACTTAAGATGTTGCTTTTGTTTTGGTTGTTGAACTGCGTTTAGTGGGTGTGGTGGCAACCGGTTTTTTTTCGGTAGTTTTTTTAGCAATTTTTTGTTCAAATTCAAAGGTAATCTTTCCATCAGAGTTTGCAACTAAGTAAGCCGAAAATGGGCGTCCTTTTTTAGAGATGAATTTAGGTAGTAAATCGGTTTTGCCTTTTTCTAATAGCTTGACGATTTGTTCGCGTTCGATCGGGCGTTCAAGAATAATTTTGGCTACTTTGAAACTGCAAGTGCGCGCAGCACCGAGCGACTTCTCGCACACATAATGAAGGCTATGCTCATAAACGGAGCAATTGCATTTAGGGCATTTTCCAAGCGATTCTTGTCCACTGAAATCAACAGGTTCGACATCGGCGTCATTATTACCAAAATCGAATTTCATTTCAAAAGTATCCGTGAGTTGGATGATGGCATTAAACGATTGCCCCATTTTGCTACGAAAACCTTGTAGAGGGCCTATCTGGCGCTGAGTAATCAGCGTTTCCATTTCGCCAACTTCGAATTGACGTCCTGCAAGGATTTTCCACAGTGCAAAATCACATTTCTGGCACTGGAATTTTTTGTAAGTTTCATGAACAATACCACCACATTTAGGGCAAGGCGATTGCAGAATGGAAAAATCCCCCTCAATCGTTTCACCACGTTGAGTTTTTGCCTGTTCTACGATGCGCCTGGTCATATCGGCAATTTTATCCATGAAGGACGAACGTTTTAATTGTCCTTGTTCAATTTGACGCAATTGATATTCCCAATTTCCGGTGAGCTCTGGTGAAATGAGCTCAGGAATTTTTAGGCCACGTAATAAGGTGATTAACGAAGTTGCTTTAGCTGTTGGGTGAAGTTCTCGTCCAACACGCTGAAGGTAATTTTCCAACACCAATCCTTCGATGATCGCTGCACGAGTTGCTGGAGTGCCTAAACCTTTTGCGTTCATAGCAGCACGTAATTCTTCATCCTCCACAAGCTTTCCGGCACCTTCCATTGCGGATAGGAGTGTCGCTTCATTAAAGCGTGTGGGTGGGCGTGTTTGATTTGCGATAATTTCGACTGTTTCGGTGGACACAGGTTTTCCTGGCGTGATTGCAACCAACGAGGCGTCGTCATGGCTATCATCAGTTGGGGCTGATTTGCCATATACTGCGCGCCAACCGGCCTTTACCATTACTTTGCCCTCTGTTTTAAAAGGCTCATCCGCAACCCGTGTGATGCGTGTGGTCAGTAAAAACTCTGCGGCGGGAAAGAAAATGGCCAAAAAACGCTTGGTAACCAGATCATACAGTTTCGTTTCAGCTTCATTGAGCTTTGCCGAGCTTAACGGGGTTGGAATAATAGCAAAGTGATCAGAAATTTTGGCATTATTGAAAATTCGTTTGTTGGGCGTCACCCAGTTGGCAGCTAAAATCTGTTGCGAAAATTTTCCGTATTCCGTGTTTGCAAGATTTTGCAAGGTATCTTTAACGGTAGCGAGATAGTCTTCCGGTAAAGCGCGTGAATCTGTTCTTGGGTAGGTGAGTACCTTGTGTTTTTCATATAACGCTTGCGCCAAACCCAGTGTCGTTTTGGCAGAAAAACCAAAACGACTATTTGCGTCACGTTGCAAACTGGTCAGATCGTAAAGTAATGGGCAAATTTCTTTACTGGGCTTGCTTTCTTCGTTCACAATGCCTGGTTGTCCTTGGCACTTGTCACGGATAATTTCTGCTTGCCTGAGTTCCCATAAACGTTCTGGCCTTAATTCCTGATTGTTTTTACCTTTGCTGAATTTTTCATCAAACCACTTGCCAAGATATTCGCCACTCTCGGTCGCAAAGGTGGCGTGAACTTCCCAGTAATCTTGTGAGCGAAATTTTTTAATTTTTTCTTCGCGTTCGACCAGAATCGCCAATGTGGGAGTTTGTACGCGTCCTACAGTGGTTTTATGAAAGCCACCTTCCTGGGAATTAAAGGCTGTCATGGCACGGGTGCCGTTAATACCCACCAACCAGTCCGATTCAGAGCGGCTGACTGCGGCTTCTGCTAAAGACTGTACTGCAGAATTGTCGAGCAGGCTGGTGAAGCCGGTTCGAATTGCTTGTGGTGTCATGGATTGCAACCATAAGCGTTTGACCGGTTTATTCACGCTAGTATGGCGCAAAATATAATGAAATATTAATTCACCTTCACGTCCTGCATCACAAGCATTAATTAGCGTATCAATATCTTTTCGCTTGATCAGCTTGGTGAGCAGTTTGAGCCGCGCAGAAGTTTTCTCGATTGGTGCTAAGTCAAAATGCGGTGGAATAACCGGTAAATTAGCAAAACTCCACTTACCCCGTTTTACTTCATATTCTTCAGGCACAACCAATTCGAGCAAATGCCCTACTGCGGAAGATAGGACGTACTCATCGCTTTCATAATAATCAGTATGCTTGGTAAAATTACCTAAGGCTTTTGCAATATCTGCTGCGACGGAAGGTTTTTCAGCGATGATTAAAAACTTACTCATGGTTTTCTTTTGGGGGTGGCATCTTATCGTTATTACATACTATGGTATCAGTTCGTAATAAGCGAATAAGAACAGAAATAAAAAAGTAACAGATTTCAGTGAATCGCAAGCAGAAAGCTATGAGATCACGATTCGACGTCATTCTGATGAACTAAGCACATTATTTAATGACGATATTGAGAGTCACTGACAACTAATAATTTTTCCAGTACGGCATGATCAGTAAATTGATTCTGAATCCATAATTCAGTCAAAACGATCAGTTTAATTTTTTCTACAGTGTGTGAATTGTCATCCATGATCAGCAATCGATCGATGAGTAATTCACGCTGTAAAGGATTAATGATGGCATTCTGTTCTAGGAAGCATATAAATCCGCGACCTTCGGTATCGATTTTTTCCATTTCTTCATCGCTATAGCAACGAAAAGAGGCGCTTTCCGCTAAATCAGCTGGATAATGATCGGTGGTTTGTTTGGTAAGCTCCGAGAGCCAGTTTAAGGTTTCAGTGATGTCTTCATTGGGAAACCCAGCCATCGTAAGTTTATGGGTTAATGTTGCAGAATCTGGATAGCTTCCAGAATCAAAATAGTTTTCAAACAAATAAACAAGAATATCGAACATGGCTATATTGAATAAGTTACAAATATAACGAACAAGTGAATGATTAAATTTTCCAGGAAGAACGCCTAATTAATTAGTATTCTTTGATAGCACCCTCCAGGTAAACTGCTGACTTGACCCTCAAGTTCAAGTGTCAATAGCATGGCTGATACAACTTCTGCCGTCAAGCCACTACGTGAACAGAGTGTGTCAATATTGACGATATCGTAGCCCAGATGGGTGAGTAGTAAGCTATTCTGAGGAGAATCTATGGGGGTTGGTTGTTTTTTTAAAGAATCGTTATGGTCTTTTTGCGATGGAGCATAATCTAATTCATCTAAAATATCTTGTGTATTTTCGACTAACTTTGCGCCTTGTTTAATCAAGGCATGGCAGCCTTTGGATAGTGGCGAGTGGATCGATCCTGGAACGGCCATCACTTCACGCCCTTGCTCCAAGGCTTGACGCGCCGTGATCAATGAACCGCTTTGCAGCGCGGCTTCAACGACTAGACAGCCCTGACTGATGCCGCTGATGATTCTGTTGCGGCGCGGAAAATTTCTACCGATTGCCGGCGTACTCAACGGGAATTCGGAGATAAGCGCGCCTTCTTTTGCGAGTTGGTGCGCGAGGGTATGATTTTTTGCTGGATAAACAATGTCAAGACCCGTGCCAACCACTGCAATGCTGCTGGCAGTGCCGCGTAATCCGCCCTGATGTGCGGCAGTATCGATTCCCAATGCCAAGCCGCTGACAATACAAAGGCCGGCGTCACTGGCGGCTTGTGAAAAATTTTCGGCGTTTAATAAACCTTGCGGAGTAGCATTGCGGCTACCCACTACAGCCAAAGCCGGATGCCGCAGAAGTTCCCGGCGCCCTTTCAAATACAATAGTGGCGGTGGATCGGAAATATTTAATAGAGATGCGGGGTAATCCGCATCTGCTAAGGTGATAATGGTGTTGTTAGGATCCTTCAACCACTTAAGCGCGCTAGTGACTTTGCTACGATCCGGGCCTTGTTGGATAAGCTTGGCGATGGAGGGTTTTACGATGCTTTGGAGTATGCTCTGTGATGCAGAAAATATCGCTTCAGGGCTGCTTAAGGCGACCAGTAATCGACGAATCGATTCATCACCCAGGCCATCAATTAGATTGAGGTTTAACCATAATTCTATCTCGGATGCAGATGTCATGTCGTCGCATCATGATGCTAGGGTGTTTTAACCGCATCTAATACCTTAATCGAAAGAGCGCTTTGTACTACCAAAGCATAAGAGATTTTTTCAAAGACACGAAAAACGAACACCAATCCGGTTCTTTCATCCGGTAACTGTACCATGTCGCCTTTAAGGGATCTGGCTTGGCTTCTACGATAGACGGCCAGTACATGTCCCATTTCTAAACCATCCTCTGCGCCCCTATTGAGGGTAACAATGGCATCTTTTCCGATCTCAGTGACGCCACCATAAACTGAAATGATTCGCCCATTCACCGAGAAATTAGGTGCATGCGGCATATAGTTATCGAAAATGATATCTGGGGCAGCGACCAATCGATCGCCTCTGAGGATTTCTTCTTTGGCGCGGGTAATTGTGACGGTACTGGTTTCTGCAAAAGTTTCCGTAGTGACATTGCCTAGATAAACCGCTTCATAACCGAGAATCAGATTCGTTTTGTCAGGATCCAGTAAAGGTTTGCCAGGGCGGAATATCTGCCAGGCGCGTCCTTGATTTGGAGGTAAACCAGCAACATACGTTGTATTGCCAGTACTTAAAATAACGCGTCCGTCACTAGAACCCAAGATATACGGCGCATTGGCTAAGCCATCTTTTTCGATGATTAAGGGCTGACTCAAGAAAGGCTCAATAACCGTGCGTGAAATGCCAGGAATGGGCAGGTTGTTGTCATTTTCTACGCGAATACGTGGGGATAGCTTAACGGTTCGCAAGTCTCCTTCGGAGTGTGAGAGTCTAAGCCTTGGCCCATCTGGTAATCTTTCCAGTACAATCGTTTCGCCAGGATAAATTTTATGGGGATTTTTTACCTGGTCGCGATTGATGTTCCAAACTTCAGGCCAGCGCCAAGGATCTTTGAGGAAGCGTGCCGCAATGCCCCATAATGTATCGCCTGGAACAACGGTATGATGCTCCGGTGCATCGCTTCGCAGTATAATGTTCTCGGCTTTAATCGGTGAGGCAAAAATAAAATTCATACCGATGAACGCAGTTATAATAAGCTTTTGCATGGACGTTTTCCCTGCAGTGAGTTTATATAAAAATAATGTACATAATGATACTTTAATAATTAGATACTTGGATATTTGTTTTAAGAAGAATTGTTATTTTCATGCCTATTTTAAGAATATTACAGTACCCGGATGATCGACTACATACCGTTGCAGCGCCTGTGCTGCAAATAAACAACAACACACGAACACTTATCAAAGACATGGCAGAAACAATGTATGCTGCACCGGGGATAGGATTGGCAGCAACACAGGTGGATGTGCATCAAAGGATTATTGTGATTGATATTTCCGAAACGCATGATCAATTGCTGGTTTTTATTAACCCTGAAATTACTGCTAGTAGCGGTTTATCGGATTATGAGGAAGGCTGTTTATCGGTGCCTGATGTCTATGGAAAGGTATCACGTGCTGAATCAATAACTGTCAAAGCGCTCGGTGCCGATGGAAAAATTTTCACTATGGATGCCAGCGGATTGCTGGCGGTGTGTATCCAACACGAAATGGATCATTTGCAGGGGAAGGTATTCGTTGAGTATTGGTCGCGACTTAAACAAGCGCGCGTAATGGCGAAATTAAAAAAAAGACATCGGCATACCATGTAATTCCGTGATTGTTTATGGAATGACAAAAAATAGCGCGCTTTACTTTGTCACAATGATTCGTTGAAGCGCTTTGCTTCTTACGCTATGAGTTTTTTCATTTTGGGCTATTCTTCTGTAAAGATTTACTGATACTTGACTCATTTGAGATGAAAATCATTTTTGCGGGAACCCCTATTTTTGCGGCCATTGCGTTAGATATGTTTCTGCAACAAAATCACCAAATTATCATGGTGCTGACGCAACCGGATCGGCCCGCAGGTAGGGGCATGAAGCTGACCGTAAGCCCGGTCAAACAACTTGCGCAACAGCATGGCCTTCCCTTGCTACAGCCGGAATCACTAAAGACGTCGGAGATTCAGTCTCAACTACAGGCATTGAATGCGGATATGATGGTAGTGGCAGCGTACGGTTTAATTTTGCCACAAGCTGTTTTGACTGCCCCACGGTTTGGTTGCTTGAATATCCATGCTTCACTGTTGCCTCGTTGGCGCGGTGCCGCTCCGATTCAACGTGCAATTCTGGCAGGTGATACGGAAACAGGAATTACCATTATGCAAATGGATGCGGGGCTTGATACGGGTGATATTTTATTGCAACGCAGTTTGTCTATTGCCATGAGTGACACTGCGCAAACACTGCACGACAAGTTAGCTCAGCTCGGAGCGCAATGTATTGTTGAAACAATCATGTTGTTGCAACAAAAAGAGTTATGCTCAACCGAACAAGATGGGGCATTGGCCAGTTATGCTACGAAAATTGTTAAAGCCGACGCAGCAATTAATTGGCAACAATCGGCAAGGCATATTGATCGGATCGTGCGTGCTTTCAATCCGGTGCCAGGAGCTTATACTTCGTTGCGTGGGGATATTTTAAAAATCTGGCAAGCTAAGATTGCTTCTGAGGATAAAGGAAAGCCGGGGGAAGTTATTGCAATCAATCCTGAAGGTTTTATAGTGGCTTGTGGTAAAGGAAGCTTGCAAATTGTTAGAGTACAAAAACCGGGGGGTACAAAATTGAATGCGACAGATTATTTGTCCGGTAATCCGTTGCGGTTGGGAGATGTTTTTGCTTGACTGTAAGGTAGCTGTGCAAGATGTTTAAAACGCAGCTTGCGGCTGCAGCAGTAGTAGCGCGAGTACTCTCCGGTAGTAGCTTGACGGTGGTGTTGCAAGAGACTTGGCGTGCTTATCCCGCATTATCAAAACAACAGAAAGGCGCTATTCAAGATATCAGCTATGGCGTATTACGCTTTTACGGTCAGTTAGAAACAATACTCGGGTTTTTGTTGAAAAATCCTTTGGCTGAACCGCAACTACACTATTTATTATTAGTAGGGTTATATCAACTGCAGTACAGCAAATCTTCGCCTTATACCATTATTAACCAAGCAGTTACGGCATCGAAATCAATAGCGCACCACAAAGCTTTACAAGGATTAATCAATGCAGTGTTGCGTACTTTTGTTAGGCAACGAGAATATTTACTGCAAAAAACTGGTTGTGTTGAGGTTGGGTGTTATTCTTATCCACAATGGTGGATCGATAAATTGCGTGAGCAATATCCACAGTACTATGATTCGATGCTGCAACAGGGTAACCAACGTCCGCCTATGACACTGCGTGTCAATACCAGCAAAATTAGCGTACAGGATTATTGTCAATTTTTAATAGAAAAGGCAATGCCATTTGAATCGACGGGGCTTAGCATGATTCAGTTGGCGCAGCCGGTGAATGTCGAGAAGCTGCCGGGATTTGAGGTAGGATGGGTTACGGTGCAGGATGCCGGTGCACAGCTTGCCGGAATATTTTTGGATGTGCGAAATGGGATGCGGGTATTAGATGCCTGCGCGGCACCGGGAGGCAAAAGTACACATCTGCTAGAATTGGCAAATGTATCACTGACTGTATTGGATAATGATGCCAACCGGATGCAACGCATCGAGCAGAACCTAGAGCGCATGAAAATGATCGTTGAGAGGACGGTTTGCGGCGATGCTTCTAAGCCTCACTCTTGGTGGGATGGACAAGGCTTTGATCGTATTTTGGCTGATGTCCCTTGTTCGGCTTCGGGTGTGGTACGTCGGCATCCTGATATTAAGTGGTTGCGTCGCGAAAGTGATTTAACTACATTGATCGCGACACAGCAATCGATATTGAATGCTTTGTGGACCTTATTAAACCGAGGTGGAAAATTACTTTATGTGACTTGCTCGGTATTTAATGAGGAAAATGCTGCGCAAATTGAAAAATTTCTCAACCGACATGAAGATGCCATGGTGCTATCTTTACCTTTATCACCATTCAGTCTAAGTAATGGACAATTATTGCCAGATAATGGTCACGATGGATTTTTTTATACCTTATTGCAAAAAAAATAGCCAGGATTTATGCCGGGTGCAATGGTTGCTTTGGGGAGCAATCATTGCTTTGTTATTCAGTATCTTGTCGACAAGCGTGTCGCATGCTGGAAGTATACATATCAAGTCTGTGGAAGTGGCTGCTGTGAACCAGGGTTATGAAATCAGTGTTGATTCGGAAATCGCATTGAATGCAACATTAGAACGTGCGCTTGAGAAAGGCATCATCTTATATTTTGCAACCAAGCTTACTTTAGAAGATTCACGCTGGTTTTTGGTGAACGATGAAGTTGCGCGTGCTAAGTTACGTGTTGCATTGCGGTACTATGCGCTGACACGGCAATATCAATTGAATTATCTTTCTTCTTCACAAAACTTTAATTCCCTAAAAGAAGCCTTAAAAGCATTAGGACATTTAAAAGGTTACCCTTTAACCATCAAAGATGACTTGAAAGAAAATGTTGAATATATAGCATCACTGCGTATCTGGTTCGATTTGACGCGAATGCCTAAACCGTTTCAGGTGGAGGCATTGGCTTCTAGTCAGTGGGAATTGACGTCAGATCGATTGGAATGGCGTATGAAACTGCCTGTGATCGGGCAACCTATGATTGTCAAGGGACAATAATGAAGTTTGTTATTATTATTGGTGCAGGATTAGGGGCGGTAATGTTATTTTTGCTGGCCACAGCCGGTGCGAATACTGAGTTTTTTGAACGTAGATACCGGCTGCTATTGGAAATAAACATTGCTCTGGTGGTTGTATTCATGGCCATCGTTATGTTCTTGTTGTGGCGATTTCGGCGTCGATTGCAATCAGGAGTTTTTGGTTCACGATTGGCTTTACGGTTGATGTCGATTTTTTCACTGATGGCCATATTGCCGGGCGTATTGGTGTATGCGGTATCGGTACAGTTTCTTGAAAAAAGTATTGAATCCTGGTTCGATGTGAAAGTAGATAGAGCGTTGGAAGGCGGCATAAATTTGGGACATACAATGCTTGAAAATTTGCTGACAGAACTGCAAAAGAAAGCACAAGCGACGGCATTGCTTTTATCAGAATCGAATAGCTCTCCATTATTGATTTTGAACGAATTGTCATTGCAATCGCAAATTGAAGAAGCAACCTTATTTAATCAAGATGGTAAGGTGATTGCATTTTCTAGCGAGAGTAATCGAGCGCTTTTTCCTGAAATGCCCAATGCTGCGGTCATGCGGCATATTCGTATGCAAAAGACCTATAGAGTGGTGGAATCCATTGAAAGCAAAGGGCTGTATTTGCGTGTAGTGACTCCGGTGAATGTATTGAGTCTCACAGAAGACATTCGTATATTGCAACTTTTACAGCCGGTCCCAGTGCAGTTGGCAAACGATGCGGAACAAGTTCAGGCAGGACTCCAGGACTATCAAGAACTTTCTTTGTCGAGACAAGGATTAACAAGGCTGTATAGCGTGACATTGACATTGGCGTTATTGTTATCATTGTTTTCCGCGTTGGCGAGTGCATCGTTGTTGAGTGAGAAACTAAGTGCGCCACTGGGGTTGTTAGCTGAAGGTACGCGCGCTATTGCCCAAGGGGACTATAGTCGTCGTCACCGAGTGGAAAGTACGGATGAGCTTGGTGTGTTGACAGAATCTTTTAATTTGATGACGCAACAGCTTGAAGAAGCACAAGCAGCAGCACAACATCACCAACAACAAGTAGAAAGTGCGCGTGCACATTTAGAGAGTATTCTGGCTAATTTGTCATCGGGTGTGTTGGTGTTTGATGAACAATTGACATTGTCAAAGGCAAATCGCAGCGCAGAGCAAATTTTGCAAGTTCCGATGATTAGCTTGGATGGCGCAATTATTGAAGGTTGCGTAGAGAATGAACCATTGCTGGCAACAGTTATTGCTGAGATCCAGCAGGGCTTTAACTCATTCACTGGCACAGGTGCTTGGCAAAGACAAATTACACATATTGCAGATGGTCGGAATCTAGTACTTTTAATACGTGGCACGCGTTTGCCAAATCTGTCGGGTGGAGGTGTGGTGGTTTTTGATGATATAACGCAATTGCTACAAGTTCAGCGTGCGGTTGCTTGGGGCGAGGTTGCGAGAAGACTTGCGCATGAAATAAAAAATCCACTGACACCGATTCAACTATCGGCTGAACGGGTACAGCATAAGTTAATTGACAAACTGAATGATGCGGATGCGCGAATTCTAAGGCGTTCTACTGAAACGATTGTCAATCAGGTTGAAGCATTGAAAAAAATGGTCAATGAATTCAATCAATATGCGCGTGTGCCTGAGTTAGTACTTCGTCAGCTAGAATTAAATAAGCTAGTACGTGAAGTATTATCGCTTTATGATAGTGGGCATAAAGCTGTCGTTAAACCTGTTCTTGCATCGGATTTGCCAATTATTAATGGAGATCCTGCACAATTACGGCAAGTGTTGCATAATTTGTTGCAGAATGCACAAGATGCTTTGGTCAGCACATCAGATCCTATGATTGAGGTAATAACCGAAAAGACTCAAGAAGGCGTGCAGCTCACTATAATCGATAACGGATGTGGTTTTCCTGATGAAATTAGAGCACGTGTTTTTGAGCCTTATGTAACGACCAAAGCCAAAGGTACCGGATTAGGCTTGCCTATCGTGAAGAAAATTGTAGAAGAACATGGGGGTATTATTCGTGTTGAAAATAATAAGGTGCAAGGTGCAAGAATTTCTATTGTTTTCCCATTCGTAAATGTCGTGTAAAAATAACAGTAGTCGTAGGCATACCACCAAACAAAGTACAAAAGTCAGATAAATAGGTTTTTGATCCTGCTTTTACACTGTAGTGGAATGCGCAGATGGTTTTTCAATGGCATGTTAGGTGTTAAGCTAATCAAGTGAAGGCAAGTTGTTGTAAAGGATTATAAAAAACGTGAATTTGGATTTAATAATGGGGGCTCTAAGCAACAGCAAAGAATTTTAAATAATTGGATCAAAGTTTGAACTAGCCTACTACCTTATTTTTCAATAAGCACAATAGTTAAATATCAACGAGATACGGTTTTTGGATGATTCTAAATGATAACAAACAATACAATACTGGTAGTTGATGATGAAATTGGAATTCGTGAATTATTGTTGGAAATTTTGCGCGATGAAGGTTACCGTGTTGCGTTAGCAGAAAATGCCGAGCAAGCTAGGGTTTGGCGTAATAAAACACGTCCCGATTTGGTGCTGTTGGATATCTGGATGCCTGATACCGATGGGATTACATTGCTCAAAGACTGGGCGAGTAATGGCATGTTAACGATGCCGGTCATTATGATGTCAGGGCACGGTACCATTGATACGGCGGTTGAGGCAACCCGCATTGGAGCATTTGGTTATTTGGAAAAGCCGATTCCCTTACAAAAGCTTTTGAATACGGTCAGTAAGGCATTACGAGGGGGGCAAAATAAACCTCATGCGGTATTTTCTTTGGCAAGTTTGGGAAAAGGTCCATTAATTGCCGATCTTAGAAAAAGAATGGAACAAGTTGTCAGTTTAAAAGCTCCGTTGTTATTAATGGGGGAACCAGGGGTCGGAGTGGAAATATGTGCGCGTTTTATGCATCGCCCTAACACGCCCTGGATAGAACCGGAGACCCTTACTTCATTGGCTGACTCCCCGTTAGATTTGCTGGAACCCGCTCGTGACGGTATTTTATTTCTTAAAGAGATAGGGGAGCTTAATAAACTCGCACAAAAAGGCTTGTTATTACTACTCAGTAAGTTAGAAAAATATAATGTCCGATTGATTTGTGCTACTTCTCAATCATTGGCGGAATTGACAGCGCAAGGAACCTATCATCCAAAATTGTTTGAAATTTTAAGTAATTTGACTATTACAGTTCCTGCTTTAAGAGGGCATCGAGAAGATATTCCTGATCTCGCCAATCAAATCTTACTGCGCTTTGTAGAGTCTGGGGAAGTTTCTTCGGCACTTCAATTCAGCACAGCGGCTTTAAATTGTTTGCGTAATTATGATTGGCCAGGGAATCTTACGCAATTAACCGGTGTTGTGCATTCATTGGCATTAACATGCACGAGTGACGAGATTGCCGCGGATGCAGTGCAGCAAGCAATGGTTTTTCCAGAATCTTCTTCGGTTTCTGTGTTACCTGAAATCCCTCTTGATCTTTCGTTGCGGGAGGCGCGTGATTTATTTGAGAAAAGTTACTTTGAAAGATTAATCGGCCAGGAAAATGGCAACATGACGCGGGTTGCTGATCGTGCTGGTTTGGAGCGTACTCATCTTTATCGCAAAATCAAAATGCTGGGAATTAAATTGCGCGGAAATTAATCGCTGGAGCTCGATAGAATTTTCGTGCTACCGGATTGGTTTTATTTGGAAAATAAGGGATAATAGCAGCTTTGTCATATTTTTGCGCAGAGAGCTTTTTGCAAAAACCGTCATTTCTGTTTACTGAGAATAAATAAAATATATAGGAGTTAGCATCAATGGGTACATTTAAGGATTTTGACGCACCGGTGTTTAGGGATTTGACCAGTGCGATTCGTGCATTGGCAATGGATGCAGTGCAAAAAGCCAATTCTGGGCATCCTGGCATGCCAATGGGGATGGCTGAAATTGCTGAAGTGCTGTGGATGCACCATCTGCGTCATAATCCTAGCAATCCAGAGTGGGTTGATCGTGATCGGTTTGTGCTTTCGAATGGACATGGATCTATGTTGATTTATGCCCTGCTGCATTTGACCGGTTATGATTTACCCATGGATGAGATTAAGAAATTTAGACAATTTCATTCTAAAACCCCAGGTCATCCTGAGTATGGTTATACACCTGGCGTGGAAACCACCACTGGTCCGTTAGGTCAGGGTATTACCAACGCTGTAGGAATGGCATTGGCAGAAAAGGTATTGGCGGCTGAATTTAACCGTCCCGGTTTTGATATCGTTAACCATAACACCTATGTTTTTCTCGGTGATGGGTGCTTGATGGAAGGCATATCGCATGAAGCTTGTTCATTGGCAGGTACGCTGGGGCTTGGAAAGCTTATTTGTTTCTACGACGATAACGGTATTTCGATCGATGGTCATGTAGAAGGTTGGTTTACCGATGACACACCGAAGCGATTTGAATCGTATGGTTGGCATGTTGTTCCTAATGTGAATGGTCATGATCCAGTGGCAATTGAAGCGGCGATTGAAGCAGCCAAGAAAGTAAATGACAAGCCTTCGATGATATGCTGCAAGACAGTGATCGGATTGGGGTCACCCAATATGGCTAATACCCATTCAGTACATGGCGCAGCATTGGGTGATGCCGAAATTGCCGCTACGCGTCCGCATATTGGTTGGCATCACGCTCCTTTTGAAATTCCACAGGAAGTTTATAGCGCGTGGGATGCCAGAGCAAAAGGTCAGAAGCTTGAAACCGAATGGAATTTGAAATTTTCTGAATATACGGAAAAATATTCAGCTGAAGCTGCTGAATTTAATCGCCGCATGTCTGGAGAGCTGCCTGCTAATTGGCGGAAGCATGTCGATGATTTCATTAATCAAATTAATGGCAAAGCGGAAACGATTGCAAGCCGAAAAGCTTCACAAAACGCTATTGAGGGGTTGGCGCCAGTATTACCGGAATTGATCGGAGGTTCTGCAGATTTGGCTGGTTCCAACTTGACCTTGTGGTCAGGTTCTAAAGGCGTGAGTGGTAAAGCCGGTGGAAATTATGTCTATTATGGTGTGCGAGAGTTTGGTATGAGCGCCATCATGAACGGATTGTCACTGCATGGGGGTTTGATTCCTTATGGAGCGACTTTCCTGATGTTTTCTGAGTATGCGCGTAATGCATTGCGCATGGCTGCGTTAATGAAAATTCGTAACTTGTTTGTATTTACACATGACTCAATTGGTTTGGGTGAAGATGGACCGACTCATCAACCGGTAGAGCAAACTGCGACCTTGCGCTACATTCCCAATATGGACGTGTGGCGACCTTGCGATACAGTAGAATCGACCGTTGCTTGGGCGCATGCGATTGAACGTAAAGATGGTCCTTCGACACTTATATTTAGTCGTCAGAATTTGCCCTTTCAGAAACGCGATGCAAACACGATTAAGCTGATCAATAAGGGTGGATACATACTGTCAGAAGCGGCAAATGGTAAGCCACAGGTAATACTCATTGCAACGGGATCAGAGGTTGGTTTGGCAATGAATGCACAAAAATCACTCGGTGAGGAAGGTATTTATGCACGCGTTGTGTCGATGCCTTGCACCAATGTATTTGATCGTCAGGAACTGTCTTACAAGGAAAATGTTCTGCCGAAGGGTGTTAAGCGTGTTGCCGTGGAAGCCGGCGTGACCGATTTCTGGCGTAAATATGTCGGTTTAGATGGTGCGGTGGTAGGTATTGATACTTTTGGCGAATCTGCACCTGCGGATGTGCTTTTTAAACATTTTGGTTTTACGGTTGAGAATATGCTAAAAACAGTGAAAAGCATACTCTGATTTGAACTAATTTAATTAACAATTGAGTGGTTGCTGGCTTATGTCCTACAGCTACAGTAAGTTTCTTATTTAAGGAGTTTTTTATGGCAATTAAGGTTGGTATCAATGGATTTGGACGAATTGGGCGCATGGTTTTTCGTTCTGCGATACAAAATTTTCCAGACATTGAGATCGTTGCGATTAATGATTTGCTCGAGCCAGACTATTTGGCTTATATGTTAAAGCACGATTCAGTGCACGGCCGTTTCCACGGGGATGTTTCTACTGATGGCAATACATTGGTAGTGAATGGTAAAAAAATTAGACTGACGGCCATCAAAGATCCAGCAGAGTTGAAATGGAATGATGTTGGTGCCGAAGTTGTGGTGGAATCAACCGGATTATTCTTGACCAAAGAAACTTGTGAAAAGCATTTGGTCGCAGGTGCTAAAAAAGTCATTATGTCAGCACCTTCAAAAGACGATACGCCGATGTTTGTTTATGGTGTTAACGATAAATCGTACAAAGGCGAAACGATTATTTCTAATGCATCTTGTACAACCAATTGTTTGGCTCCCGTGGCTAAAGTATTAAACGACAAATGGGGCATTAAAAGAGGACTTATGACTACCGTTCATGCTGCTACAGCAACGCAAAAAACGGTTGATGGCCCGTCCAATAAAGACTGGCGAGGTGGTCGAGGTATTCTGGAAAATATTATTCCATCTTCAACTGGTGCGGCAAAAGCTGTCGGTGTTGTTATCCCTGAGCTGAACAAGAAATTGACAGGCATGGCTTTTCGTGTCCCAACATCAGATGTATCTGTCGTAGATTTGACCGTTGAGTTGGAAAAAGATGCTTCTTATGAAGAGATTTGCAAAGAAATGAAAGCAGCTTCAGAAGGCAAAATGAAAGGCGTGTTGGGATATACCGATCAGAAAGTAGTATCAACCGATTTTCGTGGTGACAGCTGCACTTCTATATTTGACGCGGAAGCAGGTATGGCACTCGATAAAAGTTTCGTTAAGGTTGTTGCTTGGTACGACAATGAATGGGGATATTCAACCAAGGTTCTGGAAATGGTCCGCACTGTTGCCAAATAATAATATCTGTCAATAAGGGGAGCGTAATCAAGCTGCAACGATTACGCTAATCTAACTTAATTCGTTAAGACATAAAGGGTAGCGTTTGCTATCCTTTTACTTTGTTAAAGACAATTCAGGAGCTTACCGTGTCTGTTATTAAATTGATTGATCTTGATCTTAAAGGTAAACGAGTATTTATTCGCGCTGATCTGAATGTGCCTGTCAAAGATGGAAAAGTAACATCGGATGCGCGTATTACCGCATCCATGGCAACAATTAATCATTGCCTTAAACAAGGGGCTAAAGTGATGGTAACTTCGCATCTAGGGCGCCCTGAGGAAGGACAATGGAGTGCAGAAAATTCACTCAAGCCTGTGGCGGATAATATTTCCCAGCGACTAAATAAACCAGTGCGTTTAATACGTGATTGGGTGGAAGGTGGATTTGAAGTGGCCGATGGTGAACTCGTGGTTTTAGAGAACTGTCGCATCAATAAAGGCGAAAAGAAAAACGTAGACGAAACGGCTCAAAAATACGCAAAATTGTGTGATGTATTTGTTATGGATGCATTTGGAACAGCGCATCGCGCTGAAGCTTCTACGCATGGAATTGCCAAATATGCACCCATTGCTTGTGCCGGAATTTTACTGACGGAAGAACTGGAGGCTTTGACAAAAGCATTATTGAGCCCTGCTCGCCCAATGGTTGCAATAGTAGGTGGTTCTAAAGTTTCTACTAAGCTTACAGTACTTGAGTCGCTTTCAGAAAAAGTCGATCAACTTGTGGTGGGAGGCGGTATTGCCAATACCTTCTTGAAAGCTACCGGAAAGAATGTAGGAAAATCACTGTGTGAGGATGATCTGGTCTCAACAGCTAAGGTTCTGATGGATAAGATGGCAATGCGTAACGCATCAATTCCTATTGCGGTTGATGTTGTAGTAGGGAAAAAATTTGATGCTAATGAGCCTGCTGTATTGAAAAATGCAGGTGATGTGGCTGATGACGATATGATTTTTGATATTGGGCCCAAAAGTGCGCAAGAATTGGTTGATATTATTATGCGTGCAGGAACTGTGGTTTGGAATGGCCCAGTAGGTGTATTCGAGTTTGATCAATTTGGTGCTGGAACGGAAAAAATTGCCCGAGCCATTGCACAAACAAGTGCATTTACACTCGCGGGTGGTGGTGACACGATTGCTGCTATACAGAAATATGATATCTACGACAAGGTATCGTATATTTCGACCGCAGGTGGTGCGTTTTTGGAATTCTTGGAAGGTAAGAAACTACCAGCAGTGGAAATTTTAGAGCTACGCGCTAGTCAATAAACATAATGATTCGTCGAACAAAAATTGTGGCAACACTGGGTCCCGCATCCAGTAATCCGAAAATATTGGAACGCATGATCCGAGCGGGTGTTGATGTTGTTCGAATCAATTTTTCGCATGGTACACGTGAGCAACACATGGAACTGGTTAAATTAACCCGTACTTTGGCGCGTGCAGCGGGTTGTACTGTCGGTGTCTTGGCTGATTTACAAGGACCGAAAATTCGCATTGGGAGATTTGAAAACGGCAAAATCCGGCTCGAAGTAGGTGATTCCTTTATTCTTGATGCACAGTGCCAATTAGGCAATCAAGAAAGGGTAGGATTGGATTACAAAGAACTTCCAAATGATTTGGAAGCCGGTGCAATTCTCATGCTCGATGATGGACGGATCGTTTTGAGTGTGACATCGGTTAAAGATCATGAGGTTTTTTGTAACGTCGAGCAAGGAGGAATCCTTTCGAATAATAAAGGAATTAATCGCAAGGGCGGCGGATTAGGTGCTCCGGCGCTGACTAATAAAGATTTGGAGGATATTAAAACAGCAGCAGAATTTGGTGCTGACTATTTGGCCGTTTCATTTGTCCGCTCAGGAGAGGACGTGCGTAAAGCTCGTGAGCTGATGGTGGAAGCAGGTGGGCGAAGCTTAATTATGGCGAAAATTGAGCGCTCAGAGGCCATTCTGGCTTTGGATGATATTCTGGAGGCTTCAGATGCCATCATGGTTGCACGTGGAGATTTGGCGGTAGAGGTAGGCGATGCGGCTGTTCCTGCATTGCAAAAAAGAATGATTCGTTCCGCTCGTACCAATAACAAAATCGTTGTTACAGCAACTCAAATGATGGAATCGATGATTTCTAATCCTATTCCAACTCGAGCGGAAGTCTCAGATGTCGCCAATGCAGTATTGGATGGAACTGACGCCGTGATGCTTTCAGCAGAATCTGCTGCGGGTGAATATCCTGTCGAGACTGTTGAAGCAATGGCAAGAGTCTGTCTCGAAGCTGAAAAAGAATATTTGGTGGCAAATGATCGCCGCATGAATGTAATGGACGCTAATCGTGCGACTATTGAAGAAGCTATTGCCCGCGCCACGATGTTTACGGCCAGTGGATTGCAAATTCGTGCCATTGCAGCATTAACGCAAAGTGGAGTGACAGCTTTGTTGATGTCGCGTAGGAGCTCGAAAGTGCCTATTTTTGCATTGAGTCCAAATGAAGAAACGCGTCAAAGAGTGACATTATTTCGAGGGGTTTATCCCGTGGAATTTGGAGCAGGCTTACAAGATCCGGAAATTATTTTGAATCTTGCCGAAGAAGAATTGCTCAGTCGAGGCGTGGTACGGAATGGTGATATTATGGTAATGACAATTGGCGAGCCGGTAGGAAAAGCAGGAGGTACAAATACCATGAAAATCATTAAAGTCGGTGAATATAAGAAAAGACTTGGATTAATGACCGATATTTAATAGGCTGTTGAAAAATGTATTCGAGGCGATCAAGTGCTTATTAGGTGAGTATTTGAACCTGCTTTCTACATCGCAGCGACGACACCAATCTTTTCTCAATAGTCTATTGGAAGTGGGTGTTCGATTTACGAATACATTAAGTGCAAAAACACGATGAAGAATCTTTCTACGGGGCGTGATAAATATCATTGCTGGTGAGTTTTAAATAACAAGTATTTAATTTTATTAGGCAATAATGATTGCCGATAGTGAACATAATTTTATTGAACTATTTTTGTAATAACTTTTTCAAGGAGATTTAAATGGCACTCGTATCATTAAGACAGTTACTGGATCATGCGGCGGAAAATAACTATGGTTTGCCTGCTTTTAATGTAAATAATTTAGAGCAAATTCTAGCAATTATGCAAGCAGCAGATGAATGTAATAGTCCTGTGATTATGCAAGGCTCTGCAGGAGCTAGAAAATACGCGGGTGAAGCATTTTTGCGTCATTTGATTGCAGCTGCTGTTGAAGCTTATCCACATATTCCGATTGTAATGCATCAAGATCACGGTGCTTCTCCTTCAGTATGTGTCAATGCGATTCGCAGCGGATTTTCCAGCGTGATGATGGACGGTTCATTGAAAGAAGATGCCAAAACCCCTTCAAGCTACGATTACAACGTTAAAGTAACTGCTGATGTGGTCAATATCGCGCATTCGGTGGGTGTTTCCGTGGAGGGAGAGCTGGGCTGTTTAGGTTCATTGGAATCCGGTATGGGTGAAGCTGAAGACGGACATGGTGCAGAAGGCGTATTATCACACGATCAATTGTTGACTGATCCTGAGGAAGCTGCTGATTTTGTTAGAAAAACAGGCGTTGATGCCCTGGCGATTGCAATTGGTACCTCGCATGGTGCTTATAAATTTACCCGTAAACCCACGGGAGATATACTGGCTATCAAACGTATTAAAGAAATTCATCAACGTATTCCTAACACACATCTGGTTATGCATGGTTCTAGCTCGGTACCGCAAGAATGGTTGGAAATTATTCGACAATTTGGCGGAGACATGAAAGAAACCTATGGCGTGCCAGTCGAAGAAATTCAGGAAGGCATTAAACATGGCGTGCGTAAAGTCAATATTGATACCGATATTCGTTTGGCCATGACAGGTTCGATTCGTCGCAGTTTAGAAAAAGATAAAAGCAATTTCGATCCGCGTAAATTCCTGAAAGAAGCAACTGCAGCAGCTAAGGATATTTGTAAAGCGCGTTTTGAAGCATTTGGATGTGCCGGTCAAGCAGGAAAAATCAAACCCATTTCACTAGAAAGCATGGCTAACCGTTATGCCAAAGGTGAATTGAACGCGATTATTAAGTAAAGTAATTCTTTTCCGCATTACCCTATAAGCCTATAACCTACACTGTAATTTTGCAGTGTAGGTTATAGGCTTATCACGGAACAACAATATTCCCGCAGTACCAGTGTTAAATTTCCTATTCCTATGTCATCAGTTCATAGCCAAAATCACCACAAAAAGGAAGCAATGCATAATGCCGTAGTATTCTTCAAAACGGGCAGTGCCCTTCCTTTTGAAACCAAGGATGAATCTATTCTCAGAATATTATTTTGCTGAAATGTGAGTGAGTTTGTAATTATTCAAGTATTGCAATATCAATGCGCATGCTCGCCCGGCGGTGGCATGATCTCCCCTTCCCGATTGAGCTGAGTGAGCTGTAATGTCAATGCATCGATGCTTTGCCAACCAAAACCTTCGAACTGAGCAACCCAACGTGCGCGCAAGTAGCCAAAACGATCCGTCATAAACTCTATATGCCCTGGAAACATACCTTTTCCGGATAAATCGGGTACAGTCCTGACGCGGCGGTATAGCCAATAGCTATCCTTGATTTCAGACCAGCCTTCTGTCACTACTGGGAAAGGTACAATGGCTAGAATTTGTTGTAATTCTTCTTCAGATAATGCGCGATTGGGAACAGCCAGAATCTCAGTGTCGAGGTTGCGTATTTCATCGTAAACCGTAGCAAGCTGGTACATGCGTTGCTTCGATTGTGGCCAGGAAAACAATACGAGCAAGACGTTTTTTTGTAACCGAAAATCTTTCAAATTGCCACCAGAACCATTGCTGACCGCGTAATTAAATATCGGTGATCCAATGGTTGGCATTTCTGGAACAATCATGCTGCCCAACAATCGGGCATCGAAGCCTCGTGACAGGGCATGAAGGAAATTGATCAAATCCCATCGATCTTCTTCCGATAAGGTTTCAGCAAAGCTGGGCATTGCCGTTCCGGAAATACCATGCGTTAAATAGTGATATGTATTGCCAACGGTATAACTTGCAGTATGCGGTTCGGTTAGTAAATCCGTAGGATCTTTGACTTTCGGGTCGATAATATTGCCGGTGCCTTTGCCTTGATAGCCGTGACAATTGACACAATTTTCTGCAAACAACTTCATACCATTCGATATCGAAACAGCATCAAACGGCACTGAAGGTTTTAGATAGGTTTCTGGATAAGACTTAAGTGTCATGAGAGGCAGTGCAATTGCTGAGGCGCTGATAACAAGTACGCCAGGAATTACGACGAGCTTCAACTTGCTCCAATGGCTTCTGATACCCAACCAGATTGCACCCAATGCGACCAGAAACAATGCCATACCGAGCCGAATAATTTCCTGCGCTATAGGGTCGTCTGTCGCATTAAATGAAAACCGGAATGGATAGGGCCAGTTTTGCACCATGCTATGCTTTGCGGGAAGGGTGTTCGCTAAGATGGTGGCAATTAATACCAGAAGCAAGGCAAAAATAAATTCGATACGAACCCATTTTTTTAATGAAAAAATACTATGTTGCCTATCCATATCCCTTCCAGTCTTGGTCATGATAGGTAGCCATGTATTTCGAACTTGATAAGCAATCAATAGAATAATTGCCAAAATGCTTAATTTTAAATTAAGCAACCAACCGTAATTGCTGGCCACCAATGTGTGATATAAGCCGGCAACTAATCGATCCGTTACGATCACTCCAGTAACCAGTAATAACAGCATCACGGGCATGGCCAGTTGGGAAAATTTATGCAAATAGCCTGATTTGTCTGTGGTTGTGATTGCATCAGACTGCGTGTTATCGCTGAAAAGGAGTAGCAAAATCGCAGGTAATGCGCCAAACCAAGTACCTGCTAACAAAATGTGCAATGCATAGGGTGCAATGGATACAAATGACATTTCGTCGGCACTTGAGTGACTCATGAATGTTCCTCCGATAATTGGAAGAGAAGCCACAATTGCAACCAAAATATAATGCCAGCGTTCGCGTTTTAGGCGAACAAAATAAAGTGTGATGGCAAGGAGAAGAGCTGCTGACAACGTACGGATTATCCAGATATGTCCGATCTGGGTTTGTTGCACAATATCAAACCACACGTATGGATTCCAGAGATTTTCGGCGACTCCGGTCGCTTCACTGGTTGTGGTGGCCAAAATTCCGGTCAATCCTAATAGTATAATCCCAGCCATCCAGGGAAATTTTCTTTCAATACGTTCGATCCAGCGAGTGCCAGACAGCGACCTGTGTTGCATGGTGATGGCAAAAAACACACAGCAGCCGAATATAATGAGATTGGCTGTCAATTGTGACCAACGAGATAAAGCAGCAATGATTTCAATCATGATTTTGGAACGTTAATGGGTATGGTACGCTTCGCGCAGAAAAATTAATCAATCAACAAGCAATAATTGGACATAAATAAGCTAAATTTTTTAGCTTAGCACAACATAAGCAAAGCATTCTACCGATGTAGCAAGGCACTTCAAGACAAAGACATTTTCTTAATTTAATTGGAAACTCTTAAGCTAGCGCCCATCAATCATTTGATCGCTATAAAAACATTTTTGAGAGGAAAATAATATGCCGACAGTTTTAGTAACCGGAGCCAACCGTGGAATCGGATTGGAATTTGTTCGTCAATATGCTCAAGATGGTTGGCACGTTATCGCGTGTTGCCGTAACCCAAACACTGCAACAAAACTGCAATGCTTGAATGGTCAATTTCCGCAACACTTAAGGGTATATGCACTCAATATGATCGATCATGCGCAAATTGAGCAATTATCTGAGACTTTATCAACTGAAACCATTGATCTGCTGATTAATGACGCTGGTGTTTATTCACCGGAACACGGAGATGCATTCGGTGCAACAGATTATGCAGCTTGGCAGTATGTCTTTCAAGTCAACAGCATGGCTCCTCTTAAAATGGCGGAAGCTTTCATTCAACAGATTGTACGCAGTGAGTTCAAGACGATTGTCGCTATTACCAGCAAGATGGGGAGCATTGCTGATAACCGTGGGGGTGGTAGTTATATTTATCGTGCTAGCAAAGCTGCTGTCAATATGGTCATGAAAAGCTTATCAATTGATTTGGATGCGCAGCAAATTAAGGCAGTTTTATTGCATCCAGGTTGGGTAAAAACCGATATGGGAGGGTACGGCGCACTTATTTCTGTTGAACAAAGTGTTACGGGCATGCGTCATATTATTCGTAATCTAACGTTAAAAGATTCCGGCAAGTTTTATGCATTTGACGGGCAAACTGTACCTTGGTGATTGTTCTATAAATGAAAATGTCAATGAATGAGTATTCACGTACGTTGATGAAGACATTTGGATTGCCATCACACGCTTTGATCTGTGATGGCAAATTTAATTTGAGATGAAGTAAATGTTCTATTGAAGGAATTGCAAAAGAATTTTATTTTACTAACTGTCTAAATGTCTTAATTTCAGGAGGAGAAACCAAATCCGACTTGTCAAATTTAAATAAAAATAACAAGGTATACATGTTGTAAAAAGTATCGGCAAGAAATGGCGAAGAGGATGCCAAAAATTTCCCAGAAGCCGTTTCAAAAATATCGAAATGGAATCTCGAGTAGCCCAGTTGACTTTCTGATTTGTAAATTGCTAATTCAGGTGTTGCGATGGGTATAAGGGAAGCCTGAATCGGGGGAATTCCAAAGAATGTGGTCGCAAGCTCGGTTCCTAAAGAGCTGACTACGATGTTGATGCGATGGCTTGCACCTTCATCCGCAGGAATATAGCCATGCATGCCTAGCCAACCTGCTACAATTCCCTTAACAATATCTTTATCAGCACTAACCCCGATCACATCCAATTTGATTTTTGATCCGCGTGGTATTGGAAAAGGCATATCGCGATCTTTAGGTAGACTACGCAATACAGATTCAGTTAATAACAGTTGTTCAGTTGCGGTTCTGAGTGGCGGTATGATTTTTTGCGTTGCCGAGCAAGCTGAAAGAAATGTAGCAATCGCTATACACGAAAAGAGCATCTTGAGTACGGTTTGAGTCATATAAATATTTCCCCATTTTTTATTAATTGGTTTTTCTAGTTAACTCGGAAATTTTGCTAGCCAGAGAAAGCTTGAGCAGTCTACCGCATATAGTAGTTCTATTGAATAGAACGTGTATGTGATAAGGCTACGGAAGAGTAACGCTAATATTAAAGAAAAGATGACAGACTACAAATGAATTGATTAAACTCATGACCATTACATATGCGAGATCGTCGATCGCATAGACTATCAATCGACGTTAAGAATCTCTCAGTAGAAAGAAATGTTTTTCTCCTATAAAAATTAGAGTTTCAGTCAATCATAGTTCGGTGACAAAAAAATCAGCTACTTGGCTGCTATTAGGCTAGGTGGATATCAATAATTTTAAATAAGCTTTCATTCTAACGAGGAGAAATTTTGAGAATCGTATTTTTTGCGAATACTGAATGGTACCTTTACAATTTTCGCCG